>Ga0208901_1000125_pt1 | contig 52935 bp, 49 predicted proteins | sample AntAceMetag02UKF_FD_184764 | JGI IMG/M metagenome (GOLD analysis project Ga0208901, IMG submission 184764) | Saline lake microbial communities from Ace Lake, Antarctica - Antarctic Ace Lake Metagenome 02UKF (SPAdes) (version 2) | ecosystem: Environmental > Aquatic > Non-marine Saline and...
AAATCGGATGCTGAAACTGGAAATTCGAAACTGGAAATTGGATAACACACCAGAATTAATGTGTTTTTTTCTAATTTCTAATTTCCAGTTTCCAATTTCTCTGCGAAAACGCGAAATCACGAAAGTGTAAACTACTTTTTGGCTTAAATGAAGGATGCCGATCATTCAGACGAAATCTCCGCCATTTCGGATTGTTGAATAAATTCTCTTGCTTTGAGAACAAGCTCGGCAGACTCCCTATACAATTGGTCCCAATTTGCGGTAGAGTGGTTGTACACATGCCTATCTTTTTCATGAATACGAACATTGGCTAATACTTTGGGGAGATGAATGAATTTTGCGCCATTCATCGCGAAACGAAGAAACATCTCATGATCCTGAGGTTTGATGTCCTCCCGGTAATAACCCACTTGTTCGTGCAAATCCGTCCGATAGAGCTTACACACTCCGCATAGATACCAATGGCAGAAGGCCTTTTCGAAGCTGTAATCCGGCAAAGAGAAACGACGAAGGATGCGACCCTGGTCATCTACAATGTGCATATCCGCGTAGGCGAAATCTGCCCCGGTCTCCTCCAAGGCTCGTTTCAGATCAGAAAGCATAGGGGGCAGGAGCATATCGTCCGAGGCAATAAAAGTGCACAAACGCCCGCAAGCGCGCTTGAACCCGGTGTTCAGAGCAGCTGAAAGGCCACGATTACTTGAATGTTCAAGCAGCACAAGCCTCCTTCCTTTCTTGGTGTACCGGTCGCGTGAGGATCGTTCAACCAGGCCGGCTTTCTCATTGTAGTTCAAAGCGAATGAAGTCTTTTCGTGTTTAACAGCTTCAACATACTCCGAGAGGACCGCCTTGGTCGCGTCCGTCGATCCATCGTTTACCACGATAATCTCAACGTTCGGATAACTCTGGAACCATATGGAATCCAGCGTGATGGGCAGATACTGAGCGTGATTATAAGTGGCGACAATTACAGAGATAAGCTCTGGATAACCATGTTTCACAAAATCTATCCCAATGGTATGGGCTTTCATGGTGAAGAACACCCCTTCCATCGTTTAGAGGAGAAAAGCCCCATGCCGTGCGAGGCCATGTGGGGCACAAATTCCTCCTGCTTACCTTCATTTCCAGAGACCTGATCACGACCTGCAGGAACAAAAACACAAGCATCTTGGCACGTCATGAGCTGCATCTTCTGTTCCATCAAAGTCTCTATTTCGTCGTATCTCAGGTCGAATAACGGACCAATCCGGATTCCTTGATTTTGTTCAAGACACACCGCTAAATCTCTGGCCCATGCGACACCATCGCGTAGAGGATCGCCCAGGGTCATGGCAATCCGTAGGAGAAAGAAATCTCTGGTAAGGGAGCAGCACCCTGTTTTCTGTCTTTTCGAGGGCAGGAGACGCGTTGTTTTCATGGCCTGCCCGCGGAGGCGTTCTGAAATTTCCGGGTGCATCTTTTCCAGGCGAGCAGCGGTCAGCAAACATCCGGCCACGCAGCCAAGCAACCCCTCCATACGCCTTTCACTAGGGAATATTGCGCCTTTCAGGGCGCAGGCAATCCGCAGATGAAGTTCAGCATCGTGAAGCCACTGGTTTTCCAGATGCTGGGAGATACTACCGGGATGTCGGCGATAAGGGACTTCGAGATCCGGGTTGATCTTGAGTTTTGCTCCACTGAAGGCAACCCGAAACCACATATCGTGGTCTTCACAAGCTTTCAAGGAGGTATCGAATAAGCCGACACGATCCAGAGCACGACGCCTGAGCATCAAGGCATGCGGTGGGGCAATGTTGAAGTGACACAAATGCACATCCAGATCTTTGCGATAAAGCCCCCATCTGCCCGTCTTCAAAGGCTGCCCCTTGGCATCAGTCTTTTCGAAAAAGAAGCTTCTGCAAACCACCATATCTACATCCGGATCGGCCTGAAGCAAAGCGCTCTGAGAAACCAGGTATCCCCGGGGAAGCAAATCATCGGCATCCAAAAAGACGACATACTCCCCCTTGGCAAGGGAATATCCGGCATTCCGAGCTGCGGATAGTCCCTGGTTATTCTGGCTGAGGAGTTTTATCTTTGAGCCGTAGCCTCCAAGGATCTCGGGCGTCGCGTCCGAGGAACCGTCATCCACGACAATAACTTCAAAGGGGACGCCGGTCTGATTCAATGCACTGTCTAGGGCCTGCTTCAAAAACCGGGCATAGTTGAATGCCGGAATGATTACAGAGATGGATACAGTTTCTGGACTTCGCATAGGAACCAATGAAGCTTTCATTTTTTGATGCCAACCTAATGTAACCGTAAATAGCTGATATCGTGGGGCTAAGTAACCACTAACCGCTAATTGCAGCTTTTAGGTGATATCATTCGGTTTTACGAGCCATGAAGTTTGCATGCTCCTGCCAAAGTTCTGTCATAACTTCAAGAATCTCATCTGCCGAAATATCAGTTTGATGTCCCTCCTTTTCTGGATTCGGTTCTGGCGCATAAAACAGACATCCATCAGATCTTCCTAGAAATTCCCGTGCAACCTGTTGGTTGCTTTCGCGAAACTTATCGAGAAGGTCACAACGTTGCTTCGGGGTTAGAAGATCATGACTTATGAAAGGCCCTTCGTTGGCATAGCGCCTGCTCAGAAATCCTAAAAGATGGCTACGCAGGTCAGACTCCATGGGAATCCGGTTCATTTTCCTGATGACCGGAATTAGTCTAGGATTCAGCCGGGGATTTTGTACCCTTTGGGGTTTGCTGAACCCGGATGCATCCCCGATCCCCAGAACAGAAAGAAAATCATCGAAAATATCTCCCTTAAGCTGTTCCTTCTCATAGATCCGAACTTTGATGTTGTCCCGTCCGATGGCTTCCGACAAGGGGGACAGTACCTTCATGCAATCCGCTCCGCCCACCTGCAGAATCGGCTCGACATAGCTCCAAAAACCCCGGGTAAAGCGGTCTTCATTACCTTTTACCGCCTGGTTGTAGACCGATTGGAGAAAATCGTCTTGACGACGCAAATAGACAATGATGCTTACATCCACATCTTCCAAAAATGTGGCAAGCAAAGGGGCCGTCAAGTGAAGATCCAGCACAACACCGAATTCTTCTGAACTGATCACAAAAGTGTCATAGGGGGAGGTTTTGATTTCTTTTCGGAGTGCTGCCCAGTAACTTTTGGGTTGTTTGTCGAGATAGGCATACTGAGAAGCCCGTTTCCAATATCTACCATCACCTCGTTTTGCTGCTTCCTGGTGCAGAGACCAAGCCAGAGGATGATGGGTGTTGTAATACCGTCCGGTCTCCAAATACTTGACCTTATGCAGTGCTAAGGTATCAGGATTATCAGACAAGAAGTTTTGGAGTGCGGTCGTTCCTGTCTTAGCTCTCCCCATGTGTATATAAAGTCGCTTCATTCAAAAAAACTTTACATCTCTCGTAATTTTCCTTCGAGATGCTGAATCCAGTCCTGCTGTTTCTGCCACAAATCTCCTGCGTACCTGGTTTCGGCTACGAGCTTCTGTATTTTAAGGTAGAGAAGGACCCGGTTCCATTCCAGAGTGGCGAAGATCGGCTCAAGCTGTTTAGGGATAGAGGTCATCTCATTTATATATTGTTGCTGTTCCGCTGAAAATGAGGGCTCATACCACAAGAAGCAGACCCCGTAAAACGGTGTGAAATACGCTCTATTCCATCCATTTCTTGGTCCGGCAAAATCTTCAATGGCAGTGCTTACTCCGTTTTTTACCCCGCCTTCCCGGTCGTTCCATCCAAAAAAATTGGCCCCGAACCCTGTTTCTAGAAGATCGGATCGCCACGGTACGGGCCCCTTGTCCACAGAAATGGTATTCTGACCTGATCCGGTATCAGTCAACTTGTAAAAACAATCCCGAAAGGCGCATGGCCAGCCGGTATCATGCAGGATAACGAGTAGAGGAGCTTCTCCGTCATGCGCTTGTTCAATCAGCTCAAGTTCGGCAAAAACACTTTTATAATTATGGTCGGCGTCGATGAAATAAACTTCCGCCCCTTTAAAATCGGCAAGAAAATCCACGGACCTTGCCTGATGGTGATGAATCAACGCAGAGCCCGACGTTGCAGCTCCCGGCCTGAGAAAGGTATCGACCAAATGAAGTTCTACCATTTTTTCGAGACAGAATTTTTCCAATATTGTCGTATTCCCCCCATGCTCCACTCCAATCTCGACAATTCGCTTAGGCTTGATTCTTTCAAGTAACGGCAGGTAAACCGATGCGTAGTTTGACATGGAATATAGGTTCTCATCGTCCTGGGCAGATTCCGGCAACTGAAACAGCCGGCCGCTGGCTTCCGTGAGGGCCTCTTTAGAAAACGGAACATCAAGCGAGACCGAATCCGGAGACAATGCACCCGTTATCTTCTTTTCCCCTGCAGCAACTTCCCGCTGTTCGTGATTTGACGCTCGGCGGAGTAGCTCCAAAACCAGAGGCACCACATCTCTTTCGAGTTGGATATCACCGTCCCGTTCGTACACGTCGGAATCGCCATCCGATTCAACCGCTGAAAACAGAAGTGAGTCCTCCTTTAGAAACTCCTTTGCGACCTTGCGGTTTCCTTCATGAAACATTTTCACGAAAGCGGTTCGTTTTGAAAGGGAGATGCCTTGGTGCATTATAAACTTCGGCTGAGCTCGGCATGACTTCCGAGACACCCTTATCGCTTCAAGGAGTATCTCATTTTCAGAGACGGATATCCCGATGCCGTTGAGAATTCTTTTGAGTTCAAGATCAAAGGGCAAAAGGGAAGGATTCTCATTGACATTCTGAATGTCAAAAGAGGCATCAACGCTAATTCCTGCTCTACCGGCGAAATCACTGATTAGTCCCTGGTCCAGCCGTGCCTTGTCATACATCCCGATGCTCAGGTTCTCTCTGCCGAATGCCGATGCCCAACGACTTAAGAATAGCTCATAGTGAATCAGGTCATTCAGCCGATGATCGCAGAAGAACTGATCTAAAGTCTGGCTGCACATCCAAGCATGATCTTTCACATCCTGGTTGTACAGGGACTGAAGCAATTGGTCCTGTCGCCTGAGATACACAATAATCCGGGTATCAAAACTTTTGCAAAGGTCTGCCAGCCGGGCCGGATCTTGCACAAGAGAAAAATCTTCGCCACTTAGCAGTACCGTGTTGGAAGCATCTTTTGCAACGGCATCAAAGAGAGTTCTCCAATGCTTTTCAGATCCATATTTCTTGTAATATCGGGCAATTGATGGTTCATATTTTGAATCCATCAGATGCCATGCCAGGGGATTATGATTGTTCCATTCATCTCGCAGCTTAGGATAAAAGATTCCTTGTACTTCAAGCAGATCTCTATTGGTTGTAAGAAACTGCTGAATGGAGGATGTTCCTGTTTTATGGATACCGATATGGAGAATGATTTTCTTGGTCATGATTTCGATCACCGATGGTTCAGATTGGCAAAAATGATGATGGCCGGGGAGCACTTTGTTTTCATGGGATGGTCTCTCCAGTGCCACTCCCTTGTCAAGGGGTAGGCAGTTCATAGATGGTCGGAGTATGGCCGATTTTCTTGTAATGCCGGAGAATTCTTTCGTGAGTTTCCCGGGCTGTCGCTGAGCAAGTCACGATAAAACAAGGTTGGCCCTTCTCCACGGCTCGGGCCATGGAAACGATATGGACACCTTCCATTCGCCCCATGCAGAGGCCATTGCTTTCATCTGCAACGCAAACAATGTGGATACCGCTCATCCTCGCCGCTCGAATAAAATCGCGTGCAGCCCCGTCTGTTCCGACGACAATTACCATTGTAAACCCATCTTTCCGGACCGTTTGAGCCAGGCCAAGCATGGTCTCAAAAGACAGGCCAAAGGTTTCAACTGCCTTCGGGGCAATGATTTCAGCCGGAGAAACCCTGGTTAGAATACCATGCGGCCAAACTGCAGCAGAAAAAAGCATGGCCTTGCGATAGGCCTCCGGCCCCATACGTTTTGCCTCCTTCAACTCATCCTCCGGACACATACGCACCGTCCTTGTGCTGCCGTAATTGGTATCATTGTGAAGATCACCTATCAAATAGGCTTCTTCAGGTGTCGGCATCCTTATCAGCCGGTGAATGAGTCTGACCCATCCACTACGATCGCAGACCAAGGATTTTACGACGTCAGGTTTCATATCTGAAAACTGGAACCAGAGATCTTGAAATCGTTCAATTCCATTTTGAACGATCTGTTTTTTTTTGATTTCCTGTGCATCAATGGGGTTACTTTCGAGCACAGGGACCCATCGGCCATCAGGCAACTCTGTATAACCAAGCGTGGAACCCTCTTTCAACATGAACATTTGCTCGACAACCGGCGCCGACCGATGGATTTCACGAACAAATTTTCGGTTGCAACCCATACCCCCAGCAAAAAATTGAAAATTCAACCCTTTTCCCAAGAGCGAAACCAGCTTTTCCCGACCAAATCCCAAGAGATGAATCCAGGTCTTTTTCCTGTTTTCAATCTGAAATGCAGACTCAAGTCCCTCTTGAATCTGTCCGAAAAAACCGATATCCACAGAAATAACACGGTCGTATTTGCCCACAATCCCATTGATATAATTCAAAAGGGCATAGCGTTTTTTTTGAAAGATGTTTTCGATCTGCTCTTTGTTGGCGTCACGAAAGAGATATGCTTCAAGGGCCTCATACAGTGAATTTCCCGAATCGAGGTGAACTTTTTTCGCATTTTCCAGGTATGTGTCTGAATGGGAAAGAAACGATTCCGGTACATGATCGAATCCAAGGGTCGCGAACAACTCGCTGATTCGGAAATATTGCCGCGTTCTTGCCATGGAATCGAACAGCTTTTCATCAAAGAACTTTTTTCCGGCGAGCACCACTGAATGCCTGGACACATTGAGGGGCAGCACCGGAATATCCAGCTTCCTTTTTCTGAGCACCCTTTTCAGCATAGGTCCCAAAAGCACCGCCTCCCGCATAAAGGGAGCGATGACAGGCACTTTTTCCTCGACAGCAGTATCTACAATCCATTCGCAAAAAGCCGAGAGAAACGGGCCGAACACACCGCTTCCCAACTGATGCCACCTTTGGTCTGAAGGGGCAACATCGGCATTCAAAGACATGGCCAGGCTTCGCAGGGAGAAAAGCTTTGGTAAAACCTTTTGATAGCCGAGGGCCTCATAATTCAAAACGTCAGTGGAATCGCCCAGAACCACATCATAATGGCACGTTTTAATCCCAAAGTGGCTGGCTTGTACAATTTCGCGAGACAGATTGTCCCCCACATGAAGGATTTGTGATGAGTGCACTTCCGGATAGCGGTCCAGCAGTTTTTGAAACAACTCCCCAGTAGTTTTCATGGCGCCTTCATCGGAAGACACCATCAAACAATCCACCCATTCCATGGGGAATCCGCTTTTTTTCAGAATATGGTTCAAGTGCTTTTTGCCGAGATACATATCGGTCAGCAGTGCGATCCGAATACCCCGATTTCTGCATTCCTTCACCAGCGAGACCATACTTGGATTGAGGTAGCAGTATTCAGCTTCCGTTTCAAGCTCCAACCCCAAAAACCTACCCGCATCACCGACCATGGCAGGAAGGCAAGCCAGGATATCTTCAAGATGGGGTTCCACACTGCTTTTTTGATATGCGGTATCGAGGGCATAAGTGCGGATGGCGCTGAAGTCCCCGGAGGAAAGCGAAGGATGCAGCATATTGCAGGCCGCAGCTTTTTGCCCTACCGCTTCAAAAATATCCTCGGGTTTTCGACATGTTCGAAAGAGCAAAGTATCAAAGATATCCAGGCTCAGCACCCTGATTCCAGGGAGTATGGTACCGATTCCCTTTAGACGAGAATCCAGCCGCCACATGTTGTCTTGAAATAGATCATGCATTTCTTTCATGATCGTATCCCTGTGGGAAACGACAAAATATCCCCTTTTTCCTTTTGCAGGGGCGTAAACCCAAGACGCCGGTCGATCACCTCCTGAGGAGACCTGAAAACCGGGCTGTCATGTTCAAGACGTAACGGCAGCGCCTCGAGAATCTGTTTGGCTCCTTCACTGTTGAGGTAACCTAACCGCTCCCTCAATATGCTAACTTCGGTCTTCGGAAGCCGAGATCCAGCTTCTTCCAGCATATCCGCCAGTTCCCATGCCACGTCCTCGAGGGGCCCCGCCAGATGCGCTGGAGTGATGTTCGCATGACGGATCCAACCCGCTAAAGCGGCGAGTACCAATCTCGAAGAACACTGCCCGGATCTGACAACGGCTCCCACGGATGCAGCCCAAACCGCCGCCCGGCTGCGGTCCATAGGTTCCCGGAAAGTGGCCATGGTCTCCTTGCGACGATAATACACGGCACCCAATTTATGCACGGATACGGCGTGATAGCCGGCGGCACTGAGACGAATTACCAGATCGTAATCTTCATGGCCTCCTCGGACGCGCTCCCCTTCGTGGAAACCGCCCATTCCAAGGATGGCTTTTGTAGGGTACATATAGATGTGAGGAGGCCCGATGTTGATTTGAAGCACGGCTTCGCGCAGATCCCCGAAAGCCGGGACAATGGACGTCCGTTTTTTCGTCTCCTCGTTCACCTCCTCAAATCCGATTATGGAGATGCTGTCCTCTCTTCCGCCCATGGAGGCGTACTGGAGAGCAATGCAGTCTGGAAGCAGAGCATCATCGGCATCCAGGAATTTAATCCAATCACCCGTGACATAGCCCAGGCCCGTGTTTCGGGCACCCGAAAGCCCCCGATTGGCAATGCGTATCAACTGTACATGGAAAGAGTATTCCACATCTGGAAGGGCCACGGGTTCAGGCGATCCGTCATCAATAACAATGACTTCAAGATCCGAATGGCCCTGTTTTTCCAGTGATTTTAGCGCGCGAGGCAATAGATGACCTTGTTTGTAACATGGGATAACAACCGAGACCCGCTCATTCATGACATGTTTCCTTTCATAAGATTTCGTTCCTCGCATCACATGTCTGAGATAGCATGACCTCTTCATAACTGCCTTTTTTATAGAGCAACGCCTTGAATCGGGTCCAAGACATTACCGCATCCGGGAAAGCCGGAAATCCGATGACTACCCGTTCTTCGCTCTGATTCGCAGACAATTTATTCTCCAGGATTCGTTGTGCTTCGCTGCATCTGTCGGCAACACTCAATGCCGCGGCGTAATTCATCAGCCAATGGGCACTCATTTTTCCCTCTATCCAGTCTCGATTCATCAACGCACAGCACGTTGTCGCATCACCCGACCTGAAATAATGCCAGCCGATCCCCGCAAATATGTCGGTGATTGAAGAATTCTCCCGGCATACCTTTTCCGCCTCACCCACTGCATCACTGGTCAAAGCGGCTGCTGCCAAATAATTGGCCTTGAAAATTCTTCCCTGTACCGCAAATCTATTAAGTCGGCAATCTCTTTCAAACCATTCTCGAAACCGTTCGTTGTCATGCGTTAACAAAAAACTGCCCCAACCAATGAAGCCGTATGCATCGCACAGGTTTACATCCTCTGTGTAAGCTCTTTCGACAAATCTACATGCATCATCGAACCTTCCCAAAAGAGCCATGAGCAAAACGAAACGCTTTTTCCATTGAACGCTCATTCGATTATTGCACATATCCTTTGCCATTAGTCGAAAGGCTTTTTCCAGATCTCGGTATTTACTCACGACCCGAATCCATCCCAGACGTGCATAGCCATCCTGCAAAGATGCATCCGTTGCATAGGCCTCGTCGATCATCTCTGTAGCCTGTTCAAAATAACCCAACTTTCCGTAAACTTGGGCAAGGTGCATTTTGTTTTGGACGTGAACAAAGTCAAGTTTATTGATCAGGTCTCGAGCTTGAGCCAGGTGGTTTCGATTTAAAAACTCTTCCGCAATCCGCAGGGTTATTTCAGCCCTGGTGCTTGGATCAATCCGGTGATCAAGAGCAGTAGAAGACAATATATTTAACGCTCGGCCGGTCTGACCCAACCGGATAAGGACTCGAAGACACAACAGAATTTGCCAATCAAAGCGCGCCCGAGTGACATACACCTGATCATCCAAACTCTCCAGCAGGGCCTCGGCCTCGTCCAGTAAATTCCTGTCGAGAAGCAATTTAGCGATTCTCAGTTTCGAGGTTGCCTTTCCGGCCATCAAGCTCTGGGTTTTCGGGAAAGCCATGTCGTCTTCAGAAAAAGCCATTCGGACCAGACCCACGCACGTTCCATCCTTGTACTGCGAATCCTGAAGTAGCCGTTCGGCTAGATTCATGAGCGAGGCATGGCCGGGGGTAGAGGAAAGAAATAGCATGGTTCCGGTTTAGACCTTTTTCTACTGGTTCATGATGCAGTGGTGGTGTAACAATAATCCACCCAGTCGGAGACGATACAGGAATCTTTTAAAATCACGGGCATCGGCAACGATGTTGCCGTTCCGAACAAGTGATTTCTTCCCAAAATACAAAATGAGCCGTCGAAAACATAAGTCGACGGAAACTGCTGTCTTCCATACATTGATTCACAGGTCTTCGAGTCGCGGACCGCCGACTCCGACGGGCTCAACTCCCAAGGAGCATTCGGCGGTGTGAAAAACTCCACGGTATCATACTCACCGGACACCGAGGGAATGGTCAACAGGACAATCATCCCCAGGTAGGCGGTTGTGTCGATATCCACAAACGTCTTTAAAAATGGGGGGGACAAAAGAAGTTCACTACTGAGTTCATACTTTGGGCCGTGGCAATCAAAGGGGATAATCCGTGCAACAATTTTTTCAGGGACCGGCTCCCGGGTGGAAAATGACATACGGCACGCGGCATCTTCTGAATTGACTTCCATGGTAACCTTCCCATAATCACCGGTTTCCCATGTCATGTGACGAGGAATTGCCGGCCTGGATCCGATCCCTTCACGTTTCGGATCGGGGGGGGCAAAATGAAACGTTCCAGCCCCCAAGAATGTCGAATAGGATTTATACTGGCAAGGATAATCTCTGCAAAACGTTAAGCTCATCACCCCCACCCCGGGAGCCCGCGCGTGGGTTCTGCAAGCTTGGGAAATGTCATCTGCCGTCAACAGAAGACTTCGGTGATCGATCATCAAAATTGCATCCGAGGGATTAGAGAAGATTCTATTGAATTTCTTTCCTAAAGATATGAACTGGTCAAAAGAGCGCGGCCCATTAATATGCTCCGAAAAAAAATTACATTCCACTTCCAAACCATTTTGCTCTGCAATTCGGAAAATTTCAGGGTCCTTTGTGGCCACGATGTTTTTCTCAACATCCTTCACCCGACTGGCCATCCTCAAAAATTCATCAACACACGAAAGGCCCCGGGACGATGACCAAAAAAGGTTTGACGAGATGTGTACTGGAAGAATTGCTGTGATCATATCAGCCCCGGAAATCAAAAAGCCGGTTCCGGATGACGGCTTCAGCCCACTGTAAATCCCTCGGGGTGTCTATATCGATCAACATGCATTTATTGGTAAGGACATGGAAATAATGTCTTTCGATTTTCTGAGGAAGGTAGGCCTGCAGCGAAGAATATTGCCGATAAAATTTTTTCCAGGGTTCCACATGCCCATGTTCACCAAGAATATTTATTAACTCATGTTCCCCTTTTCCATAGACAAAAAGAAAACGGGAGTCTACAGGAATTTCCTTTACTGTTGTGAGGCTGGTGTACCCCTTGAAAAGAATCTGCAACATTTCGTCGATAAACTCAGGCGTCCTGAAAGGTGACGTTGGATAAAGCTGTACAAAGGCCTTGTGTTCAGCAGGTCCACCGAGTTCGGAAACAGCGTGAGAGATGACATCCCCTAAGCTGGAGGTATCCGTCGAAAGTTCAGCGGGCCTAAGAAATGGCACCTCGGCCCCCCAAGCACGGGAAACACACGCAATCTCTTCATCGTCGGTCGACACAACCACCCGATCTATGTTTTGGGCCCTTAAAGCGGCTTCAATGGAATATGCGACCAGTGGTTTTCCACATAAATCCACGATATTTTTCTTCGGAATTCCTTTGGATCCCCCTCGTGCCGGAATGATCGCAATCACTTCATATTCTTCGCCTACAGGTTTCATTTTTCACTTACCGAATTTTCTCATTGAGATTTTCGAAGTTTTGAGAAAATGAGGAGAATCACCCTCTCAGAAAAATTTTATTGGTTAAACTGCGGAATTTTCGGAATCAAATGCAGTCTCAGCTACAGCTCTTCATATACCTTTAAAAGGATGTTCAAAACCTGCTGTTCGGTCCAGTGTTGTTCCATGAACCTTCGACTTTTCATGCCGACAATATTTCTCAGGGCATCATCCCCAATCAACTTATCGAGCCGGGCTTCAAGTTCATTCGGATTTCTCGCTATAACCCACGGTACATCTTCACAGCCGCTGAATCCCTTAATGAATCTTAGATTCCATTCATCCAGCCCTGCAATAACCGGCCTGCCTTGACTGAGCGACTCCAGAGAGGAGACACCATAATAACCCTGCATATGGTCGAAATGGATATCACACACCTGTTTTATTCTGAGACACTCCTCATGGAGCGTATTTTCTATGACGACCCATTCAATGTTCCCATATTTCCGTTCCAGGGAAGCCATGATGACCTCAAATTCAGCCGTGTTTTTAAGATCCTTTCGGGTAGGCGCCTGGCAGAGCCAGAGTCTATTTTTTCTTTCACCGGAACGAGGCAGGTAGTTGGGAGCGTTTATTGGAACCAGGTTGGGTTGCCAAGCCGCCTCAGGCAATAGCTTCAGAAGATCTGGTGTGCTAACCAAAGCTCTTCTCTTTAGACGATGGTATTTTTCATGATATTTGTCCGGCTGACTTCGAAAATCAGGGTGGCCATGGTGGTGATGCAGTATAGCTTTCCCGACAATGAACTCTCTTGCCCTTACCGGACCGAGCTCAGTATTCTCATCGGCAAGGAGATGAAAGTGCAGGATATCGGCCTTTTGAAGCAGTTCAAATATTTCCTCAAACCCCTCTTCATCAAGGTCAGGCACGTGCAAATCCTTTTCAAAGGCAAAATTGTACCTGGTAGCCGTCGTAATAAGGCGGCACGAATGCTCCGTGTGTCTATTGATGGCATTGGTAAACCCAATACCCGTACCGGCAGGATCGTTTTCAGTTATCATTAAAATATTCATTTAAGGTTAATTACCGGAATTACTCTGATCGATGGGCATTTACAATTTTCGTTCACAGCTCCGCCCATTCGATTCCATATGGAATCGAAACTTACTTATTGGAACTGACACTATTTTGCTATTATTGCTCATTAAGAAAGAAAAAATTCATTGAACAACCAAGCCAAGGGATCCGGCTTTTGTAATTTCGCCGAAATGTTATTCAATGTCACTCTCATCTGTCTGAAAAGTCTTCCTCAGTTTCAGCAAGGCCACCTGCTCACTATCGTAGATTTGCTTGGTCCCATCACCCAACGCCTTTTCGACCTCACGAATATCCGCTGTCAATCTCCGCAAATCACTCAGTTCGAGGGAGAGCGACTGATCGTTGCCCCACATGTTACGGTCAAGGGTGATATGCCGTTCCACAAAGGAGGCACCGATGGCAACCGCGGCACAGGTGGTGACCAAACCCAATTCATGGCCAGAATAACCGATGGGACACCTGAACTCTCGTTGCAAGGTCTTGATCATATTCAGATTGATCTCCTCTGGTTGGCACGCATAGCTGCTGGTGCAGTGCGCAATGAGAAGGCGGTCTTGATCCAGCAGGGAAGCTGCGTGTCGTATCTCTTCCATCGTAGACATCCCGGTGGAAAGGATTAATGGACGCCCCGTTGAATTTAAACGCCGGAGGAGGTTGTCGTTTGTAAGGACTGCGGAGCATACCTTATGGCAAACCGGAGAAAATTGTTCCAGGAAATCAACGGATGGTTCATCCCAGCAGGATGCGAACCACATGATACCCTTCTCCTTGCAATATCGATCAATCTCCCGGTACTCCTTTTCATTGAATTCCACCCTGTAACGATATTCCAGATATGTCATGGCCCCCCAGGGGGTCTTTTTAATGACACGCTGTTGCTGCGGAGGAACACAGAGATGAGGAGTCCGTTTTTGGAATTTGACTGCATCACAATTAGATGAGGCGGCTGAATCAATCAATTTCTTGGCTATTCTGAGACTGCCATTGTGATTGATCCCGATTTCAGCAATGATGTATGTGGGCTGGTCATTGCCTATTCTACGGTCTCCAATTTGAATGGTTCTCTGCCCCATGTCCGAAATTTTCCTTTAGAGTCGCCAAGCATCTCTTCTATAAATTGGACAATTTTACAACTCTTATTTTTTCACCCACGAATCGGCGGATATAATCGTGAATCTCTTCCTGTTTGCCAAACGAAGTAATCACTACTGCATCTACATCGATATTCCTTAATATCTCGGGGGATTGGATTATCAGATCTCCGAAAGGTGTCCCCTGTTTTTTTGAGTCACTGTCCACAACGGCTGCAACTTCCAATTGAACCTCCCTGATAACAGCGTAAACCACCTCTGCGGTATGTGCTGCCCCGAACAGGGCAACGGTTCGAATACCGTCTGAACGAATTTGCTCAATTCTCTTCCCAATTTCACCTTTAGCGCCACCGTAAAGCCGGATGATCTCTGCAGAATAGGAGAGCAATAATGAAAGGAGTTCATCCCTTCCCTTTGCAGTTAGATGGTACTTTTGGGTTCGATTGGTATCGCCGACCACGGAGATACTGCCATCTTTCCGAAATCCTTTAATATAGTTATTCACCATTGAGCTGCTTAAATGTGTAACCCGACCAATTTCATGCTGGCTGAGCTCGGAAATATTGTAAATGGATAACAGAATAGACAGTCGCCTGAATTTCTTCGTCGGGGCAAGGAATTCTGCATTAAATGGTTGTATCATTTTCCTCGATCCTCCAAGCCTACCAACCGTTTGTTCATTGAATGGACAGTTCTCGTGAAAATTGCTTCCTTATTCTATTTATCTTTTATTAAAAACACTAATTGCAGCCTCATTCATCAAATCCTGTTCCTTTTTTGACAACTCCTGCGCGTAAGCCTTAAGTCCCTTTTCCCTCAACCGGTCGATGGTTTTCCTGTTTTTCATGGCTCTAATTAGCTCTTCACGCTTCTGTTCAAAGCTTTTTTCCGTTTCCGAGATTTTTCCCGACTGCTTTTCAATTTCCTTTGATACCTGTTGGATAAAGTCAGTATATAACAAAACATCTGAAACATTAATATTTTTTGCCTGTTTTTGCTGCAATTCCCCAGAAAACCTGTTCTTTACCTGTTGAAGGTTTGACAAGCTCTCATTCTCATCAAACAGCTGCCTTTTTAAAATGGCAAAATCCTTTTGGACGTCTTCTTCCAAGAGTTTACGATGTTTTAAAACCGGTTCCAGGCTGAATTTGTACATCATTTAATCCAAACGCTTGCACGAAAAATATTAATTTCACTTCCGGGTGACAAACATCTCTTCGAGTTTTGTAATACTCTCATCGAGACCCTCATTTTCCTGGATCCCCTGCCTGAGATATTCGTTCACCTTCTCTATCATCTGTATTGCATAATCGATCTTTGGATTGCTGCCCGCTACATACGCCCCGATATTTATCAAATCCTCTGCCTTTTTGTATGTGGCTAAAATCTGTTTGAGCCTGTTGGCGCATTCCCTGTGCTCCAGACTTGCAATATCTGTCATTACCCGGCTAATACTCCCTAATACATCAATCGCAGGATAATGGTTTTGCTCGGCAAGATCTCTTGACAGAACAATATGTCCGTCCAATATTGATCTCACCGCATCAGCGATAGGTTCGTTCATGTCATCACCCTCAACCAATACAGTATACAGGCCGGTAATGGTACCATCATTCGAAGAGGTGCCCGCCCTTTCCAACAACTTTGGCAACATGGTGAAAACAGATGGTGTATATCCCTTGGTAGTCGGTGGCTCCCCCGCGGCAAGTCCGACCTCTCTTTGGGCCATGGCAAACCTGGTCACCGAATCCATCATGAGCATAACATGTTTGCCCTGGTCACGAAAATATTCGGCAATAGCAGTGGCAATAAATGCTCCCCGCATCCTGATTAACGGCAGATTATCAGAAGTGGCAACCACCACCACCGATTTTTTGAGCCCTTCCTCGCCCAACTCTTTCTGGATGAAATCATTCAGCTCCCTTCCTCTTTCCCCAATTAACGCGATCACATTTACATCCGCAGAAGTATTCCGTGCGATCATACCTAAAAGGACACTTTTGCCCACACCTGACCCTGCAAAAATACCCATTCTCTGTCCACATCCCACGGTCAAAACCCCATTGATAGCCCCTATTCCCAAATCCAAGGGTTGCTCAATTCTTTTCCTCAAAAGAGGCTTGATAGGGTTTGCATAAAGGGGGTAGTCGATTTTCGAAAGAATAGGCCCTTTTCCATCGATCGGATTCCCAAGGCCGTCAACCACCCTTCCCAGGAGCCCTTCCCCCACTCCAATTGAAGCGCCCTGATCACTCGCAACAACTCTGTTTCCGGGGGCTATCCCCCTGATTTCACCTAACGGCACAAGGAGCACCCTATTGTCCCTGAAACCCAAGACCTCGGCCTGTACTCTCGGAAGACTCCCTGCAGGATAGATATGACAAATGCTCCCCAGCTGGGATGCCGGGCCATCAGCTTCGGCGACGAAACCAGCCACTTTTGTTACCCTTCCCATGGCAACAACCGCGCTTGAACGACCTAAAGCCGAATGATATCTTGTGAGATCAAGAGCAGATTCCATTTCTTTCTTCCTGCCTATGGCATTTCTGATCTGAGTAGATCTCCAACCGTTTGAAGCTGGCTCTCGATCCTTGCGTCTATGCTGCCGAACCCAGTTTCGATGACACAACCTCCCTTGGAAATCGTATCGTCACCTTCGATATCTACATACTTGATATTATTGGTTAATTCCGAAATGTGATATCCGGATTCATTGATAAGTTGAAGGTCCGATTTATTGATCCTGATCTTGATCTTTTCCTGGTCAACAACTTTCTCAAGGGCCACTTTGAGAACGCCCAGGAGGGTCTCCTCGTTTACGGAAATCTCGTGAGATACGACCCTTTCAGCAATCGCTAAGGCCAATTCCACAGCTCCTTTTTCAGCATTTAAATAGAGATCCTTCCTTATTTCCCCCAATTTTTTAATGGTCTCATCAAAAGTGTCAAAAATGGTCTGCAGTCTTTTCTTTTCAGATTCACTCCCTGATTTTTCCCCCTTTATGAATCCATCCGCAAAGGCGGCTTCTTGAAGGTCCTCTATGAGGTTTTCATCCTCAACAGGCTCTTCTTCCAAAGCTGGAGAAGCACCACAAATTACATTGAGGCCAACAGGTTTAAAGCCATTTTTCTTTTCGCTTTCTACCGGACACTTTATCGGTTCGTCAACGTCAATTTCTTGGAAAAGATGGGGCATGAATCGATCGTTTTTTGCTGCCCCATCGTTTTTGATGATCTTATACAATGAGCTGCTCCCCCCCACGGCCGGCAATGACTACCTCTCCCTGATCTGACATTTCCTGGATTGTCCTGGTAATCAGATATTGCGCGTCTTCCACATCTTTCATCCTGACGGCTCCTAAGATCTCAATCTCTTCTTTCAGCATCTCCGCTGCGCGTTCAGACATGTTTGAAAAGACTTTTCGTTTCACATCTTCTGAAGCTGCCTTCAAAGCAATAGATAATTCCCGAGATTCCACTTTTCTCAATACCTTTTGCAGACCTTGATTATCGATTAATACAACGTCTTCAAAAGTGAACATCTTCTGCTTTATGGATGCTGCCAGATCTACATCATTTTCCTCAATTGCCTCCAATATGACCTGGCCGGACATGCCATCCATCAGATTCAATATGTCTGCCATCAGGTTTGCGCCACCTTTCACAGCGCTCAGAGAATCTTCACTATCTTTCAGGACATCATCAAAAATCTTGGCCACCTCCTGGACCATTCCTGATCCGACCTTGTCTAATGTCGACATCCTAAAACCCACTTCAGCCTTTGTTTCGTCAGGCAGGTCAGAGAGCACACTACCTGCAACGTCCGGATTGACATGTACTAAAATAACCGCAATGGTTTGCGGATGTTCATCTTTAATCAACTCAAGGAGACGGTCCGACGTTAATGACTTCAGCACAGATAGGTCTGTGGGTTTACGACCTGAACTACCGGTGTGTGCTTTAGTCGTTTGCGTTTTCTCGGGCGGGGGAGGGCTTTCAATTCGACGAGGTTCAGTTTTCCCTGCCAATTGGTCGAGAAATTCTTGCGAGACTTTTTCCACCACATCCGGGGATATCTCTCCCATTTGTGCGAGATGATTTTCTATCACCCGCCTTTCCTCTTCATCCATCATGCTAAGGATTCTTTCTGATGCCACTTTTCCCGCAGATTGAATGATGATGGCCACTTTTATGGAGCCGGGTAAGCTTTTAGTATCCACAGGCTAAGTATTCCCTATGTTTCTCAGGGTTTAAAGGTTAAAAAGTCGAGGTTTACGCTTCATCTTCTTTCATCCAGCCTCTCATCAGGTCTAAAGTCTGGACTTCTTGATTTCCTGTCAGCAAACCCAGCGCCTTGTCTCTGTTGGGCATGCTTTTCCCGGACTCGCTCTCAATTTCCGCAAGGGTTTTGGGGAGGTGGGTCAGCATTGGTTCATTTCCTGTTGAACTTGCCGTCAACCACCGAATTACCGGTCTTATCACGAAGACAAAAGAGAGCAACAGAAAAATGCTTAATGAGACAAGCTTCATGGAAGGCGCATAATCCTTTAGGCTGGAGAGCCAGCCGCCTGCTGTTTCACCCGCTCCATCTTCATCGGTGACAAGGGGTTCGAATGGGAGATTGACCACTTCCACGCGATCTCCTCTTTTGTCATCGAAGTTTATGGCCCGTTTTACGATTTTTTCAAGTTTTGCCATCTCATCGCTGGTCCTGGAAAAATATTTCAACTCCATTTTTTTTTCTTTTCCCATAACACTTTTGTGAATTCCATCAACAATAACTGCCACCGACACACTTTTCAATCTGGCGAATGGTTCCACTATGCGACTGGTTATTTTATTTATTTCATAATTAACAGTACGGTCTTGTTTCAGGAAAGATTGACTTCCGGTTGATGCTTCAACTTTTCGAGTCTGGGCAACCCCAAGGGATTCACCTGGCGCCAATTCCCTGTTTTCTTGAGCCTGGACCGATTTTTTTGGCTGGGTGTTAGAGAGTATCCCGGGTACACCCGAAGGTGGCGCTTCCTTCCCACCGGACCGTTCGCTGAAAAGATGCTCGCTTCGTATCGCCTTGTTATCGGGCTGATACAACTCCTCGGTCTTCTCTTCCCTCCTGAAATTCAGAGAGCACGAAACCCTTGTTATCGCTTTGCCGGCCCCCAATGCTGTTTCTAACATAGTTTGTATTCTGCTTTCTAAGCTCTTTTCCATCTTTTCCTGTAACGCCAACTGATCAGAGCTGGCCTGGCCCGTTCCGGATTTATCTTTTGTTCCGGATAACAATTTTCCATAGTTATCCACTATCGTTATATTTTCGGGATTCAGGCCGGAAATACTTGATGAGACAAGATGAACAATCGCCTGGATTTGATCTTTGCTCAGCCATCTTCCGGAACGAAGTTTCAGGATCACCGAAGCCTTTGACGGTGTCTCTTCCTCAATGAACAGAGACTTCGAAGGCAGAACGATATGAATCCTTGAGCTTTCGATTCCATTAATTTTATCGATTGTTCGAGACAGCTCTCCCTGCAATGCCCTCTGATAATTCACATTTTGCACAAATTCGGTCATCCCGAGTTTGGCATTATCAAAGATCTCGAACCCAACACCGCTCCCCCGGGGCAAACCATTTGTAGCCAATTCGAGTCTGAGGTCATATATCTGCTCACTCGGCGCCAGAATGGAGTTCCCATTGGCAGAGATTTCGTATGGTATCCTTTTCTCTTTTAATTCTGCTACTATGGCTCCGGCATCTTCCTGGCCTAAGTTTGAGTAGAGGACTTGAAAATCGGGACTTCCTGCCCAATTCATTAAAAAAATAAATCCTATTATCGTTACTCCCACAGAGGTTATTAAGGTAAACCTCTTGGCAGGACTAAGGTTCTTGAACAGTGTTTTAAGCTGCGAAGAGAGCTCATTAGTCGGCATTTTCATTCCCCATTTTAGACCGGCATTCGCATCATTTCTTGGTAGGCCGTTATAACCTTGTTACGCACCTGCATCATCAAACGGAATGAGACATCGGCCTTCTCCATGGCAATCATGGTCTGATGAATATCTTTATTCTCGCCTGTCGCCAATCCATGGACAGCCTGATCGGCCTTATTTCGAAGCCCACTGACTTTACTAATCGCCCCCGATAATGCTTCCCCAAAGGACTCCCCATCTACCGACGGCTGTTCTTCTTTGATCGGAAGGGAATACGACGTTTCCAAATTATTTTTGATCGTAATTTTTTCCATGGCTATTTGCCTATCTCCAGGGCCTTCAAGGCCATGTCTTTTGAGGCCTTAATGGCAGTTACATTTGCTTCATAACTTCGGGTAGCGGATATCATATTTACCATTTCTTCCATCAGGTTTATGTTTGGCGTCTTCACATATCCCTTTTCATCCGCGTCGGGATGCTGGGGGTCATGTTTTGTGTGGAAGGGCCTGGGATCATCAATGATGCCAACCACTTGAACCTCAGACAACTCACCGGTCATCTGCGATTCCAATGTATCTCCAAAAGTTTTATCGAGGGGCTGGCTGGCAAAAACCACATCTTTTCTTCGGTAAGGTTCGCCATCAGACGTCTTTGTCGTATTGATATTTGCCAGATTATTGGCAGCCAGGTTCATCCTGATCCTCTGAGCCGAAAGGCCTGAGGAACTCACGCGAAGTGCGTCAAAAAAATTCATACCTATTTACCTCCTTGGATAACATCTTTAAGGCCTTTAAACTTTTTTGATATAATTTGAGCCAAAGAATTATACATTAAGCTGTTTTCTGATAATTGTGCCATTTCTTTATCAATGTTAACAGTATTGCCATCGCGTCTCAGCGAGAGCGGTGGTGTGTTGTTAATCCCCAACCTCACAGCACCGCCACCGATTGTCCCCCCGGGAAGATGCCCTTGATGGCTCCTTTTAAGTCCCAGATCCTTTCCCGATCCCATTGTCTTTTTGAGTTCTTCCTCAACAATTAAGTCAAAGGCCTTATAGTTAGGGGTATCCTTATTGGCTATGTTAGAAACGCTCACATTATGTTTTAACGACCGTAGATCCAGTGCCTTTTCCAACAGCGGAAATGTTCCTTTGAATAGTCCTTGTGATTCCATCGGTTACTTCTCCTCTTTACTTTTTGCCGAGCCTTAGATCAACCGCCCATACCGTTCACCCATTCCTGCACCAAAAAGCTTCACTATGTACTGGGTCTTCCCTCTTCTTTGTATTCATGCAATTTATTTCTCAAGGTCCTGATACTGATGCCCAACATCTCTGCCGCATGGGTTCTGTTTTCATTTACGTCTTTTAATGTCATAAAAATAAGTCTCCTTTCCATCTCTTTTACAGAGAGGCCCGGTCTGATCCGGACGGAGTCCTTTTCCTCACTTTCGACTTCTCCCAGAAACAGATTTTCCGGTAAAATCACATCTCCATCCGACAAGAGGGTAGCCCTTTGAACGGTGTTTTCCAACTCCCTCACATTTCCCCGCCACTCAAGGTTGAGGAGTGTAGAAATGGTACTGTCGGACATCCTTTTAACCCCTGAACCATTGTTGGCCCTATACTTCTTTACAAAATAATCCGCCAAAAGGGGGATATCGGCTTTCCTTTTCCGCAATGGAGGGATGGTAATGGGGATAACGTTCAACCTGTAGTAGAGGTCTTCCCTGAATCTTCCTGCTCGGACAGCCTTCTTCAGATCAATATTGCTTATGGCGATGACTCTCACATCGATAGGGACGGGCCTGTTCCCTCCAACCCGGTCAATGATCCTTTCTTGGAGCGCCCTCAGCAATTTGGACTGTATTGGCATGGGCATCTCACTGATCTCATCCAAGACAATTGTACCGTGATTCGCCAGTTCGAATTTGCCTATCTTTCTGTGCACAGCGCCTGTAAAAGATCCCTTTTCATGGCCGAACAACTCGCTTTCCGCCAGACCATCAGGCAAGGACGCACAATTTACAGCAACATAAATGCTTTCACTTTGGTTGCTGTGATGATGAATAAAGGATGCAACCATTTCTTTCCCCGTCCCACTCTCGCCCTGGATAAGGATTGTAGCGTTACTTCTTGCCACGCTTTCGGACATTTTCAATATATTAAGCAACTTCGGATCCTGGGTTATAATCCTTTTGCTTTTTTGACCTGTGCTTAAATGGCCGTTTTGAGAACTAATTCCGGTCCCGCCGTTTCGGTTTTTTGTCGCCTTTCTAACCGCAAGTCGTATGATCTCATCGGAAAATGGTTTCAGAATATAATCTGCAGCCCCGATTTTCATGGCTTCCACTGCGTTATCCACAGATCCATCAGCAGTAATCAATACCACCGGGACTTCGGACGACATTTTTTTCATTTTCTCCAAAACTTCAAAGCCGGACATTTGAGACATGTTCACATCGGTTATTACCAATCTGAATTCACCCTTCTTGAGTTTCTCCAAGGCCTCAAAGCCACTGGAAGCGGTTTCAAATGAATATCCGGCACCATCCAGCGCATGAATGAGAGCCGTTCTCATGCCAGGTTCATCACCAACTATCAATATAGGATGTACATCCATAAATTCATTCTCAATTTTCCGGGTGGTTCTAGGGTCTGTGCTCTGCACGAGATGTTTGCGTAGTCTCGGGAAGCTATCTGAAAAAACAGCTGCTTACTCGTTAGAGCTCATTTTTCAGATATGAAATCATGCAAATTATATGCCAGATATCTTAAAGGAATGTAAGGAGGAAAGTTGTTGAAATTGTAGTGTGTTTTCCAGGGTGCGGAGACAACGGCGAGACGATCACGTCAAATTGTTTCCCATGTGTCACTTAATTGACAGGACTCAATCTTGGACATGTGACGGATGTAATTGGTGCCTTTTTATCTTTTCCACGAGGGTTGTTCTATTGAGCCGAAGTAGCTTTGCTGCCTGATTTTTCACCCAGTTGGTTTTTTTCAATGATTCAAGGATGAGGGCCCTCTCAAACTCGGTCACTGCCGTATTCAAACTTATTCCATCGTCTGAAATTTCCATGGGTGGCTGTTGTGAACGGCTGTCATTTTTCCTCAATTTCTCTGGAACATCCAAAGGGTTTATCTCCCCTTCTCCTTTCAAGACCACAAGCCTTTCGATCATGTTTTTCAGCTCTCTCACATTTCCCGGCCAGGAGTGTTCCTTTATAATGACCATTGCATCATTCGTAACTCCTTGAACATTCTTGCCATTCTTCAGGTTGAATTCCATGAGAAAGTGTAAAATAAGGAGGTTAAGGTCCTGTTTACGCGCTCTTAATGGTGGGATCTCTATGGGGATTACATTGAGTCGGTAAAAGAGGTCCTCCCGAAAAGATCCTTCTTGTACGAGTTTTTCCAGGTCCCGATGCGTGGCCGCAATGATTCTGACATCGGCTTTTAAGGTTTTAGATCCGCCAACTTGTTCAAATTCTCTCTCCTCCAGGACTCTCAGGATCTTTACTTGAAGATTAGTGCTCATATCGCCAATCTCATCCAGGAAGATGCTCCCTTTGTTGGCCAGTTCAAATTTTCCGGGTTTAGACGCTGTTGCACCGGTAAAAGCTCCCCTGACATGCCCGAACAGCTCGCTTTCCAAGAGATTTTCGGGAATAGCCCCGCAGTTTATGGTAATGAAGGGTTTATCTTTTCGATCTGAATTTTTGTGAATTGCTCTGGCAATCATCCCTTTTCCAGTACCGCTTTCCCCATGAATGATGATTGTGCTATCGCTGTCTGCAACCTTTTCGACCAAGGTAAAAATTTCTTGCATCTTAGGGCTATGGCCGATGATGTCATCGAACTTCTTTCGATTCTTTGATTCATGGGTTGGGACATCATTTACCAAACGCAGACCTCGATCTTCCTTCGTATTTTCGTTGATGGCCGCATTCAACACGCTTTTTCCTCCTTCTTGATTCAAATTTAAGAAAAAGATCCTGATTTAAATTGCCAACCATGGTTATTTGGTCGGGTGGAAAACGGTCTTGGAAATGGATCTCAATCTAAATCATCAGCAAAGGCCATGCCATAAATGCGACGAGGTTTACATCGTATAATTAGCTGAATGATAGTAATAGCTTGACCGAATTATCATAGAAGGGGCCGGTCAACAACAAGACTTACATCCCCAAAAAAGGCATTATTCCTTGCAGAATGCAATCAAGTATTCGCAATTTGCAATGGTTTGTCGGAGATTCCATATTTCCCTATTTTTCTGTAAAGAGTGCTCACGTCTATGCCTAACAGTTTGGCGGCTTTACTCTTCTTGCAATCTGTTTTACGGAGTGCTTTTTTTATCAAAATAATTTCATTTTCCTTTAATGAATATGGCTTCAACTCTGTCTTCAGGTTTTCATTTGCTGTTTTTATGATGGCTGATGGAAGGTCAGCAACCTCGATTGTTTCACCTACCCCCAAAGCGAATGCTCTCTGGATGACGTTTTCCAATTCTCTTACGTTCCCCGGCCAATCATTCTCCAACAGTATCTCCATCGCTTCAGGGGAGATCTTCTTTCCAAATCGTTTTTCGCCTTCCCGAAATTTTTCCATAAAATGATTTATTAGAAAGGAGATATCCTCTTTTCGTTCCCTCAAGGGGGGGATGTGGATGGAAACCACGTTGAGTCGATAATAAAGATCTTTTCTCAAAACCCCGCTTCCCACAAGTTCTTCAGGATCCCTGTTGGTGGCAGCTATGATCCGCGTGTTTACCTTAAATTCTCTTGTATGGCCTATGGGCCGTATTTCTTTTTCCTGGAGGACTCTGAGGAGTTTCACCTGCAAGTGCGGAGCCATTTCGGCAATCTCATCTAAAAAGACCGTCCCGCCTTCTGCGACCCTAAATAAGCCAATTTTATCTCTAACTGCCCCGGTAAATGCGCCTCTCACATGGCCGAAGAGCTCACTCTCTAAAAGCCCTTCCACTATGGCTCCACAGTTTATTGAAATAAAAGGCTTATCTTTACGATCACTATTTTGCTGAATGACCTTGGCCACCACCCCTTTTCCGGTACCACTTTCCCCATGAATCAGAACAGTTGGGCTTTTGAGGCTGATTCTGTCAATTATTTCATAGATGCGTTGCATTCTGGTACTCGCACCTATCAGCTCATCGTATCTGTATCTCTCCCGCAACCTGCTCCTGAGAAAGAGATTTTCCTCTTTAAGACTCTTTTTTTCCAAAATCCGGTCAATTAAGGCCTTCAAGCGACCTAACTTGATCGGTTTTTGGAGATAATCGTAGCCCCCGAGTTTTAGCGCCTCTACAGCAGTTTCTATGCTCCCATATCCCGTCAGAATAATTACTTCGGTTTCCGGTTGGTATTCCTTTACAGCTTTCAAAAGTTCAAGCCCATTAACTTCAGGCATCTTTAAATCCGTAATAAGGATATCAATTCTACTTTTCTTCGTTAGTTCAAGGGCCTTTAAAGCGCTGTCAACAACTGTTATATTGTAACCCATTTGAGTCAGGTACTCATCCACAGTATAGAGCAATTCCTTCTCATCATCGACAAAAAGAATCTCGGAATTCTTCAAAAACCCCTCAGATCTGTTTACATCATCCACTTTTTCCTTTTTCATTTTTACATGCTCAGAGCTGGAATATTTACTCATCCCAGGCTTTTGATACGTTTCATACGATCTACGACTTCAGTGATCCGAATCCCATATCTGCCATTCTCAACTACTACCTCTCCCTTGGCAATCAATTTGCCGTTGGCAAGAATATCCAGGGGTTCGCCCTCTGTATTTGACAGAATAATAGATTTCCCTGCTTCCAGCAGACTCACATCATGGATCTTCATCTTGGTTTTACCCAATTCAACACTTACCTCTATAGGGATATCAAGAATAAAATCGATGTTGCTTGAAGTCAAACCCCTATCCAGCACATTACCCGGAGATCCTATCTTATTCCCGGTTTCAGGGGTTTGATCAACAGCCAAATCATCAACGGCGTCCAACGGCTCTCTGTCAACAAGCTCATCTTTTTCAGATCTTCTCTCACCTTCCAGCACCCGATTTCGGACCTCTTTGCTCTCGTCAATCTTGGCACAAATTTGTATAAAAATGTCATGTTCATAAAATCTAAAAATGAAATGTTCATACCTGGCCATGTTCAGGCTTTCAACCTTGAAATCATTTCCGACTATAATGGACGGAGGAGAAATCTGACACATAAGCCCTGAGTCACAAAAACCTGCCTTCAGGTTTCCCCCCACAACATTACACATCTCCCCAACCACATCCTTGATCTCATTCTCATCCCTGATCTCTTCCAACGGCTTTTCACTTGTTTTTGATGTTATAATCCGAGCGAGGGTTTCTCCAGCAAGGATCTGCGTGCTTCCCGTGACATCTCCGGCGAAATCCACTGTCCCCATAATTCGAAGCCCCTCTATACTCGACTCCAGGGTTGAATCAGACGCCTCCAATTTCATCTCAAACATTTTGTCAAACATTTCGATCATTATATCGCCGGCAGTCGAAATTATATCCAACTTCTTAAACTTGTTGACATCAATCGGTGTGAGTCTCTGAACTGCCTCAGATGAAGCATCTTCACCGGTCTTAACACACACTTCCACCAGAAAAAGATGCTCCTGGTGGTGAAAAGCGTGCTTTTCGTATCTTGCCATATTTAGGGTCTTGATATCAAAATTTTTCCCCGTTGCAATTGTAGGAGCTGAGATGACACACGACAATCCGGCATCATTAAAACCTGACTTCAGATTTCCACCCACAATATTGCATACTTCGAGAATTACATCTTTGATCTCATCTTGACCTTCAATTTCATCGATCTCCATGCCAAGCATTTGCGCTGTCATCATACGCGCAAAGGCCTCACTCACCTGAACTCTGAAATTCCCCACCACGTCTCCGACGAAACTGAGCATCCCGGCAATGAGAGCGGCATCTACCTCGCCCGGATCGATTTCATCATGGGCAAGGCTTATTTCCATATCGAGCATCGTATCAAAAAGTTCCGTTACTGATTCGACAATACGGCCCTTAATGTCATACACAGCTATGTCGGGCATAACCTTTTCCTTTTTGTATCTCAGGCCTGAATGGAGTGCTTAGCCGTTGGCTGGTACTCCCCCGCGCGCGGGGTTTCCCCCTCTCAAAGTTCGGGATTTTCCACTTGACCTTACGAAAAAAAACCACATGTAACCATTGGGAACCTGTAGTGCCTTCAGTGGAATTAGTGGATGGGCATCAGCTAATATTTTCAAGCGTGAACGTTGAACCGCTTGACTCAACTCTCAGCAAATCTCGACAAGTAGATAAACCCCATTATCTATAAGTATATTAGGAACAAGTGCTTTGTCAAGAATATGGACCGCATCTCATTTTCAACTCTCAAAATCAAGCAGAATCAATGATCAGTATTCCGAGGCAATCCCTCCCCAGCCAGCCAGGCAAAATTTTCCTAATTATCGGGTAAGCCCTGGTTAATCACAATGTAATTGTTTGATTTAATAGAGACATTAGAAAGAGTTTAGAATGGTGTGGATATTGCATTAAACGGAAAGCATGGTAAAATATTGTTTTTTTAGGTTTGTTTGTAGTTTTTGTTTTCTCTTACCTCTGCTTCTCTTTTGCGAGAACGCGTGGCCCATATCTTTACGATATAAGTTGTCGATGCTTGGTTATGATGACAAGGAAATCACTGCCATCCTATCAAAAAGGCAGACTCTCAAGGTGATAAATAGCAACTATAAAAGGACGATTCTTGGCTATCCGACGGAAAACCACTCCTCATCCTTTTCTATTACTGAAAAGAAAGAGAGGGTTTCTAGAAAAGGTTCTTCTGGCCGGCCTATTCCAAATAATTCATTTTTCTCGGGCAAGCAAAATCTCAACCCATATCTGAAAAGCAGTCTATTGGCTGAAGCAAGGCCCTATCTTACCATTGTCAAAAATGCCGCCTCAAAAAATGAACTGGTTGAAAGCCTTATTCTGGCAGTGATTAAAGTGGAATCCGGTTTTGATTCTCAGGCGGTTTCAAGGAAAGGGGCAATGGGTTTAATGCAGTTGATGCCTGGCACTGCCAGTGATCTTGGAGTTACGAATCCATTTAACCCTGAGCAGAACATATTTGGCGGCGCCAAATATCTCTCAGATTGCGTGAAGTCCTTCAAGGATTTAAGGCGGGCTTTAGCAGCGTACAATGCCGGTCGCGGCAAAGTAGCAGAGTTGAATAGGGTCCCTATGATAGAAGAGACACAGGAATTTGTAAAAAACGCCCTCTATTATAAGAAGTTGTATGACAATCTCCTGGTACAGAGATCCTCAAGTTTTTGAGTTGTTGAGCAGAAAATAGACCCGCCTGCTACATAAAAACTCATATGCCGGCAAAGAGACTGGCCAAACGCCACATTGAGACAACTCTGATCAAATAAAGACCGTAAAGAGTGGCTGGGCCGCTTTTTTCTATTTCTCCCCAATCTTTTTCCTAAAGTTCTCATCTCAAGTGCCGATAAGAGAATTGAATACCCGTTTTTAAGAAATCAATTCAGAGAAGGAGGAATCGCCATGCCTATCGAATCAATTGCAGCAGCTATAAATCTAAACGAACAGCAAATGAACTACAATAGTAGCGTAAACGAACAAGTCCGAGTTGTAGAACAAAACAACAAGGCGAGGGAGGTGCGCCCTGTTGAAGATGCCGGCGACAGTTCTAAAGCAAAGGCGGGGAAGCGAGACGAAACCACAACCGAAACCATTATCGATGATCAGAATGTCGTTGTATTTACGAGATATGACAGCGAAGGCAACGAAATCAACAAAGTTCCACCGGGATATGATAAAATGGGATAAAGAGAAAAATCCCCATACACGGAATATGTCAATGAAAATGAGACACGCGTTTCAATAAATTTGACTCTAATCGTATAGTACAGAATCAATTTCAGGTTTATTTATCCAAGCCGCTTTCGGCAGAGCTGGCGGCATGGGAATCTTCCCTTTAAATCTTTTGGGATTAAGCTCAAAAGCGGTTTTCAGGACCTGGACTCGTTTTTCATAGACGTTATGTGCCATGCCATAGTGGACATTTTCTGGTGTCATAAGAGCAATGCCTGAATGATAGTGCTCCTGATTATACCATGGAAAGAACCGTTTGCAAAAAGCCCGCGCATCCTGGATCGATCCAAAGCTGCCAGGAAACTCGAGGAAGTATTTGAGGGTCTTGAAATGGGACTCCGAATAAGGATTATCATTACTTACACAAGGACGGTTATGGGTTTTGGTTACGCCCAAATCAGCGAGGAGCTGTGCCACCCCTTTGGATTTCATACTTGATCCACGGTCTGCGTGCAATGCCAGTTGTTCAGGTACAATATTGTGTTTTATACAGGTCTGTTCAATAAGCGTTTTAGCCAAAGCAGTGCTTTCCCGATGAGCAACCATCCAGCCGACAACATAACGGCTGAAAATGTCCATAATCACGTACAAATAGTAGTAGGTCCACTTGACGGGGCCTTTCAATTTCGTGATACCCCAGGACCAGCCCTGGTTAGGCCTAGTTGCCTGTACGTACGGGTTTGTTTAACTGAACAGATTGTTTTGTCCTCATGGATGACTCTCCAGTCATATCCTGCGTTTTTGTGTTGGTCACTTTCCCCATCGTTTATCCTTTCGATTGGATTCATCCTTGAGGACCGAGGCCGAAATGACTCCCCCCTATATCCACTCGCCTGTTTCTTCTCCTCCCTTCTTTCTCATCATTTGACACCAGTAGTTGATATCTACCAAAATGGCCAGCCGAGATCCTTCCGGGAGAAATCAATTCCTCCGCCAATAGGAATTCGGTGACTCTTGTTGCAGATTCTACCGACAATTGCAGATGGTATCTGAATTTGGTCTCCGAAACGGGCACATTGTCGGTATGCCCGGCAATGGCAATTTCCCCCGTTGTTTCACCCCTCCATTATGGTGTGTTCGGAAGGGGGAATTCAGGTAGAAAGGGCTGTCTCTGTAACGCATTTACATTTATGGAATAATTTTTGCAGATAAGTTTCTCACTTCATATTCTATAAAAAACAATTGAAACAGATTACTGGAAATTCGAGGGGATTCCCCAGTCAAATCGTGTTGGCCAGTTCTCCTTCAGACCTCGTCAAATAGTTAAGCGGTCGAGTTGTTGAGTTGGAAAATAAGCACGTGAAATCAACACATTGCCTATTCAAATCCATCGGGTGTCCAATTTTGAGGTGAAAAGGATAACTTCAAATAATAATAACCACTTAACTACTAATCTACGCGACCACTTAACGAGGCCTGTCCTTTGGGAATAAGTGTGGCTGTTAAACCGAATAAATTCATGAATCGTTTCCCCTGACAATGACAAAATATTGACGGTCGCGTCCGAAAATCGCTTTATTAGAGAGTAATTCAACCAGAATATCACACTGACATCCTTAAGAACTGAGATTGAGTCATTAGAAAGACAGAGGCGAGGAGAAGAAAATGGCGAAAGAAGAAATAAATGATGATATTTCAGAAGAGCAAGAAGAAGAGCAAGAGGGTAAAAGCGGAACCGGAGGATCAAAAACAATATTAATCATAATTGTTGCCGCTTTTGTATTGTTTATGGCTATGGCAGGGGCAGGTTTCTATATCATCTGGCAGAAAATACCGACCTCATCAACAGAGAATGTGAAGGCCAAAGAAACACTGGTGGTTGAAAAACAGCCCACTGACGCAATTGGGCCGATCCATTCTCTAGACCCCTTTGTGGTAAACCTTGCTGATTCTACCGGAAAGCGTTTCTTGAGAGTTCAGATGAGCCTTGAGCTAAAAGACCAAGGAACTGCTGATCAAATAAAATTACAGCTTCCTCGGATAAAAGACAAAATTTTGACAATACTTTCGGCAAAGAAATTTCAAGACATCAGCACAGTGAAAGGAAAAAGCGATTTGCGGACCGAAATAGCTGCCTCGATAGATGCTTTTTTTTCAAAAGGGGCCGTAACCAACATCTATTTTTCAGAATTTGTCATAGAGTGAGAAGATAATGAATCAGAATAAAGGAGACGAATCAGAGTCCGAAGATGGTGGAAAATCTCCTGAAATGGAACTAGTTGAAAATGGAGGTGAGGCGCTCCCTACAAGCAAGGCACGCCCCGAAAACGAGAAGGCGACGCCCGCTCGTGAACTCACTGGAGGCGGAGATAGTGGTGATAGGGATGAGGAGTCAAAGAATTCAGAAGAAGCTCGAAGTGATGACGGTAAACCGGAAGGAAAAGAAAAAACAGATCTTAATGAGAAGGTTGATCAGATAGAACACGGTGAAACCGATAAAACCGATGAAGATTGGTACGAAGGCGAAACTTTTGAATATACTGAGAATAAGAAGAACAAAAAGAAATATATCTTCATGTCCATTCTACTCGGCGTTATTGCAGCTGCCGTTTTTTTCTTGTGGTTCACAATAGACAAAAACCGGGGACGCCCAGACGATCCACCTTTAAGTCAACAGGCTGAACAAACTGAAAATAATGTGGTATCGAAGGCTCTAGATGTGTCGTTTTTGTCTCAAGAGGCCAAGAAACCTGAGACGACAAGCCAGGTCAAGATCTCTGAGCATACGGCACTTGGCCTGGTTGATAAACTGGAGAAAGCCACCCGGATCAGGAACGAGTTACTCAAAAAGCAAGAGGAGATCCGGGCCCTCAAACAGTATTATCGCAACAAGATTAAAGAAGTGGAAGACGAAATTCTGAAGGAGAAACGTGAAGAGGGTATAATCACCTTTCAGGAGGCCTTAAAGAGCAAACAGATAGAGTTGGGGCTTCGTACGATTAGCCGGCGTCACTTATACATTCATAAACTCAATCGACCTCTTGAGCAGCTTCATCGCGGCAGTGAAGAGATCCTGTACATTAAACGGTTAGCCGAAATTCAAATTCAGATGGCCCCGGTCGTCAACGGCATAGATATTGGCGAATTGGGGAAGCGAATAGATGTCATCCTTGAAAAGGAGGCAAGCGGGGTCGACAGTCTTACCATTGATACAGGAGAGATCAACGCTCCATCTCTGAAAAAAATCTGGAAAGGGATAGTTCATAAAGACAACAGGAAAAAACAACCGGAAAAAGAAACGCAAAGGGAAGGAAAATCAGAGGAAGAAAAGGTTCATTCCCAACAGCAGGGTAAAATAAACGATGAAGTTTGGCAAGAGATCTGCGCCGGCAATCTGAGCCGTAAACACGAACTCACAAAGCTCTCCCTTAATGCAGCAAAATGCTTGTCTCAATGGGAGGAGGGGAAAGACCTTTTCCTAAACGATATCAAAGAACTACCGGACTCTATAGCAGGGCAGTTATCTCAGTGGGGAGGTGAATGGCTTTGTCTCAACGGCCTTACCGAGCTTTCTCCAGAGTCGGCTGAAGGTTTATCGCACTGGCAAGGGATCAGGCTTTCTCTAAATGGCCTTATCGAGCTTGTCCCAGAGGCAGCAAAACATCTATTTCAATGGCGGGGGAAGCAGATCGAAGTAATGGGGCTTGCCATAATCTCTTCCGAGGCGGAAAAGTATCTGTCAGCATGGCAAAAAGCTGGTGGAAAGCTATATATTCGGGCCTTGCCCTGAACTTGTGAACATCGACCGGTTTAGTAAAGTGGCTTTTTTTGCAGCCAATAACAAGTGACGAATAGCTAGCTGCCATATTTATCTACTCATTTCAAATTCTTAAAGGAGCAATAGGAGACTGTTTTGAAAAGAAAAACATTAGGCAGGCGAATAATTTGTATTTGCGGGCTGTCTTTCCTGATGTCGGTTTTTCAGGCAGCCGAACTGCCTGCTTCCGGATCCGGCGCCGATACCCTGCGACAAAGAATCGCACAAATCCTCTCCTTTCGCGAGAAAACCTCCAAAAAACGACTGGAGGCTATTGAAATACGAAAAAGCTTAGAAGGGCAGTTATCAGAACTCAGAGCAGAAATCATCGCAGACCAGAAACGTTTGAAAATAGTGACCTATCAAGATGCTATTCGTTCTATGCGCATTTATCATGATCTCATGCTCGTCCTGCAACTCCATGCGTATGTTTCGGAACTCAATAAGAAAGTCGAAGCATTCGCAAACGGGAATGCCAAATTGGGATTTCTGTATCTCCGGGCCGATGATGATCTCAAGATTGTTGAAACCCTGAATCATATGAAGGTAGAAAGGCTAATAGCCCGAATAGACAAGGCTCTCATTGAATATAATTCAATGAATAACGAATATTTGATTGATGCTAATGATATCGTTTTAAAAAAGCCAGCCGAGATTTGGAATGAAATCATTCAGAAAAAATGACCGGGGCTATTCGGATCCGTTTTACACGTCCTCCGGAAAATCCACACCCTTTTCTTTTCGCCGATTTAATTGCCTTGGCGTCTTGTTTTGGAGCGTGTGATGAAAATAAGTATTTCCAATCTTATTAGATCTATGACCGGTTCCGAGCTACAGAAGTCTTCACAGGAAAAAAATACCTTGAAAGCTGGTCATGACCTGCTTGGGAGAGTGCTTGAAATCAAAAACAGTGGAAAAGCACTTATTGACTTTGGAAGATTCCGTGCATTGGCCAGGACTGAATTCCCTGTAAAAAAAGGGGACGTGATAGACGTTAAGGTTCTTGAAAAAGGACCCCCAATGAGACTGGGGCTAAATAGTCCGGCTCAGAAGATCTCCCGGCAGGCAAGAAAAAATATGCTCAACCTGATTGAATTCCCCTCTGAAAATACATTAGAAAAATTCCAATCGGAAACAAGAAAGGCCCTTAATCTCGACAACGCTATTTTCAAAGGACGGGCGGTTCCCGAATATGTAAAGGATATCCTTGCAAGAATTTGTGCTCACTTTGGGCGGATGAATATGGGAAAAAACAGCTCCGAACTGGGTCGTCAACTGAAATCCTACATAGAAAACTCGGGAATATTTTTTGAGAAGAAGATAGAAAACACATTAAGGAAATCATTTGAGACTGATGAAAAAAAATCCCCGAATAGTTTTCGTGAATCTCCTGATATAAAGGACATAATAAGGAAAGATTTAAAGCCTAACCTATCAATATTAAAGGATTTCATGGATAGAAAAGGGCTTATTCTTAAAATCTTCGGCACGAAGAATCTGGAGGTCATTAGAAGTACGGTTGAAAAACTCTTGTCGGAGATGGTTGCCCAACAACGCGATACCATTGTTGGCCATGACAAACAGGAGTCTGCGCATTCCCTGGTCTATGCGCTGCCCCTCGAAGAGAGCAATCAAAAGGCCAAATTGAAAGTCTATTATTCAAAGAAGAATAAGCAGCTGTCCGAGGAAGGATTCAAGGTTTCCCTCCTGCTTGCCATGGATAAGATCGGCCGGATCAGAACGGATTTCTTCTTATTAGATAATTGTTTAGATGTAACCTTTTTTGTAAATGATTGTAAGATCAAAGAATATATCGATGAGCATTCCGTAGAGATAGGGGGACCTCTGAAAACCCATTTCAAAAGACTGACCTTCAACGCTATTATTTCTGAAAATGAAATCGAGGAATTTGAGATGAAAGATCCTGGAGTGGCGAGCAACGGCATAGTGAATATAAGGGTCTGAAAATGGATTACCCTAAAAAAGCAGTGGCCTTAAAATATGATAAAGGGAAAGATAATGCCCCTAAATTGCTGGCAAAAGGCAAAGGCGATATTGCTGAAAAAATACTTGAGATTGCAAAAGAGAATAAGGTGCCCATCTATTCTGATAGGGACCTGGTTCAAGTGTTGGATGCCCTTGATCTGGACTTTGAAATTCCGGCAGAATTATACCGTGCGGTTGCCGAGGTCCTTGTTTTTATTTATGACCTAAACAGAAAACTTTGAACAACATACTTCCGAACCTGTCAATGGCCACAAAAAGAGACCGCCCAGGGAGCAGCGTCCGGAACGGGAATCATTACAAAACCAACATGGATATTTTGAAATGTTATAAGATTCTTGAACTTGATTATGAAGCCTCAATAGACGAGGCCAGAGAAGCGTATATTGACATGGTCAGGGTCTGGCACCCTGATCGTTTTACAGAAAATCCAAGACTCAGAGAAAAGGCGGAAGAAAAACTGAAGAAAATCAATATGGCCTATGCAGGAATAAAGGCTCGGTTGTCCACAGAACGGGGAACATTCCGAACAAACGAAGTAACACGACGGGCGCAAGGCGCTTTGGAGGAGATTCGAAGAGACATTTTCGTAGCCAAAGAGATCGCCCGCAATCTATGTTCCCGTGCCTTTTTAACCCTTATGGGAACTGACTTCAAGCAAATATTTAAACACGTATTATACCCCAAGATTGAACTCGGAGAAATTTCCGATCGGAAGAACCAAAACGATGACGGCATTTCAAGGCGAGACAGACGCATGGGCAAAAGCCAAAATAGGCACAGAAATTTTGCAGACATATATGAAGAAGTGGCAAGAGCTAAGAAGGAAGAGAAGAGAAAGATGAGAGAAACGAAATAAATCAATTTGGTAAAAAGCACAATACCTAGTTTATAAATTGACAAACCTACAACATCTGTACAATAATTGCTGAAATTGTAGAAAAGGAGTAATCGCAGTTGATCCCTTTATCCATCCCAGAGGTTTTTGATGCATGCGGACTTCTTTTTGGCCCGGAGGTAGAAATCTCTCTGGATTTCTTGAAATATCTCGAACCCTCTGGGCTTAGGTCGGCCTATAGGAAAAAAGCCCTTGAAACCCATCCCGACCGTTCAAAGACTCTTGGGAGAGATGAAACCAAGATGGGTGAACGTTTCAGAGAAGCAACACTGGCGTATAAAAAGCTCATTCCTATCGTTAGAAATAAACAGTCTATTCTCCTGCAGGGCCGATCAAGCGCCAAAATCAGCAACAAACAAAATTTCACTAAGCGCCAGACAAAAAGAGATTTTTCAGACCTTTTAAACGCCAAAAAAATCCCGAAGCGAGAGCTATTGCTCTGTCAATTCCTTTATTACTCCGGTCTTATTTCCTGGGAGACCCTTATAAAGGCAATAACCTGGCAAAGGAAACAACGTCCGCTCATCGGGCAGATAGCATTAGAGTGGAAAATGATTTCGCGTAATGAAATTCAACGAATTCTGATGTATCATGACTTCAAGGGAAAATTTGGTGAGCGTGCTATCCGTTTAGGGTATCTGTCCCGGTTCCAACTCATGGCCCTTCTCGGCAAACAACGCAATCTTCAATGCCCAATCGGAGAATTCTTTGTGAATGAAGGGATTCTTCGCCTCCAAGATATGGAGGCGTTGGTAGAAAGGCAGCAGATTCACAACAGGAAAGTCTACCGGAGACGTACACTGTGATCTGTGCGGCTGACGTTCAGAAGGTTCACAGCTTTCCCACCTACAGATTTCTTTCCTTTAAAAAGACTTTCAAATCCCTTCGGATCAACCCGGCGGCTTGATCTATCTGGGCTTCAAAAGCTTCCCTGTATCCCCCCGCGGAATGCAAGGCCTCTCTCATTTTCTCCCGATATCTCTTCTGGCCTTCATTGATGGTACCTTTCAGTCTATCCATAATGTCTTGGGAGTTCATCTCTTCCGGGAGTGCGAATCCCGCCACTAACCTGCTCGACTTTCTCGATACAAACTCCAATTCAAAACCGGATTCTTCGGGAATAATTCGCCCTTCCACATCGTGAAATCTTATCGCATTGCAGATTTCCTTAGGTATCTTGAATCTTTCCAAGACAGTCGCGCCGATTTCTCCGTGGGTGACTCCTAATATTCGGAGTTCCGCTATCCTGCTTGGGAGAACTTCTGCAATCTTTAAGGCATTGATTTCCCTGTATTCGTCTCTAAAATAGACTGCCAGAACAAGCTTTCCGATATTTTGCAGGATGGACACAGTGTACAAATTTTCAGATTTTTCATAGCCCAAAATCTCTCCCAAAACCTTTGATATGGCGGCGCAGAAGAAGGCCTGCACTTGGAACTTTTCGAAATTAAAATCCTCAAGTTCGAGGCGTTTAACAAAATGATCCATCAGCGCGGCCGAGGTGAGAATCTTTTTCATCTGGCCATAACCGAGCACTCTTACGGCAAAACTAACACTTCGAACTTCCCGGCCGTAGTAGGCTGAATTTGCCATGGTGAGAAAATTGGCTGCAATATCGGGAGACAATTTCTCCGCAATCTGTTCGAAGTTGCTATCAGGATTGTCTAACAGGGATATTACATCAAAAACAGCAACGTCGATTAGAGGGAGACTCTTGATTTTATCCCAAATGCTCTCCATTGTACAAAAATCCGGCATCGGTTCTTCCTCTGACTTTTCTTCTCGATCGAAAAGTATATGGACATCTATGATAAGCACCATAGTTGTGAATGAATATTTCGCGCCAAAAGTAGGTGGTAGTCACACAGATATCCGCAGTTTTGCATCAGGGATGCTCAAAATCTTTGGCATCCCGTCCGTATCGGCTGTTCTTAGGACGGTCCGGTTCCTCCCCTGTTTCTTAGCCTCATAAAGCGCCTTATCTGCATTTCCGACGAGTGATTCAGGGGTAATGCCGGCAGATGGCAATACGCAAAAAACTCCCAAACTCAAAGTAACATAACGGCTTACTTGAGATTGCACATGTGGGATCTTTAGCTGTTCTATTTCTTTCCGAATATCTTCAGCTAAATGAACGGCCCCCTCAGCCCTTGTATTTGACAGAATAACTGTGAACTCTTCTCCGCCATAACGGGCCACAAAATCCCCGGGACGTTGGCAATTGGCTTTGATCTTGTCAGCTACGGCGCGTAAACAATCATCACCTGCTTGATGTCCATAGGTATCGTTATAAAGCTTAAAATAATCTATATCGCAAAATATCAATGATAGATGCGCCTGATCACGGCTCAGCCGTTGCCATTCTTCCTTTAAGGTCTCATCAAATCTTCGGCGATTGGCTACCTGGGTCAGATCATCCACGGCTGAAAGGCGCTGAAGCTCTCCGTTCGCCTTCTCCAGAGCCTCTTCTGCCTGTCTTCGGCTGGAAACATCTTTAAATTCCGCTACCATGCCCATCAGTTCCCCGTCAAGGCCAAAAAAGGAGGTTGCAGTCAACAAGAAGGATTTTATCACCCCTTGCTCGTCCTTTTTTTCTATATCACATTCAAAAGAATCCTTACCGTTCATGACCTTTGTCAAAGGACAGTCCGGGCCGCCACACAGGGAAGTCGGAAAAACATCATAGCATTTCAAACCGCGCACTTTGCCCTTGCCTTCACCTGCAAGGTTTGAAAGTGTTCGATTCATTCGAAGGATTTCGAATCGACTGTCAATTACCCATATCCCGCTGGTCGATCTGTCAAATATCTGGTCGAGTTCCAGATTGGCAGTCTCAGCTTTTATGGACATTAGATTTGCTTTTTCAATAGCCAGTTCAAGTGCGGCATTGCCCTCCTTAAGGTCGTTTAACAAGCGCTGTTCTCGCTTAATCCGCTCCATCTTGGCTCTCAATTCCTCCAATTGGAAAGGTTTTGTCATGTAATCAGTGGCGCCGGCTTTGATTATGTCTGTATAGGTGTAGTCAGCGGCGTAGCCTGTTATGATTATGAAATCGAGATCGGGAAAAGGCTGTTTTGCCTCCTTCATAAATTGGATGCCATCCATTCCGTTCATCTTGATATCTGAGATGACTAAGTTTATAGGATTCTCTCGGAGAACACTTAAGGCCTCATAGGCATTTGACGCAACGTAACAGAAGTCGCTATGTGCTTCCAGAAAATCCTCCAGAGTTTCCCTTATCGCCGCATTATCATCAACGATCAGAATATGTTCCGGCATTGTTTTTGTACTCGATTCCATTCTGTTCAGCCCATGTCTTTCACATTACCTAAAAACTGCAATTAGCTGTTAGCTATTAGCCGTTAGCTTAAAGGTCTCAAGTATTTGCATTGCCTCTGTCTATATTCGAGGCATCACTTTTTGATGCCGACCTATTTCACAGTAACTGGTTGAAATTGTATTCCTAATAGCTAACGGCTAAGCGCTAACTGCAGCTTTTAAGTATTATAATTCTATTTTCTCAAGAGCGTTCGGTAACTCAGCTCAAAATATTATTTACATGGATCAGCTGCGTCTAATCCAAGCGCTTCGTTCAAGCATGAACTGTTGCTCCCGCATCACAAATTTTTGTACGGCTTCTGCCTGTTGTTGGGATTCATCGCATTGATCCCATTGAAAGTCGATTCCGAAGCGGTCTTTTTTCCCCTTGAGTTTTCGATTCCGGATAATCCCTGTCACCTTTAACCGATCGTCGCACCCGGGAGGTTGAAATGACAAGGTCACCGGATCAAGAGGCCCGAGCGTCCCTCCAGATTCAGGGACCAAATCTACCGTAATGCTGCCATCTCTAATTCCTACCCCCATACCGGTCGTTGAAATGTCGACCAGGTTGCCTGAAGCGGTTTCCTCTCCCCACACAAGCTCAATCTCAATTTTTTTTCCAGAGCTGGGCTCAACCCGGAATGCACGTCGCCGGTTGAAATTGCTGAAGCCTCCTGGACCCAGTGCTTCTTCAAAATTGTTCGTGTCTGCGAACCGGAACTGGCAGACCCTTCTCCCTTTGACAGTGGTAGACTTTAAAATAATTGCCTCAATGACTAATCCGTTCGATTGAGTATCAGTCATGAAATTCAACTTCACCCTTCGACTTAGATAAAGATGACTTTCCTCCTGAAAGGATAGACTTCCTCCCTCCCTGTCCAAGTACTCTATGTCGCATGGTAAAAGCTCATCACCCGACAAAACGATGCTCATTCGCATGGCTCCAACCAACTCAGGTTTGTACCCGTTTTGTTTATTTCTTTTTCCCGTAAGCCATTTAAGCATCAGATCCTATCCCTCATGTTCTTATATTGGGATCCTGTCCGCCCATGCTACCGCATCCATATATAATTCGGGTGCCTTTTCCACATTGATTCCGGTCTTCGAGGCCAACGCAAAAACCTCTGCCCAATCTCCATTCTCATAACATGAAACCAGGGCCAAATACTCTGCCAGTTCCCCCTCCCCTCCCGTCAGGGCTTTTTTGATATTTTCCGACAAAGGCAATTTATCCATGATATTCACCATTTCATCGTCTAAAATGGCATCGATAAAGGAAAAAAGTCCAAGGGTGAAGAGTTCCGATCCGTCATTGCCGACTGTTCCCTTTCCCAGATTTTCACAGAGCTTCGCCCTGATCAAGGATGCCCGGATCAATTCATCAGGTTTACCGGAAACCAGTTGCGCCATGGCGATGAGGGAAAGAAAGCGTCTAATTTCCTTTATCCCTAATAAAACGATAGACTGCTTGACAGACGTGACCCTCTTAAACATTCCGAAATATGCGGAATTGATATAGCGCATTAATTTGTAATTAATAGAAAGATCACGCAACACCAAATTTTCCAGCTCCGTCATTCTAAACTCCTCCCTGTTTGCCTCTGACATGATATTCAGGAGGGTTATTTTTGACGGTGAAATATCTCTGCTCTTAAGAATCTCCGGTTTACTGAAAAAATATCCCTGAAAATAGTCAAACCCCATATCCTTGGCCTGCTGAAACTCTTCGTGGGTTTCGATCTTTTCCGCCAGAAGCTTGAGCTGATATGCCGCCAGCTCTTTGATGAATCCCTTGATCTCTTTGATGGAACTTGCCCTGAAATCGAGTTTCACAATCCGTGCTAAGGCAAGCAACGGCTTCATTTCAGGTCTGAAAATAAAGTCGTCCAGGACGATGGCATACCCGTCCTTCGTCATTTCCCTGCAGGCAGCGACAACTGCCGCATTTGGTTCAATGTCCTCAAGGATTTCCACCATGATGGTTTTTTTGGGGAACATAGAAGGTATGTTTTCTGTAATCATTTTCTCAGTGAAATTAACAAATGCCTTCTTACGCCCGGTAATTCGTTCAATGCCATTTGACAAAAAGCTGGTGGACAGAACTCTTGAAGTAGCCGCATCACCATCTACATCAGGGAAGGCATTCACTAATCCATCTCGAAAAAGAAGTTCATACCCAAATATCCTTTTTCTCCTGTTGAATATAGGTTGTCTGGCCACATAAACATCCATAATTTCTATATTTTAACCCTTTACTTCTGACATTTAACACAGGTGAGCCTGCATTTTCAACTTCAGTCATCCCGTTCGAGAGAGAGACTCATTTTAGTCCGGTTAACCACTCTCCCCCTGTTGCCGAACCTGGAAGAAGCGCTGAAATTGCATTGCGGTATTGTAGCTTATTTTTGCCAGCTTCATCGCCTTATAAGAAAATAGAAGGGCAAGGCAAGACAGGACTACTGACATTAGTCTGAGTACAAGTTTGCCCAACCCTTTTGATTCCTGAGTGGCAATCAGGTCCTTGTCATCATGTGATGGTGGCAATTCTTGCGTTAATGATTTCTGAACGACGGAAATGTCCGCCCGGGAGAGCGTATCAACCTGCTTGCTGACAGCGAGATTTGCAGGAGGGGTAGTCGAGTTCACTCCCATTTTAAGGGCAGGAGGTTCGACCTGAGAGTCCGTACGCGCCTGTTCCTTTGGTGCCCTCACATCCTTCTTTCCGCTGAGAAGGTCCTCCTGGGAGCCCACATACGCCTGTTCTTCAACTACAAGAGTTGCTGTCGGTGTATGAACGTTATCCAACACCTTCTTTTTTTCATTTGGCAGATGGTTTTCACCTACTGATGCGTCTAATGGATTTTTTTTCGGTGACTCCTCTTCTGTAATTCCCGCTCTCACTTTTGCCAAAGCAGATGATATTTCTTCTTTTTGCGAGGAAACTTTCTGTATGTATCTCCTATGTACCCATCCCTCGCGATATCTCTTTCCTTCAATTTCAAAAATAATTTTGTACCATTTTTCCTTCTCATCGTTTATCGTGATCCTTTGTCCCTCCTTGAGCCAATCTACAACCTGCCCGCCCACTCTGGGGAATTTTCGGACATTCAGACCTGTAGTCGCTTTGCCATCCCAAGGTTCGAAGGCCTCTCCAGCTTCTGTCCAGCATACCCCTGCAAAGAGGATAACAAAAAAAAGAGCCCTTGTCATCAGCCTGCTCCTTTTGCTCATAGTCCCCCCATATTTTCCACCGCAAGTTTTCTCATTTCTCCAGAAAGATGGACCACATCGATTATTTTGTCTGCTCCGGCGCCAATGGCTCCTTTGACGATGTTTTCCAGGTGCCTTACATTTCCGGGCCAGTGATATTCCAAAAAAACATCCATGACTTCGGGTGATACGGTAAGCGCCTTTTCGCCTGCAGCATTGCAATGTATGTGCAGAAAGTAGTTTACCAACAGGCAGATATCCTCCCGGCGCTCTCTCAAGGGGGGTAGTTTGAGGGAAAAGAAATCTAAACGGTAAAAGAGATTCTCACTGAAAGTCCCACTCTTTACAAGTTGCCCCCGATCTTTCTCTGTAGCCGCAATTATCCTGACATCAATTTCCGTTTCTCCGTTAGCATCTTCATGAGGTTCATCTTGTTGTTGAAAAGCCTGGAGCAGCCTTGGCTGAAGAGAAGGTGGGATTTCAGCAACCTCATCTAAAAAAATCGTACCTCCTTTTGCTGCATCAAACAGATCCGTAATGTAATGAAAAACCTGGCTTTCAGAGGTTTCTTCCATAATGGCGCCGCAATTGACCGGAACAAACGGCTTATGGGCACGGTCACTCCTCTTGTGAATAACCCTGGCTACCATTTCTTTTCCGGTTCCCTTTTCTCCCTGGATCAGGACACTGGGACTGCTCCGTCCAATTCTCTCAATTATTCCATAAATTTCTTGCATTTTGAGGCTAAACCCTATCAAGCCCTCATATCTGCTTCTTTGTTTCAGACCTTTTTTGAGAAAAATATTTTCGTCCCTCAGCTTCTTTTCTGCCATGATTTTTTCGCACAGCATCTTCAATTGATCCAATTTTATGGGCTTCTGAATATAATCATAGCTGCCGAATTTCATGGCCATAATGGCTGATTCTATGGTCCCGTATCCGGTTACAATAATCACCTCGGTTTCAGGTCGGTGTTCTTTAATAGCTGCCAAAAGTTCAAGCCCATCAAACTCAGGCATCTTCAGGTCGGTAAAAACAACATCAAAGGGCCTTTCTTTCACTAATCCAAGAGCTTTCAGGCCATTGTCGGAAAGGGTTGCTTTGTATCCTTCTTGAGATAGATATTCACCTACAGTATCGAGTATCTCAACTTCGTCATCGACAAATAATATCTCGAAATTCTTCACGTAAATCTTCCCCCAACCCCTACAGGCTTGCCACAGTATCGGCAAATGCCGGATTCTTCATGAGTTTTTTGGCAAATTTCAGATATTTTTCCACCACCGCCCTAATGCCAAGCTGCAGAGCATATGCTTTAACGGGTTTTTCCAGTAAGTGGTTAATTCCCGACGCCACGCATGTATTTACAACATCATCACTTGCACGTCCGGTGATCATGATAGCATCTTCATGGGCAGATGGAAAAACCTCCTGGATGGCGTCAAGAAAATGGAATCCACTTTTCACACCAAGAAACACGTCTATTACAAAAACCGCAATTCCGATATGGCGATTCAGGCAGTACGACACTGCTTCATCGACATCAGTGAAACCAAGCACCTCCCCCCAGGCATAAAATCTTGTGATGATATCTACCAGGGTTTGGCACACAATTGGATCATCGTCTACGATAATAACATCCAGGCCATCCGCCACTTTTGTCACCCCGCGCTATTTCTCTGGTTTTCATTGTTTTCATTTGTATGGAAGAGTTCCCTGTGAAGCACAATTATCGCCAATTTTTTGACACCAACCAGGGTTTATGAACCATTTTCAGGTTTCCAAAAAAGGGTTTTGGGCGATTTTTCTGCAATCAGGCCGGAATCTTTTTCTGAAGCTTCAGTTAATGCACATATTATGCCATCAGACTTTTCTTATAAAAAAATGAAAACACCAACCATTTTTTCGATCGCACATCAGATGTCCCTCAGATGCTCAGACCCCTATAAATGAATTTGCGTGCAAAATGGTCTCAAATGCCCTATATTTTTTTCAAGCTCTCAGGAAATCACGCAAAGCCGAGAAAAAGCTACCGGATTAGGAACATGGTCGAAATATTTCCCTATTGAATATCTATGGACATCCGAAAATACTACGAAATTTTGGAGCTTAACCCTGGGGTTTCACGGGAAGACGTAGCCCAAGCTTATAAAGATTTGGTAAATGTCTGGCATCCGGACCGTTTCTCAAAAATACCACGTTTGAGAAGAAAGGCCGAGAAGAAATTAAAGGAGGTTAACGGGGCTTATGAGAAACTTCAATCCTATTTATCAGAACTGGAACATTTGAAACGGGAATCCGATGCCCAAATTGGGTCCCATGGTGGCTCTATTTCACGTGGCATTACAGATATAAAACCAAAGAAAACCTCTCGGAATCTTATCAGAACACACCCTTTGGTACGCTGTTTGGCAAGATTCATTGATTATCTACTGTTAGGGCTCTTTCTCGGATCCCTGAATGTTTACGGCATTCTCTTGAAGTTTGACATCCCGGTGCTGCTTTTCCCCATAATTTTAACATTCGCCTGGGTTTTTCTAGAAGCAGCCTTTTTAAGTATCTTCGGAACAAGCCCAGGTAAATGGCTCTTGAAGACCAAGATAATTAACAGGTCTTTGGAGAAACCCGGCTATTTTAGTGCTCTAAGGCGAAGCCTTTCGGTATGGTGCAACGGTATGGGTACAGGGATTTTTTTTATCGTTCCCGTAACAATGGTTGTTTCTTATCAGAGATTGATAAAAGAAGGGTATGCTCAATGGGACCGCGAGGCGAGATTTTATCTGATACATGGAAAGGTCGGCACCCCAAGGTACTTTTTTGCCTCTCTGCTCTTTGTCATTTTTTCTATCTCAAACACCTATGAGATTCATCAACAGATAGATCTTGTGTCGGTGAATCTGCAGGAGTCAAGGAATTTCGATGAAGTGGGGGAACAGAGAGGACAAGCATTTATGGCTGAAAGTACAGCAGCCCAGGAACGCCGGGTGCAGGCTACAGCCGATTATGCGGATGCGCAATATAGAGTAGGAAAGGCGTGCTATGAACTGGGCCGTTATAAGGAATCAATCGATGCGCTAAAGCAGGTGATACAGATCAGACCGGATTTTGCAGAAGCCCAATATGGGCTTGGGGCTTCCTATGCAAACATGCACTTTTATAGAGAGGCCACAAAAGCGCTAGTGCAGGCTATACAACTCAAACCAGATTATGCGGAAGCTCATCATATCTTGGGCTTTGTGTACTTAAATATTGGGGAAAAAGAAGCTGCAATCAAACAACAGGAGATTCTCAAAGGCCTTGATAGAGATCTTGCGAACGAATTGCTTGCCTACATCGATATCTCCGCCTCGGCTAATGGCATAACTCCTAAGAAGAACCCTTTGGGCTTCTAACTGCTATCTTCCTGGTCCACCAATTGTTTTCGATCCTCAATCCTATAGTCGCCCCTGTTGAACTTAGCTACCTCGAGTGAAGAGGTGATCATTGCCTCATTCAGGATAGCCTTGAGCCCATCACCATCGGGCAGGGCATTAAGATCCGAGGTCAAGCTTGCCTTTTCCATCTCCATCTCATGGACCAATGGATAAATGTCCTCTAAACTTACTTCAGGGTTCTGCAATTTTTCCTGGTAATTATCGAGAGTGTCCAGGAATTTTTCAGTTCGCTCGACTATAGGATTCTCATTTTTTAAAGAAAGAGGTGAATTGAATTGTATGCTTGATATATAATCAATCATTGGTGGTTTCCGGATCCCTGTATCCGCTTTGGACGTGTCTGCCATAGCCTCATCAAGGATTGTCCCGAAGTTCTTATTTACAGGCTCCTGGGTGTTTTCGTTTTTTTGGGGATAAACGGCCTTTAAAATTTCGCTATTGGAATGTACTTCCATCTTCCTAGCCTCCCGTCACATAAAGTTTGCCAGTAGGTTTTCAGATAATCAATTTCATCCCGCTTTGGCGAGATCAGTGGGGAAAACCCGAGTAAGCTTTGCATATCACCTGAAAAATGCAATTAGCGGTTAGTCGTTAGCTATTAGCTGGGCAAAACAAGCAATTTATGGCCCAAAATGTTAGCATCAAAAAATAAAGTCCAAACATCGGAAACCGTCATGTAAATATTTGAGCCCTTTAAACTAACGGCTAATAGCTAACAGCTAATTGCAGCTTTTAGGCATTATACTGTGTTGCCGAGAATTCCGACTGATAAGCAGTGAAATTATTTATTTGAAGTCCTAAAAATCTTCTTATCAAAGAAGACCCCCTCGACAACAAAACCGCTCGGTAGATCAGCCCGGAGCCACTTGATCTGGATGTTATGCAAAAATCGTGCAACATCTTGGGGATTAATGACTTAAAATCAGGTTTTAATGAATTTGTATCCATGCAGTAATTTGACAACGGCTCTAGGAGGTTCCAATTCATACAGAAGTTATTTTCACTAAAGCAAATGGAAACAATGGGTTGGATAATATTTACTAGGACACGCCACACAAGGAATCTCGCCCATTGAAGCCGATATTGCGGCCTCCGGCTCCGTAGAGCCTATCGGAGAGAAAAGGACAATCCATGGACGGAAACGAATTAGCTCCATCTCACCAAAATCTGCTGCCCGGGACATGCAGATAAGGGGGAAAAAATTGCCTCTTCGAACATCCGGACTGGCAGGAATTGTAGCCCGGCTTCGTCAAATCCTCGAAGACCAGGCGCCCTCTGTTTCGCTCCGCCTCTCTGAATAAAGAATAAGGCGAGGAGCCCAAAAAAATCAAAATGCACCCTTTGCATCTTCTATCGAAAGATCAACCGTGATTTCACTGGTTTCTGCGAAACCTTTCAGTTCCTCGCTTAATGCGGCGGTACCAACAATCCGAATGCCGATATTCGCATGCTGACAGGTTTGAATCACCGTTATGATCAGTTTAATCAATGTAACGCTGGTTCCCCCTACTTTATTCATGTCCAGGATAAATTTTTTGATTCCAGAGTTTACCATTGCTTCGATCTTGGATTTGAAATACCTTTCTATCTCCACGCTGACCGGCCTATCGAGCTTCTGAGGCAAAGCCAGAATCTGTATATCTTCCATGTTGGAAAAATATTTTTTGGCTGAATCTTCATCCCCCGCCTGCTTGGGCTCAAGCGTTATAACTTTTATTACCCTTTCGATCAACTGCGCCCCCTTAAAGGGCTTAACGATATAATCTTTGACCCCCATCTTAAGGATCTCAAGCACGTTTTCCTTTCCAGATTCAGCCGTCAGCATAATGACGGGAATTTCCTTCAAATCCGGATCCTTTTTCAGTTCTTCCAACATCTCGGGGCCAGTCATAACCGGCATGGTAATGTCGAGAACAATCAAGTCCGGTTTTTCTTTAGAAGCAGTTTCCAGAGCATCCTTTCCATTCTCCGCCTCTAATACCTCACAATCATAGGCCTTAAAGGCCTTTTTCACGATCATTCGGATCGTCTTACTATCGTCAACAGCTAATACTTTTAAAGCCATAGCCATCCTCCTCACTCATTTTTTTAACCGTTTGTCTTTACATACACATTCACCAAAGCAAATTGCTCCTGGTGTTGAAAAACAAGACTCTCATGCCTTTCCCAACCCTTGATTTCTGTCTTGAAGTCACTCCCTGTTGTAATAGAGGGGATGGACAAGCTGCAGTCTAAGCCCTGGTCGCACAAGCGGGACTTCAGATCACCTCCAACCATATTGCTTAATTCCCCGATTACATCATGGACTTCCTCATCCCCGTCGATTTCATCTTCCTCCATCCCGAGCATGGCAGCAGTGATACTTCGGGCAAAGGCCTCATTCACCTGGATGTTGAGGCTTCCAACAGCCTTTCCTGCAAAACCAACTGACCCGACGATCTTTTGACCGCCAACATTTACCTGCACGCCCTCATCTGCCAGTTCTATATCCATGGAAAGCATCGTATCAAACACTTCTTTTATCGCCCCCGAAACGAAGCCCCTTAAATCCACCGTATTAATATCAGCCATATCAACATTTCTCCTTAGTTATACTTTGTCATTTTCCCACGGGCAACCTTCCGTCTATTCTTCGAGCTATTTACGATACGCTGAGCTAATTGCGGATTGACGTCTTTTGTGGCGAATTTCCATCTTCCGAAAAACTCCATCCGTTGTAAAGGCTCTTTGTGATAAAAAAAAAGGATGCAAACGATGTCTTCTCGCCGAACAACCAAGTGCCGGCAATTTGCCCCTGGTTTCTCTCCATCTCAAATCCAAAAAGCTCATGCAGGACATCAACCAGCAGTTTTCCTTTGGTTGTATTTTTTACAAAAGTTCTCTGCAAAGCTTCTTCCGGCTGCTGTTCCAGCCGCTTATGAATCCTGATAGATTTTGTTTGAGGCTTTGTTTTTTTCGGCGCTGGACCCTTATTTAATCTTCTCTCTGGAACCGCTGACTTGTGACCATACCACCATGGCATTTTGGCAAGACGCTGATTTATAGCATTTTTACCACCGAAAAAAATTCAAGTCAATGCATTCATTCGTTCCGAGTCTAATCAAACGTGTTAGGCGGACGGTTCATGTCAATATTCTGAATGAAACTTAATTGGTTCGCATTAAACGCTGAATAAATCATTTTTGCCAGGCTAATAAGCATGGGAAACAATAAATTGATGGAGAAGTTCCCATACAAGCGTTACTTTTTTTGGCTCTACGCGGATTAGCGTGAAGAATCCCTTTTTCGGGAACTGAGGTGTCAGGTTTCGGATGTCAGGTTTCAGTATCTGCTATTCCTAATTTTCTGGTTCTAATAACCATAACTATTGATTATTAAGTTGAATAGGATGAATGCGGCCAGGTTTTTTCCTGACACCTGACACCTGACACCTGACACCTGAGCATGGTCTACTCGCGAATTGATGAAAATATCACGTTAATCCGATGAGCCCTTTTTTTTTACGCTCTTGAAGTTCTCCAAAAAGGCCCGTCGTTTGAGTTTATCGGAAAACTCTTTCCAAAACTTGAGCTTATAAAATAAAGCAACGCTTATTCAAAAAAAACCTCAAGAAATTCAATCACACGCCGATAAAATACATAATGAAGAGTATAAGGCGGAGGGCAAAATGTAAGAGGCATCGGTTTTGTCTTACACTTTGACCCTTGATCTTAACCAAAGGTTCTAAAATTCTATCGCCACGGTAAAATGAAAGAAGAGGAATAATTCGGTGGATTTGTCAAATAATATCAGTGCGGAAAACTTATTTATTTCCTCTGCACAACAGCAGCCTCAGTTGGAAAATCTGGCAAATAGGGCACTGTCAAATGGCATCGACCTCTATATGAAGGAAGATTATAAAGGCGCAATAAAAGAGTTCCAGAGATCAATCGGGCTTTCACCACAATCCGACTATTCGGTAGATGCATCAAATTATACCGCAAATTCATATCTTCAATTAGATGAACCCGAAAAAGCAATTGGGGCCTATAAAACATCCATCAGTCTGAACCCATACCGGGACGATACCCACATTACCCTTGGCAATCTCTATTTTGCAGAAAAACGTTTTTCGGAAGCGGAAAGTGAATACAAGAAAGCCATAAAATTAAACCCTAGCGCGAATAATTACTATGCATTAGGGCAATCTTTTTTGGAGTCAGGCAAATACAGTGATGCTGAAAACACTTTTGACAGAGTTAGACGGTTGGACCCGGACAAACCAAATGGGAACTTCGGCCTGGGTCTGGTTTACAGCAGGGGTGGGCAATATGAGGATGCCATTAATCAGTTTAAAGAGGCCATTAGCCAGCAGACAGATTTTTATCACGCCTATGCTGAGTTGGGATATGCTTATGCAGACTCGGGCCTCATGGATGAAGCACGGGAACAGAGGGATTTTCTTGAGGAAAAGGAGCCCGGTCTGGCATATACGTTGACTCAGTATATCAACAAAGTTGAGCGCCCGAAGTTCATCGCCGCAACATCCACGGACTTTACATATGTTAGTTCTGCAAAGACCCCGATCTCTTCTCTAGACGCATATTTGTTAAACGCCAATGCGTCCAAAACTTTCACCATGAAGTTTTTCTTTCAGAAAGAGATGGACAGGGCTTCCGTTGAAGATCGATTCAACTGGGAAATTGCCAGGGCTTCGGGATCGGGCCCCGGTGAGGCGTACAACTTCAACATGCCTATCCCTTCGAGCGAGGCGGAGCTGTCACTCTATCCGGAGCACGTGCTCTACAATTCGGAATCAAAAACCGCAACGATTAAATTCACGATTCAACAGAATGCCGCCTCAGACGGTACGATCGATCCTTCACACATCGAATTCAAATTTAGCGGTACGGACCTGGAGGGCCTTGAGATGGACCCCGATTATGACCAGTTCAGCGGGTTTTCCAGAATAGCTTGACCATCTGAAAAATAACTAAAGTTATACATAGGATGGCCGATAATAATATCAAAGACAAAAACGAAACCGGTCACGAAAGGAGGGAAAGAAAGACGGGTAAAATGAGTGAAATAAAAACCTTTTGGCAAGAAAGCTGAAAGCAAACAATCCAAGAATAAGGAGAAATTAAAATGGCAGATAACATAACTTTAACAGCAGGAATACGAGAAAACTTAACTAGTCTTCAAAATTCGCAAACTCTTTTGGAAAAAACCCAAAGCCGTCTGGCTACGGGCAAGAGTGTCAGGACGGCCTTGGATGATCCAATCAACTTCTTTGCGGCCCAGGGACATCAACAACGCGCGAATGACCTTGCCGGCCGTAAGACTGAAATGGGGGAGGCCGTTCAGACTTTGAAGGCTGCCGATAATGGTATTGAGGCCATCACAACTCTGATGGAGGCTGCAAAATCTCTTGCAAATTCCGCCCTTTCAGCTGACACGACCACTGAAGCATCCGATCTCGGTGTGCAGTTTAATACGATACTTGATCAGATTGATACCCTTGCCTCGGATTCAGGTTATAAAGGTATCAACCTTCTGGACGGCACAAGCGTATCGTTGTCAGTAAAATTCGACGAAAAAGGCGATTCAAGCATTACCCTCACAGGATTCAATGGTTCATCCGGACAGACTGGTAGCGGTCTCGGCATTTCAGATGCCACAACGGGAGCTGATGCCGTTTATTGGTCCGACAATGCTGATGTGAGCAGCGGCGCGATTGATGCCTCGCTTGATGATCTTGATGATGCACTCACAACACTGCGATCGGAATCAAAAACACTCGCCAGTAACCTGAGCGTCATAACCACACGTCAGGACTTTACAACGTCCATGATTAATACGCTTGAAGACGGTGCTGCGGATCTGGTAAATGCCAACATGGAGGAAGAAAGCGCTAATATGCTTATGCTCCAAACACGTCAGTCGTTAGGTATTACCTCCTTGAGTATGGCCTCTCAAGCGGCACAATCGATCCTGAGGTTGTTCTAATAAGCACTCTGCAATTAAATGAGGGGGAGCAATCCCCCTCAACGGAATGAACAATGTCCCTGAAAATTACATTAAAACCCAATGAACGGATGATCATCGGTGGCGCCGTGCTGACCAATGGTAATAAAAAAAGTGATTTTTTTATCGAGAACAACGTTCCCATTCTGCGCCAGAAAGACATCATGAGTGTGAAGGATGCTGATTCACCCGGACGTCGGATCTATTTCGTTATTCAGCTCATGTATATTGATGAAGAAAATCTGAAAAATCACTACAATACCTACTGGAAGTTAGTCCAGGACTTTGTGGAAGCCGCACCAAGTATGTTGGAGTTGATTGACCAAATCAGCGAGAATATCTTAAGTAACAGGTATTATCAGGCTCTCAAGCTGGGCAAGAAATTGATAGCTTATGAACTGGAGGAAATCAGTTATGCGGATGAATCAGCAGCAGACATACGATACCATCAACAATATGACCATGCCAGGCCGTGAAATAGAAGCAGCGGTTCTCACCAAGGCAGCTCTCAGGCTCAAAGATTGTCAGAACAACTGGGATGCTGATGACCGGGAAGAAAAATTGAATAAAGCTCTCAAGTTCAACCAGCGGGTCTGGAGCATCTTTCAGGGAGAACTTGCAAAGGATGAAAACCCTCTGCCAAAAAAGTTGCGGCTGGATGTGCTCAGATTGAGTGCATTTGTTGACAGGAGGATTCTTGAAATCATCGCTTCCCCGACTCTTGATAAGCTCGGTGCCGTTATCAACATCAATAGTAATATTGCCGCTGGTCTCAGGGGATCTCCCCAATAGGGCGGCCAATTGGCAGATTCCGGCGAATAACCAAAAAAAAGGGCCTCTTTAGGGAGGCCCTTTTCACTTTCCCATAATCCAGAAGGAAAGCCAAGTTCCCTGAAGCCTTTGAAATGTAAACCGATGATGAGCACTTCAGCGGTTTTCCAAAACGGATTGACCATCTGAAAAAAAGCTAAAGTTATACATAGTATGGCCGATAATAATATCAAAGGAAAAAACAAAACTGATCGCGAAAGAAGGGAAAGAAAGACTGGTAAAATGGGTGAAATAAAAACCTTTTGGCAAGAAAGCTGAAAGCAAACAATCCAAGAATAAGGAGAAATTAAAATGGCAGATAACATAACTTTGACAGCAGGAA
>Ga0208901_1000126_pt1 | contig 52808 bp, 48 predicted proteins | sample AntAceMetag02UKF_FD_184764 | JGI IMG/M metagenome (GOLD analysis project Ga0208901, IMG submission 184764) | Saline lake microbial communities from Ace Lake, Antarctica - Antarctic Ace Lake Metagenome 02UKF (SPAdes) (version 2) | ecosystem: Environmental > Aquatic > Non-marine Saline and...
CTTAACGTTTTGCCAGTTTATGAAGTTTATTTCATGAAAATCATTTCTCTTTATTGAGGTATGAAGTGTGGGAAAAACCAAGGTTTTTGAAGGAAGTGAAACAGTGGACGAAACGTTGAAAAATCCTGCTGGTGAGGAACAGGAAGAAGCTCTGGAAGAATCCGCTCCCGAAGACGAAGTCGAAAAAATAATCCCTTTGGAAGACATGACGAAAGAGGAACTCATCGACAAGGTCGGAGAGGTTCAGGAACTGGCCAACAGGAATTATGACCTTTATATGCGGTCCCAGGCTGAAATTGAAAATGTTAGAAAAAGATTTCAAAAAGAAAAAAGGGACCTTGCCAAATTCGCAAATGACACAATCATCAAACAACTGATACCAGTGGGCGACAATCTTGAAAACGCAATCGCACACGCTACAGATAAAAATGCTCTGGATGCTTTGAGAGAAGGAATTGATTTGACACTCAAAGGCTTTCTGGACACTCTCGAAAAAAATGGAGTGGCACACGTCGAAGCATTAGATAAGCCATTCGACCCGAATTTCCACCAAGCGGTTTCAGAAGTTGAAAACGATGCGGTGGAACCGGGTACCGTGGTAAATGAACTCCAGAAAGGGTATACACTGAACAAAAGGCTCCTTCGACCCGCAATGGTCGTCGTGAGCAAGAAAAGCTCGTGAATTTGTATCCTTAATTTAGGATACTGAAATAGAAAATACGGTAACAATAACAATCATCGATTGAAGAATTTTGAATATTAGGAGGCAAGAAAAGATGGGAAAAACGATAGGAATCGATCTCGGAACAACCAATTCTTGTGTTGCAGTGATGGAAGGCGGCGAAGCTGTGGTAATCACCAATGCGGAAGGGACCAGAACAACGCCTTCTATTGTAGCTTTTACAGATAGCGGTGAAAGGCTCGTGGGTCAGACGGCCAAAAGGCAGGCTGTTACCAATCCAGAAAATACAGTCTTTGCCGTCAAGAGACTCATCGGAAGGAAATTCACTTCGGAAGAGGTCAGCAGAGACATCAAAGTTCTGCCGTACAAAATTGGAAAGGCTGCCAATGGAGATGCAGATGTCATCATAAATGGCAAGAACTACAGCCCGGCTGAAATCTCGGCCATGATCCTCACAAAAATGAAGGAAACCGCTGAAGATTATCTTGGGGAAAAAGTCACGGATGTAGTCATTACCGTACCAGCCTATTTTAATGACAGCCAACGACAGGCAACCAAGGATGCCGGTCGTATTGCAGGACTCAATGTTGAAAGAATTATTAATGAGCCCACCGCAGCATCCCTCGCATTCGGCGTGGACAAAAAAGGCGACAAGAAAATTGCGGTGTTTGACCTGGGAGGAGGAACATTTGATATCTCTATCCTCGAAATAGGAGAAGGGGTATTTGAAGTAAAATCCACCAATGGCGATACCCATCTCGGAGGGGAAGACTTCGATCTCAGGATTATCGAATACCTCGCGGATGAATTCAAAAAAGACCAGGGAATCGACCTGAGAAATGACAAAATGGCCCTTCAGAGATTGAAAGAAGGGGCAGAAAAGGCCAAGGTTGAGTTGTCAGGCTCCATGGAAACGGATATTAATCTGCCGTTCATCACCGCGGATGCCAGTGGGCCCAAACATCTCAATATAAAACTGAACCGCGCCAAGCTGGAGGGGTTGGTAGAAGACCTCATCAACAAGATTACCGGTCCCTGCAATACCGCCTTGAAAGATGCGGGTCTGAGCGCCAAAGAACTGGACGAAGTTATCCTGGTAGGAGGTATGACCAGGATGCCGAAAGTACAGGAGAAAGTTAAAGAAATCTTCGGAAAAGAACCAAATAAGGGGGTCAATCCTGACGAAGTGGTCGCCATCGGAGCGGCTATTCAGGGCGGTGTCCTCAAAGGGGATGTCAAGGATGTACTCCTGCTCGACGTAACCCCTCTCTCCCTTGGCATCGAAACCCTTGGAGGAGTCTTCACGAAACTGATAGAAAAAAACACGACCATCCCCACCAAGAAAAGTCAGGTGTTTTCCACAGCAGCGGACAGCCAGCCCGCGGTGGAAATTAATGTAATGCAGGGTGAGAGGGAGATGGCCGCTAACAACAAGACACTGGGTCGCTTTCAACTGGTGGGCATTCCTCCCGCTCCAAGAGGCGTTCCTCAGATCGAAGTCACCTTTGACATTGACGCCAATGGGATTGTGAATGTTTCCGCCAAGGATATGGGAACCGGCAAGGAACAGTCTATCAAAATAACCGCATCCAGCGGTCTCAGCGAAGAAGAGATTCAAAAGCTCGTCAAGGACGCGGAACTTCATGCCGAAGAAGACAAGAAGAAACGTGAACTGATTGACGCCCGCAACGCAGCGGATGCCCTTGTCTACTCCACGGAAAAATCTGTAAAAGAGGTAGGAGACAAAATCGATGACGAAACTAAGGAGAACGTCAACAGCGCCATAGAAAAGCTGAAGGCTGCCATTTCCGGGGATGATCTTGATGAAATCAAACGACTGACGGAGGAACTGACGCAGGCCTCTCATAAACTGGCGGAAATCATGTATGCCAACGCAGCGCAGGATCAGTCGCAGGGAGGTGGCCCGGATACTGGTTCGCCAGATGGTGCTCCAGTAGACGATGATGTTGTTGATGCCGACTTCGAGGAAGTCAAGAAGTGATCAATAGCGTGCTTCCATTCTCAAAGGCTGTCCCCGTTATCATTGTGGGGATAGCCTTTTTTCTGTCCGGGTGCCATCCAAAACTCCCAAGTCCCAAGCAGGTTGAAACAACAAAGTCAGACCTGTTCGTTACCGCTGAAGACCAGTGGGAAAGGGGTGAATGGGAAAAAGCTCTCAAAAATTATGAAGCTTTTGCCATGGAAGAACCCGAAAATAGGAACGCGGTCTTTGCACTTCAGAAAATAGCAGAAATTCATATGAAGATGAATCAGGAAAAAGAAGCCCTGATCGTTTTCAAAAAAATTGAAAGGCAATACCCGGACTACACCTGGATCGCCCATGTGAAATACCAGATTGCCAGTCTTCTTTTTACACTGGGAAAATACAGACAGTCCGTTCATAAATTGATGGAATGGATGGGGGAATATCCACAAGACCCCCTTCAGTGCGATGCAATAACGCTCCTCGGAGACAATTACGTGGAGCTCAGAGATAAAATTGAAGCCTTTACCTGGTGGTCCGAAGCGAGAAAACAATGTGCAGATCATCCGGATGAAATGGCTACGCTTGATAGTAAATTAAACCAGCTCATATCGGAAAGTCCGCCACCACTGTTGGAACCCATGGCACGGACAGCCGAAGGAACCCTTTTTGCTCCCATAATCTACTTCAGGATGGCCACCGTATATAAAGATCAAGGTAGATTGGACCTGGCAAAATCAGCTGCAACGGCATTGATTCAATCCACGACAAACGAACACTGGATATCTACCGGAAATCAGTTGTTGGCACGCATAGAGGGAGAGACATCGGTCAAACGTTCCGCCATAGGCTGCATTTTGCCATTGAGCGGAGAACTTTCCATCTATGGCGAAGAGGTGCTTCATGGGATTGAACTCGCCCTGGGTCTTGAAAAAAATTCAGGGGCAGGTAACGGTCTGGAATTAATAATCAAAGACACGAGAGGAAAACCTGAGGAAGCCTTGGCAGGGCTTCAAGAGCTGGTCAATGATGAGAAGGTCATCGCAATCATAGGGCCACTTTCAAGCAAAACAGCTCTGGAAGCTGCCAGGAATGCCCAGAGAATGTATGTCCCTCTGATCACACTGACCCAAAAACAGGAGATTGTGGAAGAGGGTGACATGATCTTTCGAAACCTTCTGACACCCCGGCAGGAAGTTGAAGGTCTTCTGTATGAAATCTCGGAAAAGAGGGGCCTGAAGGATTTTGCCATACTGTATCCCGACAATAGTTATGGCCACTTCTGTATGAACCTTTTCTGGAACAGAATTGATGAGATAGGTGGATCTGTAACCGCCGTCGAATCGTACGATCCCGCCCATACAGACTTTGCAGCGTCCATAAAAAAATTGGCTGGTCTTTATTATCCGCGACCAGAATCCGTAACACGAAATTTGGATGAGATGAGGACTCCTCAGGATGAGGAAACCACCATCTACCCCGAAGGCGTACAGCCTGTCATGGACTTCGAGGCCATATTCATCCCTGACAGCTTCGAGCGCATTGCCATGATTGCACCCCAATTGGCCTACTACGACATCATTGATATCCCGTTGCTGGGAACAAGACTCTGGCAATCTCCCAGGCTGACCGAACTGGCCAAGGATTATGTGCAGGGCGCAATCTTTACCTCCGGTTTCTTTGCGGCCCCGGACAAACCACAGGGAATGGCTTTCCTTCAGCAATATGAGGAGACCTTCGGCCGAGAACCGGGCATTCTTGCTGCGAGCGGTTACGACACCATGAAACTTCTTAAAAATCTTCTTTCAGATCAGAATGTGAGGACAAGGGCAGACCTTAAAAAAGCACTTTTGAAATGTGAAGGCCTTGACGGAGCGACCGGTACGATGGCCTTTGACGCTGAAGGGGAATCCCTTAAAAAACCGTTTCTCTTGACCATTTCCGGAAGAAAAACGATCCCGGTTCCGTAATCACTCACTATCCGACTCAGATTCTTCTTTCTTAGCCTGTTTCTTCTTCCAAGCAATCATGGAAACCACAATCCCTATTTCATAAAGAATAATGAGCGGTCCGGCCATCATCGCCTGCGTGATCACATCCGGCGGAGTAAGGATCGCCGCAATAACAAATGTCATGAGAATCGCGTATTTACGATTTTTTCTGAGAAGGGCCGGCGTAACCATCCCCATTTTTGTCAGGAAAAAAATGACCACGGGAAGTTCGAAAACAATTCCAAAAGCGAACAGAAGTTTCACTGCAAAGCCAAAATACTGCTTCACCGATGGGAGGGCCTTCACATATTCGCTATTGAAACTGATAAAGAACTCAAACCCGAAAGGAAACACCACAAAATAACCGAAAAGGGCACCCCCAACAAAAAGGATGGTTGAAATAACAACAAAAGGTATCACATATTTTTTTTCAGTTTTATAAAGTCCAGGTGCGATAAAAAGCCAGAGCTGATAGAATATATAGGGTGCAACAAGCAATATCCCGGAAATAAATGCAACCTTGAGATAGGTAAAAAACATCTCCGGAAGAGCGGTAAAGATGAGTTTGTCTCCCTCCGGCAAAACCGCCTTCAAAGGAGCAATGAGAATCTGAAACAACCTCTCGGCAAAAATGTAGGAGATGACAAACCCGCCTCCAATAGCAATGGCACAGGCAATCAGTCTCTTACGCAGTTCTTCAAGATGGCCCATAAACGGTTGTTTATCTTCACTGTCCATCCGTATTTTTCTCCGGCGACTTTTCCTGCTGGTTTTCCAATGTCTCCTCTTTATCCGGTTTGACATCTTTGTTGAAATCTTCAATCACTTCGTCAAAATCTTTGTATTTTGGCTGCTTTTCCTTTTCCTCTTCCTTTTCCTCTTCAGATCCGGATTGCTCTGCAATATCGGTCTGGTCCATTCCCGTAACCGAGTCCACCAAATCCGCCTTTGTCGCCTTAAAGTCGTCCTCGACATCCAGGCTTCCCTTTATTTCCTGGGTTGCTTTTTTGAATTCAGACATCCCTTTGCCAAGAGACTTGGCGAGTTCAGGAAGCTTTTTGGGACCTATTACGATCAAGGCAATCACCAGGATAATAATGATTTCAGGCATCCCCATGCCAAACATGTCATCCTCCTATTCTTTTCCCAAATCAATCATCATCGCTGTTTCATCACAATCAGGAAATTTCGGGCATTTGAGGCAATCCGCCCATATTTTATGGGGCAAAATCGATTTTTCAACCTCACTAAACCCTAATTTCATGAAAAACTCGGGAACATAAGTCAATGTAAAAACTTTCTTCAAGCCCAGAAGTCGCGCCTCTTCAAGGCATTTCTCCACCAATTCCCTGCCAAATCCAGTTTTCTGCCGGCTTTCAACAACCGCCAAAGACTCAATCTCCGCCAGGTTGTCCCAGCATATACCAAGACCGCAAACACCAAGGAAAGGATCTTGCGGTCCGCCATCCAGAATATAATAGTTTCTTAATTGCTCGTAGAGTTCACTCAGTGACCTCGGCAGCAATAGTTCTTTCCCCGCGTAATTCGTCAAAATTTTATGAATCGATTTCACATCGGCCGAAACGGCTTTCCTTATCAGGGGGTATTTTTTTTTATTTTTCGCCGGTCCCATAGACCCTTCACTCTCCTCCTTTCATCACCTTTTTGACGAATCCTTTGAGCCCCTCTTTTTCAGCAAGCTGTGCCTTGACAATCTCTGCCTCTTTCTCGCTGCTGAAGAGGCCACACCTGACCCTGTAATAGGCTCTCTTTTTCACAAAAACTTTATAAGAATAGACCCTGTAGCCACGCGACGTCAACCTGTCCACCATTGCTGACGCCTTTTTTTCGCTGTCAAGAGAAGCAACCTGCACAACAAAGCGACCTGCGGAAGCCACTTTCTGGGCGACCTTTTTTTTCTCTGACTTTTTCGGCTCGGTTTTGGGAACCACAGATCGTACTGCGGGTTCCTCTCCTCCTTTGGAAAGTTCATGATAAAAAACCAGATTGGGATCTTTCGCGGAATCCTTTATCCGTACAACATCAGGAGCATCCCTTGTTATAATCATTTCCTGTATTCGAGCAATCTGAGTTTTAATCTCACCGAGGGTTTCTACTCCACCGGGCAGGAGACCTTTGCCCGCTAACACACCCAAAGCAAATATCCAGGCCAGAGAAAACACGAGCCCGATTCCCCAGAAAAAAAGTGACATGAACGAAAGTTCTATATGTACTGTTTTTCGCTTCTTTTCAACTGTTTTCTCTTTTTCAGTCATCACCGAACTTCAATGTATAGATTTGAGAACAAATCGGGATTAGTTCTAACTTCGCCCATTAGAATTTTTCGTCTCTTTGCGGATTAGCGTGAAAAAACGGCATTTTTCGCAACCGAGGTGTCAGGTTTCAGGTGTCAGTATTCAACCTCTCTTATTCCAGATTTGCGATTACATACACAGTAAAGGTTTGATATTACAATTGTATTTTGGGTAATCTTCAGGGGGCCCCCTTGACACATGACACCTGAAAAAGGTCTATCTGAAAGCAAAATTGAGCATCACGAAAATCCGCGATAAGCCTTCTATTTTTTACCCTCTTACATCCTTTCTGGAGCACTTATACCCAGAAGTCCCAATCCATTGGCCAAAACGATTCTGATCCCATCCACCAGGCACAATCTCGCCTCTGTCAAAGCTGTATTGCCGGAAACAATCCGAAGCCCAGGGTTCTTGGAGCCCATATTGAAATACTTATGAAAGAAAGCCGCAAGATCCGTCAGGTAGTAGGTCAAACGATGTGGTTCAAGAGATTTGCTGATCTCGTTGAGTAACGGTGAAAATCCAGCAATAACCCTGATCAACGCCATCTCTTCCTCAAGGACAAGTAGATCCGAAAGGTCCTCAATTTGAGAGGGAAGGACAATACCTTCACTGGCAGCTTTCCTGAAAATGCTGCAAATTCTAGCATGCGCATACTGTACATAATAAACAGGGTTATCGCTATCCTTTTTTTTCACAAGATCCATATCAAAATCAAGGGGCGATTCATGGCTTTTCATCAAGAAAACAAATCGGACTGCATCAACACCCACTTCTTCTATCAGTTCCTGAAGGGTCACAAAATTTCCCGTCCGTTTTGACATCCGGAGTTCTTCTCCGCCCTTCCACAGCTTGACAAGCTGGATCAGTACCACAGACAACCATTCAGGAGAAACGCCATGGGACGACAGAGCTGCTTTGACCCGGGGGATATATCCATGATGGTCCGCCCCCCAAATATTTATGGCCTTCCAATAGCCTTTCCTAAATTTTTGAAGGTGGTAAGCGATATCTGCGGCAAAATAGGTAAACTGGCCGTCACCCTTCCTGATCACACGGTCCTTGTCGTCTCCAAACAGTGAGGTTCTTATCCATGTTGCCCCTCCCTCTTCGTAAAGCTGCCCTTTTTCGCGCAGCGACTGCAATGCGCTCCCTAGCAAACCTGACTCATGAAGCTCCGACTCACTGAACCAGACATCAAAAGAAACCCTGAAACGCTCAAGATCTTCCTCTATTTCCTTGAGCATAATTTCTTTCCCCTTCTGCGAACAGGTAGAGATTGCATCCTCTTCTGAAAAAAGCCCAAGATTCGTTTCGCCTGTTATGATATCGACAAGATCAGCAATATATTCTCCCCTGTAGCCATCGTCGGGGAAAGGGTATTCAGGATTTTCCTTCTGTTTGAACCGCGCAAATACGGATTCTCCCAATAGTCTAATCTGCTGTCCAGCGTCATTGATGTAAAACTCCCTGACGACCTGATACCCACAGAAAGAAAGAATCCTACAGAGAGTGTCCCCGATCGCCGCGCCCCGACCGTGACCAAGGTGAAGAGGGCCGGTAGGATTCGCACTGACAAATTCCACAAGAATTTTTTTTCCGTCTCCGATGTCATCCCGACCATAATGTTCCCGGGACTCCACAACAGAAGACAGCACCCTGCACCACTCCTGGGATCTGATTTTGAAATTTATAAACCCAGGTCCTGCAATCTCCGATGAATCCAGAATTTCTTCCGTATCTTTCAGATTTTCAAGGATGGTTCCAGCAATAATTTTCGGACTTTTTCGCTGGCTGGAAGCAAGAATCATGGCAAGATTGGTCGCAAAGTGGCCATGTTCCGGGTTCTTAGGAACTTCCAGTGTAAAGTCCGACAGGTCCGTTTCCACAAGAATACCATTTTCAAAACAATGTTCCAGTGTAGTCAGGAGTATTTTCCTCAATTTTGTTTTCATATAACTTCTTTCCTCCAGCCCTTTCAAGGTGGTTATTGAAATCAGGTAATAGTTAGGAATTATAGATAAAAATCGGATTCAGAGCATTTAGGTTTCAGGTGTCGGGTGTCAGGTATAAGGTGTTTCAACAAATATTAATGGGCAGAATTGCTTTATTCCTGAAACCTGTCGAAGATCCCGCTCGGCGGGGAACACTGACACCTGACACCCCAAACAGCAATAATTAGGTTAATGTCCTAAGCCTTATCTCCAAATCGTCCAGGTTAGGAGTCACCTTGAAAGGGCTGCTTCTTTCCTCTTAAAAAAAATAGTACTGAAATTTTGCAACATTGGTAACTGATATGCCAGGATATATCAAGCAATATGTTAAACGGATGCATCACCCGGTTGACACGAACACCATGATACTATATATACATCTCCATTATGGATTTCCAGCATTTTGCCGGATCTTCCCTGCAATCTAAACCGATCAATTGGCGCAGGCATTGATCATATTGGTGATGAAAACATGAAATTACTACTATGCCTGATCGGACTTGTGCTCATAGTCGAAGGACTCCCCTATTTTGCATTCCCGGACAAAATGAAAAAATGGTCGGCTACCATGCAGGAAATGCCTGACTCACATTTGAGAATAATGGGATTCGTTGCAATGGCAGTTGGGCTTTTGATTGCCTACATATTCAGGAACTGATAAAGTCCAATAAATAATTTGACTTCATATATCTCATTATGTATTCTTAGAGGTTTAAATTTTAAGGATGTTTTTATTAAGGGACTATAGTTACGATCTACCGCAGAAACTGATCGCGCAAACTCCCGCTTCCAAAAGGGATGAATCTCGACTGCTGGCAGTAGACCGAACCGGGAAGAGCTTTTCAGATAAGACCTTCTTGGATCTGCCCCAATTGCTCATGCCGAACGACCTCCTGGTGGTAAACAACACCCGTGTTGTTCCAGCAAGAATTTTCGGCAGGAAAGAAACGGGTGGGGTAGTCGAAGTCCTTGTCCTGGAACACCCTGGCACATTGAAGGAAGACACTGCAACTCGCCTGTGTCTGTTGAGATCCTCAAAGCGTCCAAAACCGGGAACTTCTTTGTTTTTTGAATCTTCTGTTTTGGGAGTTGTAGAGGAGGTTCTCGATAAAGGCCTTGTAAAAATACGATTTTCCGGGGAAAAGAGTATAGATTTCCTGTTGTCTGAAAAAGGCCGCATTCCTCTGCCGCCCTATATAAAAAGGCAAGAAAGCAGTCCTTTCGAAGAAATGGACAGGGAAAGATACCAGACGGTTTATGCTGAAGAAGACGGCGCCGTTGCAGCGCCTACAGCTGGGCTGCATTTTACGGATGCACTCATTGAAAGTCTGAAAAGGAAAGGTATCTCCATTGTATCCTTGACTCTGCACGTAGGATATGGCACTTTCCAGCCAGTCAGAACACAGGACATCAGAAAGCATGAACTCGGCGAAGAATATTTCCATATTGAAGTGGACGCCGCCGAAAAGATCAACCAGGCAAAAAGAAACGGGCAACGGGTCATTGCCGTTGGAACCACTGTGGTAAGAGCGCTGGAAACATCGGCGCGCGGGTTGAACACGGTTACTCCGGAAGCAAACAGAACCGGGTTGCTGATCACGCCGGGGTTTTCTTTCGGCATAGTCGACGGAATGATCACAAATTTCCATTTGCCGGAAAGTTCGCTTCTTTTTCTGGTATCAGCATTTGCGGGATATGATTTGATAATGAAGGCCTACCAGAGAGCTGTTCAACTTCGATATAGATTTTACAGCTATGGTGACGCCATGCTGATACTGTGATTTTTCACATACGAATACCCATTGAGGGGTGAAACAGCCGGCCCCTTACGGAACAAAGACCGAATTTGAAATTTAACATCACGCATAGGGCCAGAAATTGCAGAGCAAAGGCCGGGGAGATTACGACACTCCATGGCAACATTTGCACTCCTGTTTTCATGCCTGTCGGCACACAGGCGACGGTCAAGGCGGTATCGCCTGAAGACCTTTATGAAATTGGTGCTTCGATAATCCTGGGCAACACGTATCACCTCTATCTCAGGCCGGGGCACAAAATCGTCGAACGACTTGGCGGCCTGCACCGTTTCATGAACTGGGGTAGATCCATACTCACAGATAGTGGAGGTTTTCAGGTTTACAGTCTATCCAAGCTGAGAACCGTATCTGAAAAAGGGGTGGTCTTTCAGTCCCATATAGATGGATCCAAACATTTCATCGGCCCGGAGGAAGCTATGGATATCCAGAGCAGCCTCGGTGCCGATATTATTATGGCCTTTGACCATGTTGTGCCGCACCCATCTGATTACGAGGATGTTCTGAAATCCGTTGAACTGACTACCTCATGGGCTGATAGATCACTAAACAGGAAGCGTGGCGAAAATCAATCGCTTTTTGGCATAGTACAGGGTGGGATGTTTAAAGACCTGAGGGAAATGAGCGCCAAACAATTGGTAAACCTCGGTTTTGACGGATACGCTCTGGGGGGGCTCTCAGTAGGAGAAGACAAAGAAACAAGGGAACGAGTCATTCGGGAAACCATCCCTTTCCTTCCAGAAGACAAGCCGGTATATCTTATGGGTGTAGGGAAACCGGAAGATATCGTGGAAGCCGTTTTTCAGGGTGTGGACATGTTTGATTGTGTGATGCCCACGAGGAATGCCAGGAATGGATCGCTGTTCACCCAGAGCGGAACCATTAATATCAAGAATGCCGCATATGCTGATGACGAAAAACCTATTGATGAAAAATGCGATTGTTATACTTGCACCAACTATTCCAGGGCATATCTCAGACACCTTTATATGGCAAAGGAAATCCTGTCTTACAGGCTGAATACCATCCATAACCTGGCGTATTATTGTCGCCTCATGACAGATCTCAGAAATGCTATTTTAAAAGGTGAGTTGGTTGCATTCAGATCCGATTTTTACGAACAGCGAAAATTCGATTGTGATGGTAGAAGTTAAAAGTCAACTAGATAAAAAGGAGGTTTTCAAATGAATTTTGTTGCTTACGCTATGGGCGGACTCGGAGGCGGAGGAGGTGAAGGTGGAGGTGGATTCGGTGCCTTTGTACCCCTCATCCTGATGTTTGGTATTTTTTATTTTTTACTGATACGGCCCCAGCAGAAAAAAGCCAAAGCACACAAACTGCTGCTGTCATCTCTGAAAAAAGGAGACAGGGTGGTTAGTTCGGGTGGACTTCACGGCGTGGTTACAGGAATAACGGATGATGTGATCACCATGGAAATCGCTCCAAAGGTAAGGGTAAAGGTGTCTCGAGGTTCCGTTTCAGGCGTTCTGAACAGAGCACAATAACACCATAAAACTCATAAATTCAATGGTAGGGAGTAACAAGTGTCAAAGAACCTAACCTGGCGTACTGCAATCGCGTCGTTTGCTGTTCTTGTTGCGTTTATTTATCTCGTTCCTTCTCTCACAGACGAAGTCCCGGGCTGGTGGTCAAACATCCTGCCCAGAGACAAAATCCATCTGGGGCTCGATCTGCAGGGTGGCATGCACCTTGTTCTGGAGGTGGAGTCAGCCAAAGCAGTGGAGAGTCATCTGGAAAGAGTCGTGGAAGAATTGAAGAGAGATCTGCGCAGAGATAAGGTCCGATATACCGAACTGAAAAGAGATGGCGCAGACGGAGTCACAATCACACTCATGCGGCCAGACGATGAAACGGTATTCAATGATCTCATTGCATCGGGATATCCGGATTTCACGGTAGCAGCCCTTGGCCAGAATGAGGGACGACCGAATTTGCGGATTGTCATGAATTCAAAGGCCATAGACCGAGTAGAGCAGATGGCCGTTGATCAGGCGCTTGAGACTATTCGAAACAGGGTTGACCAGTTTGGCGTAAGTGAGCCCGACATTCGGCCGCAAGGTGAAAATAGACTATTGATTCAACTTCCTGGAATTAAAGATCCTCAAAGGGCCATCGCCCTTATCGGAAAAACAGCGCTTCTGGAATTTAAACTTGTGGATGAAGACAATAGTGTTGCTGAAGCACTCAAGGGAAACATCCCTCCCGGTGATGAAATTCTCTATCAGATTTCCGTGGATCCAAAAACCGGTCGGCAGAAAAAAACGCCCTGGCTTCTCAAAAAAAGAACTGCTCTTACAGGAGAATACATAACCGATGCACGGGTGCAGATAGACAACCGGTATAACGAACCCTATGTATCGCTTTCCTTTGATGCGAGAGGGGCCAGGCTGTTTGAACAGATAACGGGTCAAAACATTAAGAAAAGGCTTGCGATCGTACTGGACAACAGGGTCAACTCAGCCCCGGTTATTCAGGACAAGATTTCCGGAGGCCAGGCACAGATTACCGGGCGATACACTACCAATGAAGCCCGCGATCTGGCGATTGTCTTGAGAGCGGGCGCCTTGCCGGCCCCCGTCAAAATTATTGAAGAAAGAACAGTAGGACCTTCCCTCGGAAAAGACTCCATTGAAAAGGGCTTCAAGTCCATGCTTATCGGCGGCGCGATCGTTATTCTGTTTATGGTAATCTATTACGCTCTGTCGGGATTCATCGCAGACATCGCCCTCCTATTGAACATCCTTTTCATTATGGCGGGTCTCGCCTTCTTTGAGGCAACCCTGACATTGCCCGGTATCGCAGGAATTATTCTCACCATTGGGATGTCTGTAGATGCCAATGTGTTGATCTTTGAACGGATACGGGAAGAACTGAGACTGGGGAAAACCCCCAGGGCCTCCATTGAAGGTGGCTATAGCAAAGCCCTTGTTACCATCCTTGATGCCCAGGTCACCACATTAATCGCTGCCTTGGTTCTTTTTCAATTCGGAACGGGACCGGTAAAGGGATTCGCCGTAACACTGAGCATCGGTATTATTGCCAGTTTGTTTACAGCCATTTTCGTTACGAGAATCGTTTTCGATTACCTGTATGTGCAGCGAAAAATAAAAAAGATAAGCATCTAAATACAGATATCGTAGATCGATACTCTGCTTATGTCGCCTACTATAATACGGAGCTTGTAGATGGAATTTATTAAACGGGGAACCAACATTAACTTTATCGGAAACCGTCGTATTGCTTTCGTCATTTCCGGCGTACTCCTCCTTGCAACAATCTTCCTTCTTATCTGGAGGGGAGGCCCCAACTACGGCGTCGATTTCACCGGAGGGGTGCTGATCCAGGTGAAATTTGACGGCAAAACGAATACAAAGGAAATCAAAAATGCCCTTAAACCTGTTGGGCTGGAGGACAGCATTATTCAGGGATTTGGAGAAGAGGGTGCATCGGAATATCTGATACGAATCAATAAGACGGATATTGATTTACCTGCCCTCAGCAGCCGTGTGAAGCAGTCTCTCAAAGATGAAATGGGAAAGGGCGTTGATGTAAGGCGAGTGGAGATGGTAGGACCAAAGGTGGGTAAAGATCTGCGACAAAAAGCCCTCTTTGCGATCTTTTATGCAATCCTCTTTATCGCCATCTATATCTCAGGGCGTTTTGAGCTGAAATGGCTGATGAGCATCGTCATGGCCGTGTCCCTGGCCTTTGTGGTCTACATTACCTCCAGTATCGGGATGAGCGTAACCTGGCTGATCGTGATTGCTCTGCTTGTGACCCTTGGATTGTGTTACTTTTTGAACTTAAAATATGCCTTGGGAGCCATTATTGCTCTCGTCCATGATGTAACCATTACCATCGGTGTTTTCGCACTTACCGAAAGGGAAATCTCTCTTTCCATTATTGCCGCCCTCTTGACTATCGTGGGGTATTCTCTTAATGATACGATTATTGTTTTTGACAGAATACGCGAAAATTCGCGTCGTTTCAAAAGGCGCTCTTTTGAACAGACCATGAATATCAGCATAAATGAAACCCTAAGCCGGACAATCCTGACTTCCACCACTACCTTGGTTGTTGTTCTGGCTCTCTTTTTCCTGGGTGGCGGTGTTATCCATGATTTCGCCTTTGCCCTGCTGGTGGGGGTAGTCGTAGGGACGTACTCTTCCATATTTGTCGCAAGTCCCATTCTTCTTGTTTGGGAAGACAAAGGCAATGGGGATACGAAGGAATAGTGTCCGATCGAGTGAGATCCACCTGTGCTGAAAAAATGCAAGGAAAATACGGCACGCAGCAGTTTGAGCTTCTTGCTTGCGTGCCTGTTCATCTTGGCCCTCATAGCCGCCGGATGGTGGCTGTGGAGGCATATGAACTCCCCTTCCCCCCACCTCAACTTTATTGTCCTCACAATAAATGCTGAACCCAGAAAAATCTTGTCCGGAGAAACCGTTCTCCTTCGTCCAAACGACAGGGTCAAGATCTCTGAAATCTCGACCAACATCCCACTCAATCTGAACATCAGACTGGTAGCGGAAGATTTTGACGTAAACGCTCTTCAATTTGAAGAAATATCCGTCGCAAAGCTCTTGCCGGCGAAGGAAATTTACCGCCATTACACGTTTCGCATTCAAGTAAAACATTATAACGAAGACATGGGCGTTATGATCTGGAATATACGCCCATTTGCAGAGGACTGGCTGGAGAAGGCCAATCGGATCATAGATAACAATCTCAGGTTGGAACTCCTTGAACGGGGCGTTGCACTCCTCCCGGAGCAGGACAAACTCAAACGTCGGCTTCTTGACGAGTATAAAACACAAAAAAAATGGGCACAAGCTGCAACCCTTCTTGAAAAAATGCAAGGGGAAGAAAAGAAACCAATTATTTTGAGAGAACTTTTGGATGTATACGGAGAAACAGACGACAAGGAACAAACCATTAAAGTTTTGAAAAATCTCGTAAACATCGACCCGGAAAACATTGAAATAAGATTCCGTCTCGCCGCTGCTTTTGAGGAAAAAGGCGCCTTCGATCAGGCAATCCCGGAATATGAAAAACTGGTCAAAAAAGCGAATGAACAGGACAGGCTTCTGATATACAAAAATCTGGGATATCTTTATACAGAAACAGGCAAGTGGAAAGAGGCCATATCCTGTTATCTGAAAGCCGCCGAATTAGATCAAAAAGACCCCAATATCTACTATAACCTTTCCTACCTGTACGAAAAGATAAACGATCAGGAAAATGCGGATTTTTATCTGGAAAACGCCATCACCATCAAAGCGGATGATCTTGAGGGCAAGTTGAAACTCGCCCACAATCTTTTCGAAAGGGAGGAGGATGAAAAGGCCAGGGGTTACATTTCCGAGATATTGAAGAAAGACAGCAACAATCTTGAAGCCTTGTCTCTTATGGCCCGTCTGTTGGAAAGAACCGGGGATAATGATGCGCTCAAATCCGTTTACAAGAACATCCTCTCCCTCCAGGAAGACAATCAAGCGATTATTTATAACCTTGGGGCGTTAGAATTTGAAACGGGCAACCTGGAGAGCAGCCTGTTTTATTTCAATAAATATATCGCTCTGCAGCCGGAAGATGGAGCAGCCCACAGCATCCTGTTCGACATATATAAACGGCAAGAAAACACAGGCATGGCCTTGGAACAAGCTTTCATTATTCAGGCCCTCAATCCCGGAGAGATCGATGTATATCAATACATCTTCAGTCATTTGAAAGAAAAGTCCGATTTTGAAAAAGCGATCCCTCTTTTCAAAGAAGGGCTTGCATCGAACCCGGACCAAACTGACCTCAGTGAGTATTTAGTCACATCCTATCTCAGAACAGACAAGGACAATCTTGCGATAGACGAGATGGAAAAGCTCCTTGAAACACAACCGGCGAATATTTCGCCCCTGCTGCAGGAAATGTTTGATCAACTCAACGGAAAAAAACTCTATCCTGATATCATTCGAATCATGGAAAAAACAGCAATTATTTACCCCTTAGAGGTTTCCCTGAAAGAATATCTTACCGTTGCTTATCTGAAAACCGGCAATGAAAAAGCGGCCATCCTTGAAATGGAAAAGATCCTCTCTTTGAAACCGGCAGACGTAAATCTCCTTTTGCAGTTTGCGAGACTCTGTGAAAAAAACAATGACATGAAAAGGGCGATAAAGGCCTACAAAAAAGTTCTTGAAATGGCCCCGAACAATGAAGAAGCTTCAGATGCCTATCTGAAATTGAGATTGGAGGGGGTTGGAAATCAGTAAGGCGCCCGGCAAAAATAGGCCACACGTAAACGTTGCGGCAGGTATTATTTGGAAAGGCCCTAAACTCCTCATATCAAAGAGGCCGAAAGGAAGTCATCTTGGGGGATTATGGGAATTCCCCGGGGGGAAACAGGAAAATGGCGAAACCCTCAAAGACTGCCTCAAGAGAGAAATTATGGAGGAGTTGAGTCTGTGTGTCCATGTGGGCATGGCCGTTCTTTCTGTGGACCATGAATATGAGCATAAGACGGTATCCCTGCATTTTTTTGACTGCACCTGTGAAAAAGGGGACCCCAGAGCGCTGGGATGCGAAGAGTTCCGATGGATACTGCCGAAGTGCATTTCAGCCTTCAAATTCCCAACTCCTGATATACAGATGGTAGAACTGATACAAAATAAAGCTGAAAACGCTGCCTTGCGGTAAAAAAATGTATCGGTTTGAATTCACTTGAAGAAAGGTTCTGTATTGCCTGACATGTGTGTTTATCCAGTGACTTAAACAAACTGATCAAGAACGCAGAGTCGTTTAAAAAAATCAAATTTTTGTTGACAAATCCTCCGAATGTTGTAGTATGGGAAAATTGAGCGGGAATAGCTCAGTGGTAGAGCCTCACGTTGCCAACGTGACTGTCGCGGGTTCAAGTCCCGTTTCCCGCTCCACAAAATAAGGCGGCATAGCCAAGTGGCTAAGGCAGCGGTCTGCAAAACCGTTATTCATCGGTTCAAATCCGATTGCCGCCTCCATGCTTAGGAACACAAGTCCGTAAGTTAATACAGTTACTTACGGACTTTTTTTATGCCTTATCTAAACGTTTCGAAATATCACATGGCACACAGAAAAACACCGCTTTGTCCCACCATGTCCCGTTAATTTTCACAACACGATTTCTGACACACCCGGATCCGGATACGCATGGCCTTTCCGGAGATGCATAATCCCAAGCTCTACCGTGAAGAGTACGGGACGTTTGAGGAGTATTGCTGAGGTTGGTGGGAGCTGAGTGTCCGTTACACAGATAAATCAATGCTTGACAACCAAAACAATGGGTTCTCTTCAAAAAGCGCCAATTGGCGTACTGCCTGCTAATGAAGCCCAGATTCGTCTCCTCACCAAACTTGAACCCGCCCTACAAAGATATTTTTACGTCACGCGTCCCTAACCAATATTTGTTTGAAAGTAGTGACTGGCAAGAATAATGTATATGGCTGGTCTGGCAAGCTCAAAAAGCCATAGTATTCATAAAAACTCTTTGCCTCATCATCTTTGGCGTTAACAAGCAATGCGTATGCTCCGATCGCATCACCAATCTGAAGGGTTTTTTCAATCGCATCTTTGAGCAATAGTTTCCCAACTCCCCTCCCCTGACTGGTAAGATCGACTGCAAGCCGGGCCAATAAAACGCATGGGACAGGATAACGAGGTAACTTTTTTCTTAGAAGCCGCGGAAGATCTGTAGCGGATATTGCAGAGGCACATACCGTGTAGAAACCCAGAATAGTCGTTGACTTCTCTTCATGCGCAATCCAAGTCCTACCAATGCTAAGCTTCTGGTTATTGAGTGCGTGATTTCGAATGAAGACATTGAGTTCTGGTTTGCCGCAATTAAATGACTCTCGGTCGAAAGGCCGAACTAAGGGCGAAACACATATCAATTTAGTCCTCACACGGAATCGGAACGGAACAACCGGATTAGGTTTGAATTAGGCGCAGGAGGATTGGTTATTACTTCAGCAAAAAATTCGAACCCTTTTGGGCTTATTTCGACGTTTTTTCCCATCTGTTGAATAGAACTGTCCACTGTCCCAGGTGAAAAAATCGTTTTCCACGGCAAAAGGAATGAACCACCAAGCATGATTGTTGCCAGTGAATCAGTGCACGCAGTAGTACTCAATGATCTGTCGGCAAATCGCGACGACATTGAGTTAGCCCATTGTGGGCTCTTAATTGCTGTTCCTTCCATGGGATTCCCTCCGCCATCCTTCAAAAGTACGATGATCCTGTATTTGTGTTACGAGACCTTGTGGCGTTTCTTGTTGCTGTTTGGATATCATACCTTCTGAAATGAATACTTCAGTTTCCGAATAAAGACTTTCAATTAAAGCACGACGACATGAAAAAGGATACGCTTCGTCCGTGGCCACAAACAACGCAGGATCAAATACAGTCCTGAGTTCCATTTCGGCCGCGATGTCATCATATATGCTTTTAACAATACCATAAAGCTTGTCATCAGGTTTTGCAATTGTTAAACCGAGGCTTTCTCGTGCCTCGACTCGGTTAATAGTATAGTCATGACTGCCAGAGTCACTACAAAGAAAATTCACAACTGCTTCAATTTTCTCAGCATTTTCTGTAGGGTCGATCTGTTTTTCGAGTAATTTTTGAGCCAACATCCGGATATGATAGCGAGCTCTAAACACATCGCCCAATACCAGCGGGTGAACTTGTTCCGCTAATGAGCGAAGAACTTGGGTCATGTCTTCGGATGAGTCAACACCGAACTCTTCCTTCGCGAGATCAACATATCCTTTAATTGATTCGACACTGACGCCCACTCGCGCATTTGGCCCACCCCCTGGAATTTGTGGATTCAATGGAGTGTTCACGTTAGGATCGATTGGCCCTAACGTCGCTTGTTTTGTCATGAAGATGCGGTCAGCTCCAAGGCACAATAAAGTGGCAGCACTGTGAGCGCGAGCCGGAACGATAACTTCGAAGTCTTTGCAAAAGGAACGAATGAGGTTGGCAATACTCCAACCAGCGCTGGTTGATCCACCCCGAGAATGTAAAATCAGGGTGATTCTGTGTGGATTTCCGAACCGATCCAAATGATCAACCAACTGATCGATAACTTCTGTATGCATCTGTGTTTCCATCCCTCGGCGGTCACCAGTAACATACACAAGCACCTTGGAATTCCGTTCAGATTCGATTTCGGCATATAGATGTTTACGATCTTCGTACAATGCAACCCCCCACTATTATCCCAAACGATTGTAAAAAACTGTCAAACTTCGTGACGCTAACCTACTTTGTTTTTAAGAATAATAGAATATTGCATGGAGCGCAATAAAAAAACGTTAATACAAATAGGTGTTGTGAAATACAGTAAGAATTTACTCGCTCGGGTTCTTTTATTATTATTTTCTTGACTTGCCTTGACTTGCCTTGACTTACCCATACAAGTTGACAAAAGTCGTATGGCCTATGATTTCAGGGAAGAAGCATGGCTTTCACATTAAAGGACGTTTCAGCCATTATTGGAATAAACTATAACCGCTGCAGGCAATGGGTCGGCATGGGGTTCATTAAACCTTCTATAAAGGAGTCTAAACCGAAAGGGAGCGCCAACCAACCGTACGGATCTCTATCGGTTTGCAATTCTGAAACATTTACTTGAGAAGGGATGGTCAAGGGAGGCCAGTGGTAGACTGATATCAGCCATTGGTGAAGATGCATTTTGGAGGTGTGTTTCGGCCCTGCAAAATGAATGGAAGTTTCTCAAGGAGCATTATACTGCAAAGGAAGAATGGCGATGATGAAAATTCCGTTGTGGATTTTTAACCGGGATTTGGAACAACCTGAAACGGAAGAGTTGGATACTTAAGCAGCTCTCTGTATTGCTTGATTAGATTCCGGCGATTGTTTTCTTTTTTTGTTCTGCCGGAATCGTTGCTTATGTGAAATTCAAAAAAGTCCGAAGTTTTTCGTTTTGTCAAGATGGATTGACATGAGGCATCTATCGATTCTTCTGTTTTGAGTTTATGCCTATTGAGCTTGGATTGCAATTCAGCGAAGTCTGATTTTGTTTTTTCCACATGGTTTTCCAATGTGCTGCGTTTCATATTAAAAAGGCCATAGTCATAAAGGAAGATCATGCGAAAGAGGTAGTCTTTGTTTTCATTGGTAATGGTAAAAGGAATCTCAGAGCCCCGGTTGAGTTTCTTTTGATAGGGGAGAAGGGTTTCCTGGCCATGGTTATCCAATGCATCATAAAAAGCTGTTTTGTACGATTCATACCTGGGAACCGGTGCAACAAAATATCCCTCATTGTCGTGGATATGGGCCATATTTTTCGCGGTAACGACCTTGGAATCGGCTACGTAAAGAAAATCTCTGTGGCCTAACAGATCAATGAGATTATGCCACTGCTCTAAATAAGTGGTTACATCTGCCGTGTTGCCGCTGTAGGCCTTTTGGAATAGAGGAGATGCACTGTCGGAACTTACCGCAAGGACCAAACAAGTAGTTTTAGATCGTCCCTGTGCTTCTGGCTGTGCCCAAAGGTGATTTTGATGCTGTTCGCGGTTCTGTTCTTGTCGCATTTTCCGTAGACGGATGCCGAAGTCGTGTCGCCATGGCATATGGTGTTTTTGATCTGGAATATTTCGATCATCTCCTGCTTCAACAGGGTTTCCAGATCGCCAATGCCAAAGTCAAAAATAGCGTCCAAGGTATCGGCCAACCGGTCGTCAAAATATTCCCCGGGGCCTATACCGGGAAAAATGATCTCCAACACGGTAGTTTCAGTGGCAAATTTGCACAGGCGATAGAGCCGAAGCACTTGAAACAGGATGCCGGTGATCATGGCGACGCTGGCCTGACCATGAGAAAGAACCTTCCGTCTCGGGTCAAGAGGAACGTTTTCGTCAATGATTTCGGCTATACGGCACTTTTCAAAGTAGTGCTTCAATATCGGAGCGAATCCGACTGCTTTCGTTTGGACATTGTCAATGACTGTTTCAGCCATAAATGTAACCTCCTTACATGTGCGGAAGAGTAAGGTAGATTACAAATGCTCAAAATTTTAACGCCGTAAAACCGGATTGAATCCAGATAGAGCCTATTTGCTCCTTGTATCTTTGACTATCGCCATTTATTGTAGATTTTTATCAAATTTCAAAGTTTCAAACTCGGCCCCACTAACGAGCGAAATGCAAGATCAATTACTTACTTGCAAATTTTTAAATGGTAATTGCTCCATTATTCTATATTTCTTTATAGCAATAATCGGTTCCATGGTGGCTCGAGCGATTGTCGGCCTTTATTTGTCAAAAAAAATCAATATCCCAAAAGGATCTTTCACCAAATATTTTTGGGGTAAACAATCTCTCCCGTGTGGGGGGATAAAGAATGCTTGTTCTATCGTGCCGTGAATAAGCCCATGAGGTTATGTGTCTTGCCCTGAGAACGTGGATTCTCGTGGCTCTCAGAGGGTCGATTTTTAGCTGGGTTATCTTGATTTCCCTGAAGGTTTCAGAATAGGCTGAAAAGGGCTTTTTATCATCAATTTTCTCTGTTGATTATCGGGTATGGGTGCTTACCTGTTTTGAATTGCCTTCAATTTTCGTCGTCTACGGCCTTGTCTGTAGGCGTTTCTGTGGGGAATGCGACGTATGGTTCTAACGTTCTAACTTGTCACTTTCCAGCCACTACCCCACCATCCGCAGCGTCTATGTTTCAACTTTCGTCGTTAGAAGTCAGAAAGCGCATCGGGAACATGTCGCAAACAAGGGGATATTTGAAGACCCACCCCCTCGATGCAAATGATCAAATCATCCATCGCCCCGGGAACGCACCGCAAACGCCCGTCCGAAGTAGGAAAGTAAGCGGAGGCCCCAGCCCGGGTAGCCGTCGCCGAAGTAGAAGGTCCTCGCCTTCAACGGGCCATAAGTTTCACCCGTCCAAACCCATAGATCCTTTTCCGAAGTAGCTTTTAACAGTGGCGTTATATTATGAGGTCCCATACCCTTTTTGTAGAGCCCTTTCAGCTCACGCATCGTTGGCATCCGCCACCCTCCACCATCAAGATTGAGGCTCTGCACCCAGGACCTGGCTTCGTTCCAGTCCGTATCTCTATCCGGACCGGCTTTCCAATCAACGCCGGTGTTCGTGTCTTTCACGATTCCATTGGCGTACACCACATAAATGCTGTCACGTTTGATTACATTGGAGGTGGACGATATAAGGGGAGACGTTGTTGAGACATCCCTGACAAGCCGGAACCCCAGATCGTAGTACTGGTAGCCGAGCGCATACCAACCCCGATTCGCCGAACGGCAGGCCCCGGCGCTGCAGACCCAACTGCCACCCCGTCTCACGCGGTAGTAGCCCGATGAGGGTCCCACTGGATCTATCACAGAACCGGATGGGTAATCCCCGTACCAATCTTGGCACCACTCCCACACGTTTCCGTGCATGTCGTAAAGGCCCCACGGATTGGGAGAAAATATCCCCACCGGTGTTACTTTCTGCCGAAAGGTTCCTTTACTACACCCATTGCCAAAGTAGCTCCCATTGTAATCCGCCTGATCAGTCGAAAGGCAGTTTCCCATATAAAAGGGCGTCTTTGTCCCAGCCCTTGCCGCATACTCCCATTCAGCCTCGGTGGGAAGGCGGTAATCACCGCTTTCCTCCCGGCTGAGCCATTTGGCGAACGCTTGTGCATCATTCCAGGAAACACAGGTCACAGGGTTAGCATCCGTTTGGGAGAGACCGGGGTTGTCCCAATAGATCCCTGCTTTCTTTTCCCATTTATCACCGTTCCAGACATACGCACCGCCACCAGTTTCGGCATCCGATTTATACCCGCTTGCACGAGCAAACTTCCGCCATTGCCCAACGGTCAACTCCTTGGTCTGAAGATAAAAACCCCTCGTAAGAGTCACCCGGTGTTGTTTCTCATCATCGTCCCGATCCGATTCCCCCGATGGACTCCCCATTATGAAACTCCCCGGCTTGACGTAAACAAACTTCATGCCGAGGCTATTGGTAAACTTGTTTTCATCAGGATGCATGGCAACCAAGGCCTCCAGCTGTATGCTGATATTCTCATCTTCTCCCGCAGCAAGATCTACCCACCTCTTTTTGCTTTTGTATCCTTCTACCGATACCTCCACATGATAACTGCCAGGATCAAGTTCCATGCCTTGGAAAAATTTCGGACCAATGTTCAGTATTCTGACTCGGGCATTTGAAGGCACCGTATCCACAAAGAGCTTCCCCGATTTTTTGTATTCTTTCCAATGCCGGTTTCTTTCAACCGCCTTCATTCTGAATATATTGTCTTTCACAGTGTACGGATTATCTGCACTGTAGGATGCTAAAATAACTTCCCAGGCTTCCGCTTTCTCTTTGGCATTTAGGGTACTGCTCTTGTCGTACCTCCCCACCTTCGCAAAATCCTCTTCCATACGGCTCTGCCACAAAACCCACTGCTTCTTGTTCGCCTCCCTTTCCTCTGTGATATTAGCATAATTCTGAATTCCACTTGATTCAGGAACAACTGGAGAAGGCATCGATGCCAATTGGAAAATGAAATCCCCTCGGGCAAGATCGTAATCCTTGATTTTGCCATATTGAGGGTTCTGCCTGCTGTGTTGGGGAACCTTCTCCTGGAGATAGAGTCCCAGCTCAGTCCCACTTACATAACCATCTTTGTTGAGATCCCCCCAGCCGTATTCGAGGGCATCGATGAAGGCTGGACGGTAGATGAACTATCTAACATATGCTCTATGATGCGGTATGAATTTCAAATTCCGACTTTTTACGAGATCATCAGCATTGTTTCTAATTAAAAACCCACATAAATGAAAAGGAGGTTTGTCATGGGCGATAAAGGTCGATGGTTTCTTATTGAACATAAGGAATGTGGTTCTGTTGTTACTGTAAATAGTCATAAATTCTTGGAAGCAGTTAACACTGATGATTTTGATGAAAGTGAACCTTTGAAATGCCCAACCTGTTTTACTACATTTCACAAAAAGGATAATCTTCGTGGTTTTTTCGAGGAATATGAATTGCTCACGAAAACCCTCGGTAGGTCGGGTTTTAAAATCAGAGAAATCAAAACAAGAATTGACTCTCAGGACTTAAACGAGAAATCAGGATCGTAGATTCTTTGTGGGAAAGAACGGGATACAGACAGCGCCCAGTAGGGTTTGGGTAGGAAAACGGAGCCGGTCATTCACCTTTCAATTCAAATTGGATGTCATTGTCCCCAGAGTAGGGTTCCCGGTGATCATGGAGCCCAGTAACCACCACATTTTTACGCCGGCCAACCGGCCCACTTTTCCGCTAATCTCTTTAGGGACTCAAAATACTCAGGAAAACCCCCTGAAAAATACCACCCTGCCCGGTAATATATGGTAAAATTTGTATGCAGAGTTTTTTATAAGCATTCCACAAGATCCACAATAGGAGAAAATGGCGTCATAGATATTTTACATGGGACAATCACTTATCCTAACTGCACCAAATATGAAGGTAAATATCGAAAGAATGAATATTTGACGGTTGAAAGGTACGGGTAACAATGAAAAGCCATAACCTTTCACTGGTGCGGACGCAAAAAATCCGTGCCGCACAGGTCAACCGTTGAAGTATCTTGATAGCCGTAACATTTGTTTGTTTAGTTGGCTATCTGTTATCAAGATAAATCTATACCGGGAGGCCATAAATGAGACCATCTTATGAAGAGCTTTTGGCGCTCAATTCGCTTTTGAGCAGCCGTTCGTCTGAAGAAGTCAACTCTTTATTAGACGCCGTTGAGGAATGTGGATATAGTTGGGACCCATCAAAAAAGATGTTTTATAATTCTGAGGTTTCTCGTGGTATAAGGACTCAAGGGCTTGATATGTTCACTCCAGAAAAGTTCAAGGAGCATCATGGTCGTATTCATGAAGAATATGCAGCAAACCATGAGCAATACAATTTACATGCTCATGACATGCATATGTGGTCGCGATGGTCTCCCCGCCTGCTAATCCTATTTGTGATAGACATTCTTGGTGGTTGGCTCATTTTGCCAATCAAATACTGGTTCATCTCTCTCGGAATTATCATTGTTCTTTACTTTTTTATTAAAAGATTGTTTGTGAACACAACACGCCAAAGAGATTGAAACAGGGTGCCTCTAACCTTGCGCTTTACTCGGACTGGTGCTGCGCTGCCGCTCCTCACCAACCGGTAAGCTCGAAACTATCCATCTTAAAATCAAGAAAATAATTACACCAAAAGTCACACCACAAAAAGATATTACTTCAAATAAGATATGTGTTTCAAGAAGTTAGAAAGTATCAACAGCGGTCTGCAAAACCGTTATTCACCGGTTCAAATCCGATTGCCGCCTCCAGAACATCATTATGAAGAAAAAGTAAAGCCTGTAAGTGAATGATTAACTTGCAGGCTTTTTTTTTTGCCCGTAATCTCCCGTGCTTGACCACAGGCAACTCAGTAGTACCAGGCCTCCTGCTCAAGTTAGACCACTTAAATCATTGAACTTCCTTATTGCTAAATGGGCTGAAAAGCACTAATCTGAAAAAGTAATATAGTTTTTCAAGGGCTGGTACACGCCCAAAGCGTACTCAGAACAAAAAAGGAGAGGTGAAGCATGAAGATACGGATACTATTTGCAAAAGCATTAGCCGTTTCTCTGGCAATCTTACTGCTGGCGCCTCAGGGCGTTATCGCACAAAGTGAAGACGGAGATGAACCTTTCGAACAAGAAGAGTTAGACCAGTTGCTGGCCCCAATTGCGCTTTATCCGGACTCTCTTCTGGCCCAGGTCCTTATGGCATCAACGTACCCCCTTGAGGTCGTTCTCGCAACCCGCTGGGCTAAGGAGAATGAAAGCCTCAAAGGGGATGAGCTAACCACGGCTCTTGAACAGCAGGATTGGGATCCAAGTGTCAAGTCGTTGGTGAATTTCCCTCAGGTTTTACAGATGATGGGCGAGAAGCTGGATTGGACCCAAAAACTGGGAGACGCTTTTCTTGCCCAAGAGAAGGGTGTAATGGACACAGTCCAGAATCTGAGGAAGAAAGCCGAAGAAGCGGGTAACCTGAAGACAACCGAGGAGCAGAAAATCGTTGTCGAAAAGGAGACGCAAACAATTATCATAGAATCACCAAACCCTCAGGTCATTTATGTCCCAACTTATAATCCAACGGTGGTTTATGGCACATGGTGGTATCCGGCCTATCCTCCCTATTATTACTATCCTCCCGGATACGTGGCCGGTGCGGCGCTCTTTTCCTTTGGGGTCGGAGTGGCAATGGGAGCTGCCTGGGGCTATGCGTGGGGAGGCTGCCGCTGGGGGCGTGGTGATGTCAATGTCAACATCAACAGAAACACCAATATCAACACCAAAATAGACCGAAACAAGTACGCCAACAAAGTATCAACAAGAGAAGGTGGCAAGGGTTCGTGGAAGCACAACCCAGAGCACCGTAAAGGAGTATCTTACAGAGACCAGTCAACGGCAAAAAAATTTGACCGGGGAACATCTCGGGATGCAAAATCCAGGGACGCCTACCGTGGCCGTGCCAATGCAGGCAGACAGGATCTTTCCCGGAGTGGAGCAGACAAGTCCCGTGACCGCTCAGCCGGCACTGAAAGCCGTCAGAATCTCAAGGGTAGCGTGGATACTGGTTCGTTTGACCGAGGAAAGACTCAACAACGAAAAGATACAGGCGGGTCTAACCGGTCAGGAACCAAGCAACGTACGAATAAAAGCGCTTTTGGAAACTATGAAAAAGGGAGTCGAACCAAAGCTTCCAGCAATCGCGGCCGTAAAAGCATGTCCTCTTCCCGCACCAGCGGCAGAAGCGGAATGAACCGTGGAGGGGGCGGTCGCGGCCGTCGCTGAAATTTCTCAAGAACAAAACGAGTTTTTTGATGGAGGAAATGCCATGACGATAGCAGGAAGTATGAGAAAACAGAATTCACTGTTAAAAGACTGCGCAGTGCTCCTTATATCAGGATTGTTAGTCGCAGTGGCCTTTGGCACATGTCTTGCCGTGCCGCAGGATCAGGAAACTTTTGCGTCTCCTGATGAGGCCGTCAACACCCTGGTAGACGCATTGAGGGCTTTTGATGTAAAGGCCCTGTCTGCTATTTTCGGGCCTGGTGGCAAGGATGTCGTCTCTTCCGGCGACCCGGTCGCGGACAAAACACAGAGCGAGCGATTTATCAATTTATACGAACAGAAAAACAAGCTGGAAAAGGCAAATGCAAACAAGGTGGTTCTCTACGTAGGAAACGAGGAATGGCCATTCCCTATACCAATCGTGAAAAAAGACGGGGCATGGCAGTTCGATACCAATGAAGGCAGGGAAGAGATTCTTGCCCGCAGGATCGGGAAGAACGAACTAAGTGTCATCCAGGTCTGTTTAGCCTATGTGGACGCCCAGCGGGAATACGCACTAAAAGACCAGAATAGTGACGGGCTCCTGACCTATTCGCAAAAACTCAGGAGCGATTCAGGGAAGAAGGATGGTCTCTATTGGAAAGCAAAAGAAGGTGATGAACAAAGCCCCTTGGGGCCACTCGTCGCCGCGGCTCATGAACAAGGCTACACCACTAAGCGACCGGAGGGGAAACCGGTTCCCTATCATGGGTATTATTACCGAATCTTGAAGGCACAAGGTAAGGATGCCCTGGGTGGTTCTTATGACTACGTTGTTGAAGGAAAGATGGTCGGGGGATTTGCCATGGTGGCATATCCTGCTCGGTACGGATCTTCAGGGATCATGACCTTTATTGTGAACCATGATGGCGTCGTTTACCAGAAAGACCTGGGAGAACACACGGAGAAGGTTGCTCCGGCCATGATGCTCTTCAATCCGGACAGCTTTTGGGAACAAGCGGAACAGGATAGTGTTAAGGCAAAATAACCTCCTGAGAAAGGAAGGGCCGGCGAACGATGGAAACAGATGCGCATTGAATGGACTGGAAAAATTGCTGATGACTTCTATGTTTTGGGGCATTCAGCGGTACCGATATTTCTTCTGGATGGCCCAGCGCCACTCCTTTTTGATGCCGGCTTTACCGGCCTCTCCCAGATGTACGAACGAAAGATCAAGAACATCTTAGGCCCCCGATCTCCCGCTTTTCTCTTCTTAACGCATTCTCACTGGGATCATGTGGGTGCGGCATTCCATCTGAAACAAGTGTGGCCTGAGATGAAAATTGTGGGGTCTCCGAAATCCTCTCAGATTTTAACCCGCCCCAGAGCGATTGCCCAGATAAAAAAGCTCAATCAAGGGGCTCTTGAAGTCCTTCGCAGCTGGGGGATATCCGATTTTTGTGAAGATGAATTTAAACCGTTTGATTGTGATGTTGTTTTAAAACATGACCGGACTATAAAAATTGATCAGGATTTGACGCTCGAAGCAATTCCCGCGCCAGGCCACACCTGGGATGGCACTGCATACTGGATTCGGGAGAAAAAGATCTTGATTGCGGGGGAAGCAGCCGGGTGCGACGGAGTCTGCGAATTTCTGGTTGACCATGAGGCCTATCTAAACTCTTTGGCGACCCTGGCTGAACTAGATGCGCAAATATTGTGCACTGCCCATAACCTGGTACTTACGGGGCCGGATGTCAGAACATACATGACCCGATCGATCAATCAGGTGCCTGAATATGTGAATAGAGTTCAACGGTACCTGAGGGAGGAAGAGGGTGATGTGGACCACGTTGTTGTCCGTATCAAGACGGTGGAATGGGACAAGATGCCTTTGCCAAAACAACCGATGGAAGCCTATTTAATGAGCACCAAAGCACGTGTCGAAACCGTTAAGACCCACATGCAGAAATCGTTTTCATAGCTAATAGCTAACGGCTAAGCGCTAATTGCGCTTTTAGGTATTCAGTTTTCGGTCCCATTCAAATTCCTTGGATGTGACCGTATGCTCCAATCGCTGAATACGACGCATCAGGCTGTCATATCGCCTTTTGAGACGATCTGTAGCCCCTTTCCTGGAATGGACGTAGCTATCATAAAACTCCTGCTCTTCACTTGTCTGAACCGGGATTGCGGGTGCAGGTTTCATCAAGAAGGCCCCGATGAAATAGATAGCTGTAATGGGCCAGAAGCCGCTTATGAAAAAAACAATAACGGCGGCGACCCGAATCCAGAAAACAGAAAAATCCAAATATTGGGCGATCCCTTTACAAACGCCCAGTATCACACCGTTTCGTGAACGATAAAGCCCTCCATTGAACAACCCCTGAAATCGATCACTCATATGTCGGCTTCTACGGGGGCGATAATGCGCTCGGTGGCGGAACTTCCTATTCCTTCTCATAGATTTACACGGTCCTTTCTTTCTCGATCCAAAATGATAGTCTCCAAGGCCTCAAGACGCTCTTCCATCAGGGAAAGTCCTTTGTAGATCTCCTGTATCATTTTTGCTTCATCGGTTTCGTTTTGTTGGCCCTTTTTAGAGGTCGGCCCCTTGAATATCTTTATGGCCATGAGAATGGTGCTCCCGATGATGGCCAGGATCAGAACAGAGCCTCCTAAAATGATCGATAGTGCTATAACGCCATTCATAGTTAATTTTGTCCCCTCAGTCGCTTTCGGCTAATTTAGACAGACACCCCCTGAAAACCGCATCTTTTCTTCTCTCAAACGGCTAAACGGTTAGAATAATCCGTAGAATCTTCGGACTAAACCAGGGGGGATGTCTCATCCTTCTTTGAGAAAGAAGACTTTATTCTTTGTAGCTCCTTTTCGATATCATCGTCAACCAAAAGACTGTCCAGCTCTCCCTCAAGTGTCGGCTTTCTTCCAAAATTAATCAGGTCCGCCTCCGCTTCCATTCTTTCTATGCGATTTTCAAATTCTTCGAATCTGAACAGGGCATCCGAAGTCTCCATGCGGCGAATGTCCTCCTGGGCGCGCATCTTTCTTCGTGCATGAATGTGACGCTGTTGGAGCAACCGTTGTTTCTCGCGAGCAGACTCCATCTTGTCTTCAAGCTGGCTAATATCTTCCTGGTATTGCTCGACCAGAAAATTATGTTCCGTCAGCTCTTTTTCAAGTGCCCCCGCCTTTTCCGCATACCGGCGTTTTTCCAAAAGCGCCTCCCGCGCCAGATCATCCCTCCCTTTTCTAACCGCAAGGGCAGTCCTTTCCTCCCAGTATCTAATGCGGGATTGAACTTCATCAATCTGGCGCTGAATTTTTTTCATGGCAGCCATAACCCCGGCGCATGAAGCCTTGATCTCAACAAGCGTATCCTCCATCTCCCGGATCATGAGCTTGATCAATTTTTCCGGGTCCTCTGCCTTATCCAGCATGGCACTGATATTGGAACTGATGATGTCTCGAAATCGTGTGAAAATACCCATGGCATAGTCTCCTTTTTGTCTCTATTTGCCTTAATCCCAGAGCATTAATCGTGCCATCGCTCCAATTAACTCAAAAACCAATTTCATTTCAAGTGGTTACCCCATTGACAACGCAGAATACAATATGGTATATTTCGCCTATTGTTAGTTATTGTAGCTATCTTATAGGATTTTTTACCATGAAAAAAAAGCCATCCCCTTTAACACAGGACATCCGAACAAAAACCTCTATCGGGGTGTCTGAAGCCCTTGGACAATCCGATGCTTTTCTCGACTTTCAGGAGAATCTTTCCAGGGTAGCCCCCATCAACCGTCCGGTACTTGTCATAGGCGAAAGAGGCACTGGAAAGGAACTGGCAGCTTCCCGGCTTCATTTTTTATCCAGGCGATGGCAAGGTTCCCTGGTGGCCTTGAACTGTTCGGCACTAAACCCTGCCCTCATCGAACCCGAATTATTCGGGCATGAAAGGGGCGCATTTACCGGAGCTGAACAACGGAGGACAGGGAGGTTCGAGGCCGCGGACGGAGGCACCTTGTTTCTGGATGAAATCGGCAATATCCCCATGGAGGTCCAGGAAAAGATACTGCGCGTCGTCGAATACGGTACTTTTGAGCGTGTCGGCAGTTCGGAGAGCATTGAAGTGGATGTAAGAATTATTGCGGCGACCAACGCGGACCTCATCGCCTTGACCGACGAGGGCAGATTTATGCGAGACCTGCTGGATCGCCTTTCTTTTGAGGTTCTCTTTCTGCCCCCTCTAAGAAAAAGACTTGGAGACATTCTTCTGCTGGCAAACCATTTTGCAGGAAGAATGACCCTGGAGTTAGGCCGCAAAGAGATGCCCCAATTCAGTCAAGAGGCCATGGACACCCTTGAAACCCATAACTGGCCGGGAAACGTTCGGGAATTAAAGAATCTGGTGGAACGTGCTGTATACAGGTCAGATTCACCGCATATCTCTCATATTGATTTTGACCCTTTTCGAGCCCAGCCCTCCGCCCGGAAAGAAATGGAGGCCGTGGGTAAGGCGGGAAACAAGGAAGCAACCGCTCTCAATGATCTTATGGAAAAACCTCTTGAAGAAGCTGTCAGGGAACTCCAAATCAGATTTTTAAAAAAGGCGCTCAAAGATGCCAGATTTAATCAGAAAAAGGCGGCTGACGCCCTGGGGTTAACCTATCATCAGTTTCGGGGGCTTTACCGCAAATACGATAAGGAATTAATTTGATTTCTGTTAAATTCCTTTTCTATATTGGGCATCGGTTGTGGGATGAATCATTTGTTTAAGTTCTTTTTTTGAATCGGGGTTTCCATCTAAAAGATTTTCAAAAAGCCTAATTATTTCGGTTTTATCCATTTCTATTTTTGTTTCAGTTTTCATATCCCTCAAATCAATGAAAAATGCGGAAAATTTATCCGGCATATCAGTAACAATATCCGTATTCAAAAAATTACAATTATTATAGATAGAATGATAATTCCCTTTTGATTTTCTAACAAAGAAAGGTGTATTTTTCAAATTTGTAATGGATGTACTTCGATCACATTCGTGAATGCACTCCTCACTGAATTTATCTTTTTCGCATCCAACAACCTGGTGAAATAAGCATTGTCTGGTGATCATAAGTACAATTGGATGGTAGATGCTATAATATAGCTTGAACTTCTCAGGACTAACAATTTTTTCTATCTGATTTATACTAATTTCATTGGAAACAAATGATCCATGACAGTTAAACTTTTCTTTCAGACATAGAAGGCTAAAGGAATTAACAATATTAAGATAAGGTCCTGCTATCCATGGGATTCGCCTTTTATACGCTTCATAGGCTACTCCAGTATTATTTGTTACAATAAGTTTTGGTTTCACCTGTTGGAGAAATTCTACCGAAGCAGTATAATTCTCTCCTATCAATACAGATGGGAACCAGGGAATTAATGCATTGTTTTCTAAAAAAAGATCTCTAATTTCTAAATCTTCATTTTTAAGGAAATTCGGAATTTGAAAAAATACATCTACAGAAGCCTTATCACAAACGTACAAATCCTTTTTCGAGGCGATTAATACAGCAAGAGCGGGTTTAATTTTTACTGTATTTTTGTTTATAAATGGAACGTCGATGGGATCAACAATTTCTTTTGAACCATTTAAGATGGATATAATCCTTCTTTTTATTGAAGTGAGCTCTTTAAAAGGTATAAAAAGATCACTTTCAAGATTCTCTAACTCCAGATGTTTAATGAAATATTCCGTATTATTTAAAGCCTTAAATTTTTTCAATAAAAACTCGTAATTCAGGCATTTAGCGGCAATTTTCTCTTTTTTTCCTGAAAAGTCCTTGCTATCTGATGGTATTGTTTTTGCCTCACATCTTTGTTTCCGACTATGCTGGTCCAGGGTGTAAGTGCCGGCATTCACTAAATTACTTTCCGAAAGCACCGTAAATGACGTGTAGGGAGTTTTTATGGATACTTTTAAAGGATTGTCAATTTCCCCTGAGACACTCACTATTAAAGGATATTTATCTATACTTAACTTGTTCACCTCCCTTGTAGCTTTTTTAAAAATTTCTTTTTTTTCTTCATAATATTCGATCCTGTCTTTTACCATTTCATCATTCGTAGAATAATTAACCATTTCAGAAAGCTGTTTAATCGAATTATCCATGGGATTATCAATAAACATATGTTTACCAATATCTCCCTTCAAATAGGAGTCTGAGAAATCCCGGTTAAATACTTTATAGAAATCACTATTGTCAGTATCTAGTAATTTTTCATGATAAAAGCCTTGTATTTGTTTTTTCCAGCAATTCACCACCGTATAGACGTAATCAAAGCTCTTCATTCTCCCTTCAATCTTTAACGAGGCAACCCCTGCATCAGATATCTCACTTATATCAAAATAGGCTGAATTATCTTTAAGATTAAGGGGGAATTTTTTTCCTTGAGGAGTAGTCAAATATCTATCTCTACATGGTTGACTACATCTGCCACGATTTCCAGACTTACCTCCAAGAACAGAACTCATATAACAGATTCCTGAGAAAGAGATACAGTAGGAGCCGTGGACAAATATTTCAGTTAAGATATTATTTTCATCTCCAATCAAAGTTAACGCTTTTATTTCATGAATATTTAATTCTCTTGAAAGGTTAACCCGGGTAACACCCAATGTACTTAAAAACTTTATCTGACCTTCATTATGAGTAGTCATCTGAGTAGAGGCATGTATCTCAAGATCTTTAAAATATTTAGATAATAGATATAACAACCCTAAATCCTGAACAATTACTCCATCAACGCTTGTATTAATGATTCTATTCAGCAATCCTATGAGGGCCGGGATTTCATTTTCTACTATAATTATATTGAGTGTTAAAAAAACTTTGCAATTATTCCTATGAGCAAGATTCAAAATCCCATTTAGGTCCTCAAAATCTATATTTTTGGCTCGGTTTCTGGCATTAAATCTATTGAGCCCACAGTATATGGCATCCGCCCCGGCTGCAATTGCGGCTTTTATAGAATCAATATCTCCGCCTGGCGCCAGTAATTCAATTTTTCTTTTCATTATAGCTAAATCCTGTGGGTGTAGCTTTTTCCGAAGAGATTGGACATCAATCACGCAACCGCAAAATTAGAGATACCCCGGCAAATACTTCAGGGGGGAGAGAGACAATCAAAGCGGTTTTCGGCCACTGATGATACGCAACAAAACAACTACAATAGCAATGACGAGCAGGATGTGGATGAACCCGCCGATGGTGGTTGACGAAACAATTCCCAACAGCCAAAGCAGAATCAGAACAACCGCAATTGTGTATAACATAACTGGCTCCCTTTCCTTTTTGTGTTTGAGTGACATCCACCGTATAAATCAGCCGCGCGGCTTTTTGCGTCCGCTGAATTTATTCGTTGAACTCTGCTGCCTTTCAGTGACGTCTGGTGTCTGCAAGTGCGGCCATTACTCCTAATCCAATATAGACGGTTCCTACCAAATACCGTTCAACCCGTAGAAACGGGCGACTGCCTTTGAGCCATTGTCCAGCTGTACCCGCTAAAAAAGCATACAGACTGTCTGTGACAATGGCCATGAGTACGAACAAACACCCGAGGGCCAACAGCTGGAGAGCAAATGAGCTCTTTGACGAATCCGCAAATTGTGGCAAGAAAGCGAAAAAGAATAAGGCCGTCTTCGGGTTAAGTATGGCCACCAGCACACCTTGCCGAAAAATGCGTCTTAGACTCTGACGCTTAAAAGTCGTTGGCTGATGCTCGGTATCGCGTGCGAGAAGTCGGCGTATCCCCAGATAAATGAGATAGGCGGCACCCAGGTATTTGACAATGGAGAAAGCCAGTGCTGACGAAACGAGTATGGCAGACAATCCCAAAGTAGCTGCCAATACGTGCACGAAGTTGCCAACCTCGATACTGAGAACCGAAACAAATCCAGCCAACCGGCCCTGATCCAAACTGCGCGCCACAATATAAAGTACTGCCGGACCAGGCGTGAGTAGAAGAATCAAGGCCGCCAACAAAAATATGGACAAATTTGGTATGCTGAACATAAGAGAACTCAGTAAATATCTCCATCAGCAGCTTTGGGTTCAGAGCCCGAAGTTGTTGACAGGTCACGAGTTTCATGGATATAATGAAGAACAGGTTAATAATATGAAACGACTTCCACAGAGAAAAATTCTCTTCCACATTTTTCTTGTTACCCTGATCTTACATATTACAGTCTTTCTTTCAAGAACGGAATGGATATGCCAATGTGATAAAGGTCTTGAAAGGACCTCATTCTGTTGCAATTGTCCAAAATGTGATGACAAGAATGACGGATTACTCATTTCCTGCTGTTCTTCAAGTCTTAAAGTCAAAGAAGGAAACAAAACGTTTATTTCAGAAATGGAGGGTTGCCTATGCGGTTCCAGCCTCACTGTTTTGAATCTTCCTGCTAACGGCACTTTTATCCCAAGCAACCGTGCTGACGACTTTTCACATCTACGTGAATATTCCTTTAACACCGAGATTATTATTTCACTATCGCAGGAACCCGTTGTCCCCATTGATCATCCTGGATGGCCTCTTAGAATGCCCTACCACCTATTTTAACCTAAATCCTGCAAGCGTTGCTTTTGCCAAAGATACAAGGCATCAAGCGCGTCGCCGTATAAGTATACTGCAAGCGGTTTATAACGCAGTAGATTTGGTAAAAGAGGCGCTCCCAGAGGGTACCCTATTTCCGAAATAAATGATCAGATAAGCGCAGACTTCGAAAGTCCTTATTTTTTCTAGCAGCCCCGCAAACAGCGCGCCGGATCTACGACATTACGGTGTCGTCAATTCCGGCTTATTGATTTAGATAAAATATTGCAATACAGATATTTCCAACTCTCTTCGAAAATACTGAATGCAGGTTTTAGGTTTAATTGTCTTGCCCTATTGTTGAGTTTTTCTACAAGGGCTGTTATCTGTACACATTCATAACGATTTACCGGCCCGTTGATTTCTCCACACATCTATGCCCTGTAGCATCAGCAATATTGTTGTAACGGAGAGTTTTTTTTTACCCCTTAATAGGCAAGCATTTACTGACTTCCCATTTCTCCAAGAGGAAGGGTTTCCAGTTTGGGCTAAACAAATCAGGAGGAAAGGATATCATATGGTCATTCCAAACATGCGAATCATTTTGACAGCTTTACTAATATTTGTGGCAATAGGCATTGGCCTTGGCATGGGTTGTTCCTCAAACGATTCGGAAAACAGTGTGTCTACTTCAGCTTTGCTGAGCAATGAGACCCTTAAAGCAAGTATGCAGGGACACTCTGGAGTTGCACTGGATCTCGACGGCGACGGCAATAAGGACCTGGTAATTGGGGCTCCCTTCGCGGACCGCGAGGACACCAAAGGGGCGTTGCTTGTCTATCTCTCCACCCCCGAAGGGTCTTTTTATGACAGTGTTGCGACTGTTTTGAAAGGAAACGGCAACCTTGGATGGAGCCTGGTCGCCATGGGCGACGTGGATGGGGACGGGAAAGAGGTTTTTGCAGCGGGCGCATACAGGGGCAGTGGTGAAAACGTCTCCCTCTCCGGGACCGTGGCTGTTTACAAGGGAGACCGTGAGCCACGGAGGGTGGCAGTTCTTGAAGGAGAAAACGCAATGGACAGGTTCGGTTACGCCCTGGCTTCAGGAGACTTAAATAACGACGGATCCACCGATCTCATCGTTGGCGCCCCCTTACATTCACCCAGCCCGGTCCTTTACCAAACAGGGTCGGTATACGTCTATTTCGGACCCAGCTACACGCAAGCGAATGTCATAAAAATACCCGCCACCGGAGACAACGGGGGCATCGGCTTCTCCCTCGCGGTGGGAGACATCAACGGTGATAATATAGATGACTTGCTCATGGAGGCCTCCTACAAAGTGATTGGGTACTATGGCGGCGACAATTTCTCGCCATCTGCGGTTCCTGACGTAATTTTCAGTAGCAGGGACAGCGGATTTGGCCGCGCTATTGCGGTGCTCTGGGACGTAGACAAAGATGGCTATAATGATGTGGCAGTGGGGGCTTATAAGGCAACCATAGAAGACATCGACACCGGACGTCTCTACATCCTTGGAGGCGGCCCCTCATCTCTCGACCTCTTGGCCACAATCGATGGAAAAGAGAAATGCGGGCAGTTCGCATCGGCGATCCTTCCCATAGACGACGTGGATGGGGACGGTATCCCTGAGCTTGCGGTAAGCGCCGTGCACGGCGACGGGAACCCGTGGGCAATGACGGGCAAAATTTTCATATTCAGCGGAAGTTCACTCATCGACGGGGCTACTGTCGAAACAGCGAAAACTATCCAGGGGAAAGCTCAGGATATGCACCTGGGCACGTTTCTGGCGCTGGTCACAAAAGGGACGCGGCTCGCTGCAGGCGCCCCCACCGAAGGCGCCAATATCGGCAGTGTACGACTCTACAAACTCGCATCAGCCGGCAATGAGTGATAACCGAGAAATGAAAAGAGGAGATATTTTAATGAAAAAAATCATAATTGCCTGTATCAGCGTTCTTGCCATTGCCGTTTTCGCTTTTGCAGCTGTGTATAATGAAAACAACTTCTCCACCGGAGGCAGGATGTACCAACAAGCACCGGAAGGGCACCTCATCGGGCAAGACAACGGCTCCGGTAGCGGCCTTCACCATCCGGGCGAGGACTGTGGGGCATGCCACCGAGTTGGTGGAAGAGCCGAATCCCACCTTTGGACCATGGCGGGAACACTGTACAAAGACCGTTCTGCCTGCTCAGTAGTCAAGCAAGGCGAGATTATTATGGAAGACAGGGACGGTAATATCATCAGCATGACCAGCAATGAGGCCGGGAATTTCTGGACCAAAAGCCTCGTTGTCAGCGATCCCTACACCGTATCCAATTACCACGGCCACGAACCTTTTGTTCCCATGTACGAAGAGGACGAAGAGGGCAATTTGATTCAACCGGCCGATCCTGACAATGCCAACACTTGGCGCTATAAGACCTGGATACGGAACGGGAATTCTCTCCGGCCCATGCTGATGGTCGCAGGAGTAGGCGGCAGCTCGGCTCGCAACCGCATGAGCTGTAACATGCACCACGGGGGTGTCGCCCACAGGGCAGGAGGTTTATGGGTATGCGAGGGTTCAACCCTCCCATCCTACCCCGCCTATGGCCTGAGCTACAGAAAACACATCTACCCTATCCTGCGCAGCAAATGCTCCCCCTGCCATATCCCCGGGAAAACGAAGAGTTCAGTAAACACCAAGACGGATTTACCCGAATTCGGGGCAGATTCCACCTGCATCGAATATAGTGGGGACTTTGATCTCATGACCTACGAAGGATCGACAGTGAAGGTGCCCAAACTTGATGAGGATGGTAACGTTATACCTGACGAATTCGAAATTTATGATAAAATGGGGATTTCAAACGTAGTAAACACGAACATTTCGGAACAGAGCACTCTCTTGCTCAAGACCGTTTCCGACGGTACCCTACATGCCGGAGGTGTCTTCTGGAACCATAGCGCACTCGATTACATCGCCCTGAAACAGTGGATCGCAGAGGGGGCACTGAAGAATTAGCCCGGACCATCTGTGCGGCGGCGGCACTGAAAATCATCGACCACCAGCAGAGCTGGTGGTTTAATGCAATGCAATCAGATAACGTAAACATCCGCGGCTTACCCGCACCATGTTTTTGTTGGGTCATAAGATATTGTTTGAAATCCAAATCAGAAAGTTAATAAGTTAAGGGCGTCCCCATGTCCCTTTTATCGGATTAGCGTGAAGAAACCCTTTTCCCGGAACAGGGGTGTCAGGTGTCAGGTGTCAGTACCTGCTATCCCTACTTTCTGGTTATAATGAGAATAACTATTTGTTATTACGTTGAGTACAGACCTCATCAAATAGTTAAGTGGTCGAGTTGTTGAGTTGGAAAATAAGCACGTGAAATCAACACATTGCCTATTCAAATCCATCGGGTGTCCAATTTTGAGGTGAAAGGGATAACTTCAAATAATAATAACCACTTAACTACTAATCTACTCGACCACTTAACGAGGTCTGGAGTATTATGAATGCGGCCCGGTTTTTTCCTGACACCTGACACCTGACACCTGAAATCTGAGCATGGTCTATTCGACAACTGACAAAAATATCACGTTAATCCGCGATGAGCCATCGGTACCCATCAAAACCTCAATTCTCCAGGAAACGGTAAAGCGCCATACCTGCCATATAAATAGCCTTTTTGCATAGCTTCACCTTTGCGTGGTTTATAATCCGATAGTGGATAAAGACGGGTGGCATTTTCAGCATTCTTTTCAACAAACCATACCTGATCCCGACGCATGAGGGCTTGATCCAGGACAGTGGTGTCATGGGTGGTGAAAATCAATTGGCCGTTTTTGCGATTTGTTTCCGGGTTATGAAACAGATTCAGAAGGAATCTGATAAGATGGGGATGCAGGTTTGTATCCAGTTCATCCACAAAGAAAACAAAACCGTTATTTAGGACGTTCAGCAATGGTCCCGCCAACGCAAAAAGTTTGCGGGTACCTGCGGACTCTTCTTCGAATTCAAGCGCCACATCTTCATCTGTATCGGAAGATGGGTGCATAAAAAATAGACTGAGCAGTTCCTTGCCATTGAACTCTTTGCTGATTTCCTCCTTTAGGTTTTGTGGCATTTCAGCGGGCAAATCTTTTCTGGAAAATTCCTTTTTCTCCAAAAAGATATCTGTAATTGACAAATCCGCCGCATTCAAAAACTTGAGAATTTTCACTTTTTTCTCTTCCTCTTCACATTCACCGGCACTGAATGCTGGAAGAAGGTTTTCTCCCTGACCTATGACATGTAATTTATGGTCAAACCAGTTGAATATCGGCTTAAGCTGTTTATTGTTCAACTGAATCGCGGTTGAAAGAAAAAGCGCATTGCTACGGGTAGCCTCCTGCCAAACCTTGCGGCGACCGGTGAACTTAGGACCAAAATACCAGATATCTTTTTGGGTTTCGGGGTCGTGGTTACGTTCGAACCACTTTTGCGCTCTGCCTTCGGGATAAGCAAACAACCATTCCCCGGTCACTCTTTTGGAATTGACGGCAAAACCATACTGGTAACGAATATCGTCCTGAATAAACAGGATTTCAAACTCAGAAGAATTCCGGGTGCCTTGCCGGTTAAAAAGAAACGGTTTTGTGTCGATTTTTTCGCCTTCCTGACTTTCTTTGGCAGATGATAATATAAATCTTTTCATGAAAGCAATGGCCTGAATCAGATTGCTTTTGCCTGCGGCGTTTGGGCCGTAAACAACGGCGGAGCGAAGAAGGCGGGGTAGATTTGATACGGGTGAGGCGAAAGTGTTTTTTTCCTGTAATTCAGTAGCGGTATTTGCCGTTAGTGTCAGCACTTGAGGCGGCAGGTAAGATCGATAATTGGTGAGGCTAAATTCAATAAGCATGATAAACTCCATTTTTCTAATTTGGAATCTATTATTGCATGAAAAATGCAAAAATCAAGATAAAGTTACGAAATTTTATTGGAAAGTGTAAAGGGGGACGTCAGTATCTTTCAAAAAATGTTGTGCAATGTCATGGGGTCAAAACAGGCGGCGGCGTCAATTCCCGGCTCCCTGCGGGTCCGTGCCTGGGACTATGGCACCGGCGACTACCGGAACCCCCCGAACATAGCCCGTTGGGCCACCGACTATCGGACCTGCGCCAAAGCCTATGAACTGGCGGGTCTGGGTCCCGATGACCTTGATCTGGTCGAATGCCACGACGCCTTCACAATCGGTGAAATCCTGCATTATGAGGCATTGGGATTGTGTGAGCCCGGGGAGAAAGACCCCCGGCACCCGATTCGGTCGCACAAGAACGTCGCCACATTACGCCGCTTGCAATAGGAATTCAACTTTCACGGCTTCGTATGGAAAAACGATGCGCCCTTTGTCGTTGCGATCAAGGACTCCAGCGTTTAGCAATGCAGTAACATCGCCGTGAACAGCCTTAACATCGCGTCCAACGCGTCCCGCAGCTTCTCGGATTGATACAGGACCTGCTCCGCAGAGAACTTTGAGCAGTTCCCAACGTTTTACTGTTAACACTCGCCAAAGCAATTCCGGGGTTGCAAAGCTGATTCGTGGGGACTTTTGGGGTTTGCCTGTCATCCATGCATGTGTAAATTCTACCATCGAATCAGCAGGCGTTCGTACATCAAGGGTTACGGTTTTCATGGTTCCATCTTACTCCACGCCCTCAAAACTTCTTGAGTTCGGGCGCCGGGATCTTCGTGAGGTTGGGCGGCGGTGGGTTCGGATACTTCTTCAGGGTCTTCTTGTATTTATCAATCTCCTTGAACGCGGGTCCAAGGACCCAGGCGAATTGTCCGCGGACCTGAATATCCTCGTGGGGATCCATTTCGATGTTGTAGAGCGTCGGATAGGACAACGATGCGAAGGCAGAGAAGATGCCGGGCAAGCGCTGCGGTCCGATGCCGGTCGGATGGATGTCGGTCATATACATGCGCCATTGCTTCCACCGCACCGCCACCAGGTCCGCGCCGATGAAGGTCAGCAAACTCTCACGCGCGCCCTCCCTGCTCTTGCCAAACAACACGTCGGTCTGGTCGACGCCGTCAATGGGTCTGTCATCCGGAATCTTGGCGCCAATGATATTGGCGAAGGTCGGGAGGAAATCCATGATCGAGAACATGGCATACGAGGTTGTATCCGGCTTGGCCTTGCCCGGCCAGCGGACGAAGCAACATGTTCGGATCGCGCCTTCGGTTGCTTCTCCCAACTCGCCACGAAATGGACCCGCGTTGCCCATGTCCGGCGTGCCCTGATTTCCCAAATCGCGGATGACCTCACCTTCCGGCCCGTTGTCCGAGGCGAAGACGAGAAGCGTGTTGTTGTCGATATCGAGGTCTTTCAGCGCTTGGAGGATCCGGCCGACGTGGTAGTCGCCTTCCATCATTCTGTCACCATACTGGCCAATCCGCGACTTCCCCGCAAACTGCTTCGACGCCAGGTTCGGAAAATGCCCCATGGAGAATGGCAGGTAGAGGAAGAACGCCTTGCCCGGGAGCGTGTTCGTGGTACCGGGCAGGATGACCAGCGAGAAGGCCGTTGCGGATCGAGTATTGCCCGGTCATCAGCGCCGCCCTCGATGGTGTGCAGGCGGGCTCGACCAGAAACTGAGTTAAGCGTAGACCCTGGCGGGCGAGTCGATCAATGTCCGGCGAGTATCTGGACCATTAGGCCATACTCGCTTCTTGCAATTAGGTGGTAGACACGGAGGTGGCGTTTCCACTATCCAAAGAATATCTCTATGTCCCATCTGAACTTGTAAATAGGAGCAATTTTCTCTGCTGACAGGTCATGACGACTTGTTGCAACCCAGTATTTGGTTTTGTTCACCGTGTATCCCACTACTCTGACGGGTTTTTGGAACGGATTAACTCCAGGGGTACCCAACAGAGCAATTGCATCATAGAAGATGTTGCTGTCCGGATTGATTTCATTTTTTTCTAAAAGTTTTTTCTTCGTAATGGCTTTGATGCGGCACACAAAATGTTTATCCTCTCCTTGCCACTGATCAAATCGATTATGGGTCTGAGGCGCTGTTCGGCTTTGACTATCTGATGGAATGCTATGTCCCTAAGGCAAAACGTCAATACGGCTATTTCATTCTACCCGTTTTATGGGATGGGAAACCGGTTGCACGAATGGACTGCAAAACCGAGAGAAAAAAATCACTGCTGCATATTCATCATCTTGCACTGGAACCCTGGCTTGTAAAACCTGAAGCTTTTACCCTTGCCCTGTGTAAAGACCTTGCATCCTTCCTGCAGTTTAATAACTGTAGCAATCTCCGGTTACACAGAACCACCCCTGCCAACTTCAAACCGGAGTTGCAAACTGTAATCAACAGTTTGACGAGGTGAAAAACATGAAATTTACGGTTCCGGAACAACACGGATTGCACTCTGTTTATATTTTGCGCCATGCACTGAATGTTTGGTAAATGAAGTCGAAAAAAAGAGCACCCGATAGAGAGTGGTAAGTCCTACCCTTTCGGGAATAAGATGCTGGGAACCCTTTATTGCGGAAGCTTCTAAAATCATTGGGTCAGAAAACCATCCATTATGCCGTCAAATATTTGGCCTCATGAGCTTTCCTTTCAATTCGCCCCAAGGTAAATGTTATACAAAATATTGATATCTTGATGTTATTTAGACATCATGGAAGCCGTGGCCATTTATGGCTCGAATATTGCTACAATTCAACAACAAATTCCTGCAGGATGAATTTTTCATTCATATTTTTCAAAGGGGCAATACAGACCCAGCCTCGTCTTATGAACGAACGAATAAATAGGGTGTAAAAAAGACTAAAGTTTTTTGTCCATAAGGCCGATCTACCCAAATAGTTGCGCAGGGTCATGGCGGTTTTTTAAATCTCCCGCCATGCCGCTGAACTCAATAAGGGAAGATCGCCGCTTGAGGCGCTGATATGACCGGATAGGCTGAAATGGTACCCGGCATTGGCCTCTTTGGAGCAGCCTCAATTTGGGCGCAAGTGCAGGTGTGCATGGTGTGAGAAAAAGAAGAATAAACCCTAAAGAGAGAAGGAGAAACAACCATGACAAAAAAGGTTTTGATGGCGGTGGTATGCGGATTTATGATGCTGGGCTTTGCGTTTTCGTCTCAGGCGGCTGAGCAAACAATCGATCCGCAGCAGGTGGTGGACATCGTGAAAAAGTCCGTAAAGTTGATCCAGGATAACGGTGAAAAGGCGGCTTTCCCGCTGCTTAGTGATCCAAAGGGCGAGTACGTGGACGGCGACCTCTACGTTTTCACCTACAATATGGATGGCACGATCATTCAACACCTGAGGCCAAAACTGGTTGGCATGAACATGATGAACGTAAAAGATAAGAAGGGTAAATGTCTCGCCTGCGATTTCGTTAGAATAGCGAAGAATGAGGGAGCGGGATGGTCGGAGTATTATTGGCCCAAACCGTCCACCAAAGCCATTACCGTGAAAACCAGCTATATCATGAAAGTCCCGGGAAAGGACTGTTTCGTGGGGGCCGGTGTTTATGACCTCACCAAGGAAGAAGCGGAAAAGGCCGTACCAACCAAGTAACGGCTAAAAACCCGGGGATGTACATTATGGTGCCTTTTATTTTAGAAGCAGTGCCTGGATCCGTCCTGTTTTCGGAAGTACGACATCCGCATTGACAGACGGCGGAACCGGCACGGCTTCGAGGGCGCCCGCTCCCTAGGGACATTATCTTCACACCTTGCACCCAGGCATTTGAACTATGATTTCAGGAAGGCTTTAGAAGTAATTTAAAAAGGTACGGGCTCAATATGGAATCCTCCAGATGATGGACGTCGCACTGGAGCGGATTAACAGGTCCTCGTCCGGATGGAACCAAGATTATATCAAGGAGAACTCATGAAAAAAAAGAAATCCAAGAATCGGCGTTTCGGACTCGGGGCAAAGATCGCCGTGCTCCCGCTTCTGGGATTACTGGCTTTGTTTCTTATCAAAGGCATTGACCTTTATATTTCGGCCAAGGTGGGGAGCGCCTCTTCCATGGGCCAATACGGGAGCAACATTGCATGGATGATGACGGAACGCGTTTTGCTGGAGACGGAGTTTCTGAGTGTTGCGGACGACAAAATTTACGAGCAGGTCAAAAAACAATCCATTCGAATCGACAAGACCCTTAGTGATGCAAAAGCCCTCGATACGGGCCGGGAACTGCATGGCTATTTCGAAGAGATTTCCAAAGCAGTCGTGTGGCATCAGAAGGCATTTTCGCAGGTCGCGGAAGTGGTGGTCAAGCTCAAAGATACCAAGGAGCAGTTCATCACCCAACTCAACAATTGCGACAAGGCCGTAATGGAGGCCATCAATGCCGTCATCAACGAAAAAACAAACCTGATCATGATGGAGGGAACTGATCTGCCGGAAAACAAAAAGTCCCTGCAATCGGGCTTCAGGGAAGCGCAGGGATTTGTTGCTTCGATCATGCTCAACGTCAATGAACTTCTCGCATTTTCGGATGCCAAACGATTTGAAGAAACGGCCGAGAATTTATCCAAGAAGATGAAACTTTCTTTCGAAAATACCGGGGGCATGGTGGACGCCGTCAATGAGGAGGGCTACAAAGGTCATTGGAAAAAGATTCGGTCAGCGTATGTGGCCATGCAGGAGAAACAGGCGGCCTTGTATGATCAATGGAAAAAGCTTCAAGTGCTTGCCGCCAACCTTGATAAGACCAACATTGCGCTAAAAAAGAGCCTCAGCGATATCGTCGCAGCAACGAAACAGAAGATCGTTGAAATTCAGCGCCTCGGCTTCTGGATCAGTACCGTCACCATTGGATTTGCGGTCGTGGTGTTGCTATTGTTGAGCGTAATATTGATTCGGTCCGTCACCAAACCCATCAACAGCATCGTCTCCGGTCTGAACAAGGTGGCCGAAGAGGTTGCCAACGCAGCCAATCAGGTATCTCAGGTGAGCAATCAACTGGATCGGGGGTCGTCCAATCAGGCGGCATCCATCGAGGAGACGTCGTCTTCCCTTGAAGAGATGGCGGCCATGACCAAACAGAACGCGGAAAATGCGAAACAGACCAATGCATTGGTTATCGACACCTCCAATACGGTGGAGGCGGCGAGTACCTCCATGGGTCAATTGACCGAAGCCATGCAGGCCATTTCCAAATCCAGCAAAGAGACCCAGCGGATCATCAAGACCATAGACGAGATCGCCTTTCAGACAAATCTCCTGGCCCTGAATGCCGCTGTAGAGGCGGCGAGAGCCGGAGAGGTGGGGGCCGGATTTGCCGTTGTGGCCGATGAGGTTCGAAACCTTGCCCTGCGTGCCGCGGAGGCTGCCAAGACCACGGGAGACCTCATTGAAGGCTCCGTCAAACAGATCAAGACCGGGTCGGACGTCCTGGCCAAGAGCAATTCCGAGTTCGCCAGAGTGGCCGAAGGTTCCAGCAAGGTCAGTGAGCTGGTATCGGAAATTACCGCGGCGTCTCAGGAACAGGCCCAAGGAATCGAACAGGTCAACGTGGCCGTTTCCGAGATGGACAAAGTGACCCAGCAGAATGCCAGCACCGCCCAGGAATCCACTGCTGTTTCCGAAGAAATGAATTTCCGGGCCAAAGAGATGAAGGATTTTGTGAGTGATCTGGCCACCCTGGTGGGAGGAAAGGCCGGCGGCAAAGTGAAAACCAGGACCAAAAAGAGCAACAAAGCCAAAAAGAAAAAAGCCCATGAGGAAATGCCCGAGCAAGCAGCCCTTCCCACACCAACCGTGGGATGATCGGTGAATTCGAAGACAGTTTCCTCACAAATACCCTGCCGAAGGCCTTCGGGCCTTGGGCATCAAACAAACGGTCATGGGAGCAAAGTCTGCCGTTGACTCTTACTGTTTCCCGAAATTAGAACTAAGAGTCAAAGGTAGACTTGACCCCCTTTTCTTTATAATCTGTCAAGAATGTAGACCTGACCCCTCTGTTTTCAGTAGCATTATTATGGAAGCACTCAAGTGGTAAAAAGAGCTTTTTGCCCCCTTCAAGGGGGCTTCCTCATACCACATCCTATGGGCGTGATTGGTATCAAAGGTTCCTAAATAATGCTAAATTTTTTCAAGCAGCAACCGAATAATAGAAATAGGTATTGTGTCTTCACCATAAAAAAATATTCTTTCAAGGAGGTTTTTCAAAAATGTTTACCAAAAAGTTGTCAATTGTTTCAGTCATGCTTTTTTTTGTTGTAGCCCTATCTTCCACCGTCTATGCCTCGGAGGTTAAGAAAGGTGAAATTCCGGCGGAGCATCTCAATAAGTCTTGTAAGGTTCTACCGTGGGCAGCGATCGTCTGGGACCTGCCCGAGGCCATTCCAGCGCTCAAAGGCAAGGAAAAAATACTGTGGGTTGATACCCGGCCTGAAAGTTTCTTTGATAAAGGCACCGTTCGTGGGGCCGTTTTGCTGCCCTATAACAAAACAGGTGAAACGGGGAATGTCATGACCAGGGAAAATCTTGATGAGGCTATCAAGTCAGGCCGCTTCTCAAAGGATTCCGTAAAGTTGGTCTTTTTCTGCCAGGGGCCGAAATGTCATCGAAGCTACAACGCCGCCTACGTGGCCGTGACACAGTGGGGTTTTGATGCAAAAAACGTCATCTGGTTCCGTGATGGATATCCCATCCTGTTTAAGGAAGTCAAATCTAACCCGAAACTGAAACGCAAGGCGAAAAGATACATCAGCGATAGCGGCATCTCACAACTTTAGTTGGTTGCGGAAACCCACGCCCTATGGGCGTGGTCATGTGGGACAGGCATAGCCTGTCCCACAAGGGTTTGGTCGAAGGCCACTTTGGTCGTAGGTTTCAAGTATTTATTTCAAAAATTAAGGAGAAATAAATGTTCCGGAAAAGAACGTTGCGCTTCAAATTGACTTTCTTCAGTCTTCTGATCGTCATTCTGCCCATCATATTTCTATTTACCGCAGCCTATATCAACAACAGCAACCTGAAAGAGACCGTCATCCAACAGACCAATAAAATGGCGCGCAACGACCTCGATCACATTGTTTCCAACGTCTATGCCATGGCCCAATCGCAAAATCAATTGGCTGAAGAGATGATTGACAACGCCATGAAAATCTCCAAGAGCATCCTTAAGGAAAAGGGTGATGTTTCTTTCGATGAAAAACATATGGTTGATTGGAGTGCCGTAAACCAATTTAACAAACAGGTTACCCGGGAAAGTCTGCCGGCCATGCTCGTGGGTGGGGAATGGCTGGGCCAAAACCGCTCCATGGAAATGTTGGCCCCCATTGTGGACAAGACCAGGGATTTGTCCGTGGAAACCTGTACAATTTTTCAGCGCATGAACGAACAAGGCGACATGCTCCGCGTATGCACCAACGTTCAGAAAACGGACGGCGCCCGTGCCATCGGGACCTTCATCCCCGCCATCAATCCCGACGGATCTCCCAACAGCGTGGTCTCGACGATTCTGAAAGGAAACCCCTTCCGCGGCCGGGCGTTTGTGGTGAACGCTTGGTATTTAACGGCCTATGATCCCATCTACGATGCTCAAAAGAAAAACGTGGGAATCCTATATGTGGGGATCAAACAAGAAACCGTTTCGAAAAACCTTATGAATGAGATCAAAAAAATAGTCGTCGGAAAAACCGGTTACGTGTATGTTCTGGATTCAAAAGGAAATTATGTGGTGTCCAAAAACGGCAAACGGGATGGTGAAAACATCTGGAACGCCAAGGACAGCAATGGAAGGTTATTTATTCAAGAACTCATCCGAAAAGCCAAAAAGGGTGCCGGCAACAATACGGATATCGCCGAAATCCGTTATCCATGGAAAAACCCAGGCGAGAGTGAAGCTCACTACAAAATCGTCAAATTGAAATATTTTCCCCAGTGGGACTGGATCATCGGCGCGGGCGCCTATGAAGATGAGGTATTCGCCGTAAAAAATATCATTGAAAAAAGTAGCCGCAATGCCAGCATATTGATGGCCATTGTAAGCCTGGCGATTGCCGTTTTGGCGGTTCTGGCGGGTGTACTTTTTGCCGGCGGCATCAGTAGGCCGGTAAAAAAAGCCGTAAATTTTCTCAACAACACCGCGAAACTGCTGACTGCGGGGGCCGACGAGGTGTCCGCTTCAAGCCAATCCCTCGCGGAAGGGGCCAGTGAGCAGGCGGCCTCCATTGAGGAGACCTCTTCCTCCATGGAGGAAATGTCTTCCATGACCAAACAGAATGCGGGAAATGCCCGGCAGGCCGACAGCCTCATGAAGGAAGTGGGGGAATTGGGAACACAGGCCAGCCATTCCATGGAACAGCTGACGGAATCCATGACTGAGATCTCAAACGCCAGCGAGGAAACCTCCAAAATCATCAAGACCATTGACGAGATCGCGTTTCAAACCAATCTGCTGGCCCTGAACGCCGCGGTGGAAGCGGCAAGAGCGGGCGAGGCGGGGGCCGGATTTGCCGTCGTGGCCGACGAAGTGCGGAATCTGGCCATGCGGGCCGCCGAAGCGGCCAAAAATACCGCGGAACTGATCGTAGGGACCGTGAAAAGGGTACATGACGGATCGGGGTTTGTCACCCGGACCAGCGAGGCCTTTGTTCAATTAAATGAAAGCGCCGTAAAAGTGGGCGAACTGGTCAGTGAAATCGCCGCGGCATCCGATGAGCAGGCCCAGGGGATTGGACAGATCAACCGGGCCGTTTCCGAAATGGACAAAGTGGTCCAGCAGGTGGCCGCCAATGCCGAGGAATCCGCATCGGCCTCCGAGGAAATGAGCGCCCAATCCCTTGAGATGAGAGCAACGGTTCAGGATTTATCAACGCTCATCAGCGGAAAAAGGGAAACAACAAAAGCGGCCGACACTGCACATACGGTTGCAAGTCGCGGAGCGCCCTCAACCCAAAGAGCCGCACGATCCGCGAATAGACACAAGTTGCTTGGGGCATCCCCTGATCCCGCGAAGGTGCTCCCTTTTGATGATCAAGAGGATTTCAAAGATTTTTAACCGTCAAGGAAACGAAGGACCTGAACCTGGCCGTGGGACCAGGCTGAGGGAGGTGGATGCCAAAAGAAGGGGACTTGTGTTGCCCAGGCCAACCAAATGGAAGAGCATGTGGAAAAATTGACGGATCTGGTAGGATTTGAACCAAAACAGGACCAAAATTCCGCTGATGTCGCCATGGCGGCCACAATCAAGAAATTCTGATATCACGAAAACGCCATATGCGAGCAGTAAGATTTTTTGGCTCATCGCGGATTAACGTGATATTTTCTCAGTTGTCGAATCGGCCATGCTCAGATTCCAGGTTTCACGTGTCAGGTGTCAGGTGTCAGGAAAAAACTTGGCCACATTCAACTTATTAGACGTAATAACGAATAGTTATGCTTATCAAAATTAGAAAATAGGAACACTAGGTACTGAAACCTGACACCTGAAACCCCGGTTCCGGAAAAAAGGATTCTTCACGCTAATCCGATGAGCCGATTTTTTAATGGTTTTGAGAATTTGAAAATACATGCGGTGTTGAATGAGTGCGCTGAAATGTTTTCTGACCCGCTGAAATTGAAGGGATTTTCAATGCAAATAGGGCATTACAATGAAAAGGACACGATATCCGGGAACCGGTTTGAGCTGGAGCAGGTTTTCAAGAATTTGATTTTGAATACCATTGAACCCATGGATGAGAAGCTCGAAAAGTGCTTGAAAAGTCGGTATCGGACTGGATAAGGATTCAGGTTTCCTCATGGTCCATATTGAAGACACGGGGTGCGGGATCCCCGGAAGTGACATTAACCAGGATAATCAACGCCAGTAATAGGATGCCCTTGCTCGTCCATGGCCACATTCCACATCTTGTGGTCGGTTGAGTAAAGTGCATACCCACTTTCAGAAATTCAAGAGGCTAAACATGAAATTCGGTCTATCCATCAAAGGCAAAATTATCAGTTTGCTTGCGGTATCAATTGCATTGTTGCTTCTTTTAACTCTTTTCATGTCCTACAGAAATCAGTCAAATTCTCAAAAAGAAATCGATTTCGGGTTCAGGCGTGGAAATGAACTGGTTCTTCAGAGCATTTTGCACAATGTGGATCAACACATGGGGAAGATACTATTAAAAATCATCTCATATGATGAACTCATAGTTTTCTTAGTGAATCCCAAGAATGCAGATGCAAAACTTGTTATGAAAGGGATGTTTCTCTCGCTGGAAATTGATCAGATTATCAGATTCAATGTATATGATATGGATTTCAATGTCCTCTTTCAGAGTTTCCGGAAAGGGATTGCGCGAAGCGGCGATAAACTTCCCGATTACTTGCATCCCACCTTTAAAAAAACAGCAAAGGATCTTTCCGTTGGCACATTTTTCCGCAACAACAGTCAGGCAAAACCACCTGCCCCGGTTTACTATTGTGGCGTTACGGCCGTCACCGATGATGACGACAAGGTTATTGGTTATGTGGAAATTGCCGTGGATAAAGGCTTGTGGGTCAAGGAAATTGCGACGATTACAAAATGTCCGGCGGCCCTTTACAACAGGGGCGGAAATGCCTTTACATACATGACCGACACTGCGTTGTACGATAAGATCAGTGGTAAACTTTCAGGCTCTCATGTGACGGACAGTGTTGATATCATCGGTATCTCTGATCAGTTCTTCCTCACAGACCGGATGCCACTTAAGGCTGAGAACGGTGAAACCCTGTCATATCTCTGGCTGTCCATGGATAACACTGCCCAAATCCGGCTACAGCAAAAAGAGTTCTATGTGGGAATGGGGATTTTCGTTCTCCTGGGAATTTTCAGTTTATTAGTCGCCGTATGGATACTGAAATCAAGCATCATCAAACCCATCAACCGGATCGTGAGGGTCCTTCAAGAGGGGTCGGAACAGGTGGCTTCGGGGGCCGACGAGGTGTCCGCTTCAAGCCAATCCCTCGCGGAAGGGGCCGGCGAGCAGGCGGCCTCCATTGAGGAGACCTCTTCCTCCATGGAGGAAATGTCTTCCATGACCAAACAGAATGCGGGAAATGCCCGGCAGGCGGACGGTCTGATGAAAAACGTGGAAGATCTGGGCACACAGGCCAGCCATTCCATGGAACAGCTGACGGAATCCATGGCGGAGATCTCAAGTGCCAGTGAGGAAACCTCCAAAATCATCAAGACCATTGACGAGATCGCGTTTCAAACCAATCTGCTGGCCCTGAACGCCGCGGTGGAGGCGGCAAGAGCGGGCGAGGCGGGGGCCGGATTTGCCGTTGTGGCCGACGAAGTGCGCAACCTTGCCATGCGGGCCGCCGAAGCGGCCAAAAATACGGCGGAACTGATCGAAGGGACGGTGAAAAAGGTACATGACGGATCGGGGTTTGTCACCCGGACCAGCGAGGCCTTTGTTCAATTAAATGAAAGCGCCGTAAAAGTGGGCGAACTGGTCAGTGAAATCGCCGCGGCATCCGATGAGCAGGCCC
>Ga0208901_1000130_pt1 | contig 51858 bp, 52 predicted proteins | sample AntAceMetag02UKF_FD_184764 | JGI IMG/M metagenome (GOLD analysis project Ga0208901, IMG submission 184764) | Saline lake microbial communities from Ace Lake, Antarctica - Antarctic Ace Lake Metagenome 02UKF (SPAdes) (version 2) | ecosystem: Environmental > Aquatic > Non-marine Saline and...
AATATTTCCTTGAGAACAACAGAAACAAAGGCTATCATCTTTTCCAATTTCTTTGTTGGGTCTCATTGGACCCGTTTGTTTGGGGCGGTGAAGTTCGGCAAAAACTTCATCGCCCATTTTTTTGCCATAAAAAAAGGCCGCCAGAAGGAGACCAATAAATCTGCAAATATGATTAGATTGTCAAGCTATTCTAAAAAATAAACGATTATCCCTTTTCAAACATTGTACTACTCAACACCACCAACTGAAATAGTCGCCGAATGCGTAGGCAGCATCATAATACCTCCGCATAAACTGCAATCAATTATTGATGTTTTAGGCAGACAACTGGAACAGCACAAGACCCCCGCATCCTCTCAGGCTGAATAAGTTTTTTTGACCCAGGTTTGACCCAAAACAGGTCTTGAATAAAAAAGGAATTACGGCTGTTTTCCGTAACCCCTTGAATTTACTTGGCGCGCCTGACAGGATTCGAACCTGTGGCCTGCGGATTAGAAGTCCGCTGCTCTATCCAGCTGAGCTACAGGCGCAATAAATCATTATTATAAGTCAATACAGAGAGGAAGTAAATAGATCTGAATAGAAAAAAACAGAAGACAGGAATTTTCTTATCATTGAGCACTGTTCCCATTTAAAATTTCCCTGAGAATTACATTGGCCTTGACCTCTAACTGGCCAACTACCTCGGCAAGAGCCTTTAAACGAACGAGACTCTTTCTCGATTTGACCTTATGGGGCAAATGAAAGTGGAGATCTTCGAGAAAAAGGATAAGGTCGTTAAGAAGTTCCAGATCATTTCCTCCCGTTTCCCTGTATATCAGGTCTATCCACCTCTCTTTTAAAGGCGAAGACATATCAGAAAAGGCAGCAACCAGCTCAGGATCCGTACCGAAATAAAGAGACTCCCTCAAGTTACTGATGTCATCATAGACCTGGCTTTTCATCCCTTCTTCCACGGGAATTTCCGACATGACCTTTTCCCATTTTTCTTCTATGCGCATTCGGATCCATCTTTCACCCTGCTTTGGAGGCATGTGAAGGTTCAAAAACTTGCTTTGCACATCATACAGGTCTTTTTGCGAACGGGCGCTGATCCCCTTCAGATCTAAGATCATCCTGCTAAGAGAATTGATGGCCTTTTCTTTCATGCCCTCCAATTCAGTGCCCATTAACAGCACACGTTCCCATTGATCCCTTAGGAAACCCAGCTCCAACTTGATGAGGGAAAAAACCAGACCTGTTTTGGCAATAACATTGCGCAATATATCAGCAAGGATATTGCAGGAATTAATTCTGTCTTCGGCCAGATGTTTTATGGCTTCAAGGGATTGCTGTTTCAGCTGGTAGGAAAGAAGTTCCGTTCCCAGTGCGCGGGATAGCCTCTTTATGACTTTTGTTTCCGGCCCGCCGCTGCGGATGGTATGAGGGTTGAAATGAATCTTGATTACGGCCGCCACGACAAAGTCGCTGTTTTCCCAGAGGGTTTCACCCTCATAGTTTTCAGGATAATCGAGTCTGGGCTCTTCACTCAGATAGACATCTTCTTTGCGAATCAGCACCGGTTCCATGTGATGAAAGTCAGTCCATATTCCTTCAACCTGTAACCGAACACTCCTGGCGTCGTTTCCCGGATCCTCGGCAGTCCAACTGTCCTGTCTTTCCACACACCATGCCATCGCCTCCAAAGGCCGCCACGGTTCATCTCGGTATTGAAACCACGGTTTACCGGGTGGGTTATAATCTGATTTTTCCGGAAGTCCCCAGGAAATAGTGTCCTTTTCTTTGTCGATAATCCCCGAGGTAATTCTTGTGGCAACAATATCAGGGGGCTTGCCTACCAGGTACACTGTCCCCTTGAAGGCATTTGGAAGACAAATTAGAATATTTTCGATAATATTCTTGCACGCCTCTTCAAGGATTTCCTGGTCAATTTCAATGGTCAATCGCTTTTTCCTCGTTCCATTTTTCAGTCACACACGTTGGCACGTTTAATTAACGCAATATTGTACATAATCCTGGAAATTTGTCAAACAAAATTCAAGGCCGATTGTCAACAGACCTTCCCGTCTTACGCCTGATCTCATTAACAAGTTCCGGAATTATTTTCCCGGCACTCCCCTTGCAGAAAATATCTGTAACGCTTTCCGTCAGATGGGTACTTTCCTTATTGATTTCAATCACGGTTGCTCCGTTCCTTTTTGCCATGCCGGGAATGGTGTTTACCGGAGATACGACCGCCGAAGTCCCCACAACAAGAAGGGCCTGCGCCCGGGAGGCAAGATCGAAGGACTGCTCCATAGCGTCCGCCGGGATCGCCTCCCCAAAAAAAATGACATCCGGCTTGAGTACTCTATTACATGCGCATTTCGGTGGATGTTCCGTTCTTTTTTCCCGGGTCTTGTAGCGGTTGCCGCACCACAGGCAGGAAAGGGTACTCGAATTACCATGATATTCGATAACATTCCGAGAGCCCCCCTCCTGATGCAGATTGTCGATATTCTGCGTGATGATCCAGTGGAGGCACCCCATTTTTTCCAGTTCACCCATTCCGGAGTGGGCCTCATTCGGTTTCGCCCCGCTTACCACCTTGTCCATTTCCCGCAACATCTCCCAGACCCTCTCCGGATCAGAGCGAAACGCGTGAATGGTGGCATAATCGGCCGGATCATATTTTGACCAGAGCCCTTCCGCACTCCTGAAATCAGGGATGCCCGATTCAACCGAAATTCCGGCCCCGGTTAAACCCAAGGTAAGGTCTGAACGAATAATTGCATCGGCTGCCTGTTCAATACATTCCAGCATCTATGCTCTCCGTACGTGTCCGTTCAGGAAAGGGACTCAAAAACGATTTTGCCGGCCTGGTTGTCATATCGTTTAAACTTCGCCTTTATGGCCTTCTGTTCCCCGAAAATATTTACGAGGTTCACTTCATCGCCGTTCAATTCCACCTGGTCAACACTTTCCAGGATTCTTTCTTCTTTTCCATTGTCTATTAAATATGCATGGGCTTCACACATGAGTCAATTCTCCTTATGATTCCGAAAATGGAAGTTATGAAATTTCTTTCAGGGCATTACGAAGGCATTCATTGCTCTTTGAAGCAAGTTCTGCCATTTCTCTGATCTCTTTAGCAGCCTCGGCTTTGCCATTTTCCTCAAGCTGATCAGCAAACAGCTCATATTCTTCTTGATGATGATCATTGTGGGTCAACCAATGTTCCAGTCTTATCTTTGCTTTTTCTATAAAATCCATAATATCACTCCTTCAGGAATTATTTCAGTACTTAAGGTCGTCTATCCCTTTTCTATGGGATCAAAAATTGCGGATGACAATAAAAACCATTCCGGTATGTCAACCCATTTCGAGCATCAATCCCCTCCCCAGATAACAAGCCCCATGGTCAATCGACTTTCCGTATCCGGATGGTTTGGCGTTATGCGAACATTAAGACCATAGTGTCCGGTTTCCTCGAAATGGATATCACATTGATACGTACTCACTTTATTTTCCTGGTTTACGACAGGGTTCATTGGAACTGCGAAGCTGTGTTGAATAGTATTTGAAGGATCGAGACTGCCACAGTAGGCTTCCACCATAATATCTTCGGGGGCCAGTTCTCCAATAAACAGATCCGCCTCGGCATGATAGGAAGTGCCCATCTCAATCTCACCTATCTCATCGAAACGAATATCCTTGATGGATACACTATCCCAGTTGAACATAATTTTATCACGCCAACTGCCCAGTTTTTTGACACCTTCCCAAGAATTTTCCTTGAAATGGTACTGACGTTCAGCCGAAGGCACATAGAATTTCTTCCAGTATTCCATAACCATGCGGTGGCTGGTAAACATGGGACAGAGCTTGTGGAGGGAGGCCTTCATCATAGCAAGCCAGCCCCGGGGCAGGCCATCTGAACCTCTGTCATAAAAAAGCGGGACCACATCTTTTTCAAGGATGTCATACAATACGCTGCTGTCAATCTGATCCTGAAATTCATGATCTCCCGAACTCTCAAAGGCCCCAAACGCCCAGCCGATATCCGCATCATATCCTTCGTCCCACCAGCCATCCAGGACACTCAGGTGAAGGGCACCGTTGGCAACGGCTTTCATGCCGCTTGTTCCGCACGCTTCAAGAGGACGTCGCGGTGTATTGAGCCACACATCTACTCCCTGCACCAAATGGCGAGCCACATCCATGTCGTAATCTTCCAGAAAAACCATATGCCGTCTCAGGCCATCTCTCCCGGAAATCTGCACCAGCTTCTTTATCAGATCTTTGCCCATCTGGTCTTGTGGATGGGCCTTTCCGGCAAATATGATCTGAACGGGAAGGTCCTTGTTGAGCAGTAGTTTTTCAAATCTTGGCAGGTCTCTTAGAATGAGATCCGCCCTTTTGTACGGGGCGAATCTTCGCGCAAAGCCTATGGTCAAAGATTCGGAGTCCAACACCTCGTCCGCGATGGTCATATCCCTATTAGACGCCCCGCGATTTGCCAATTGTTCCCTCAGCCGGCCGCGTGTAAAAGAAATCAACCTTTCTCGCGCCCGCTCATGGGTTCGCCATAATTCAGAGTTGGGGATTCTGGCTACATTTTCCCAGACAGAAGCATTCTCGGGATCTTCAATCCACCTTGGACCTAAATAACGAACATAATTCTCACCTATTCCCTTGGATATCCAAGATGGAATGTGTACACCATTGGTAATATACGTGATAGGCAGATCTATTTCCGGCGTCTTTGGCCAGATTTCGCGCCACATTTTTCTGCTCACTTTGGAATGCAGTCGACTGACCCCGTTGTGCCAGTTTGATAATCTCAAGGCCAGAACGGTCATACAGAACTCTTCATCCCTGTCCCTTGGATTCTGCCTCCCGAAACCCAGTAGGACATCCATACTAATTCCTAATGGTTGGGCAAAAGATCCGAGATATTGTCTAACAAGATCCGGATAGAAGCTGTCATTTCCCGCAGGAACGGGCGTGTGTGTTGTAAATACGCTGGTAGCTCTTACAAACTCCAGTGCCTCATTGAAGCTCAGCCCCTGGTCTTCCCGCAACTCCCGGATTCGTTCAAAAACCGCAAAAGCAGAATGTCCTTCGTTCATATGGTAGACGGCCGGTTCCAATCCTACAGCCTTAAGCAGCTTTACCCCTCCGATCCCTAAGACGATCTCCTGGCTTATTCTCATCTCACGATCCCCTCCATACAGACGGGACGTGACGCTCCTCCCCCTCTCCGAATTCACTTCCATGTTTGTGTCCAGAAGGTAAAGGACTATCCTGCCCACATGGACTTTCCATGCCTGGATATGAACGGTTTCTCCTTTGAGATCGACAGATACCTGTGTCGAATTCCCTGAATCGTCCAGCACCCGTTCCATCGGCATGGCTGTAAACTTATTGACCGGATAGGTTTCCATCTGCCAGCCGTCATGGGTAAGGTATTGCGTAAAATATCCCTCCTGATAGGCCAGAGAAATACCTACCAGCGGCAAATTAAGGTCGCTGGATGATTTCAAATGATCACCAGACAGGATCCCAAGACCTCCCGAATAAATGGGAAGACAGTCCGCAACACCGCATTCAGCAGTAAAATAGGCCGCCAAAAAAGGGGCATCTTTTCCGAATATCTTCTTATCCGGCTTTTCCGACATGTATCGATCAAACTCCATCTTCACCCTGTCCATATGGGAAAGAAAGCCCTCGTCTTTAGTAAGACCAGTCAGCTCAGACTGTTTAAGGCTACCCAAAAACGCGATCGGGTTCCTTTTCGTTTTCTTCCACTTGTCTGAATCAATCCTTTTAAAAAGCTCATCCGCATCATGATGCCATGCGAAATAGAGGTTATTTGCCAATTCGTACAGGGGTTGGAGCCTCTCAGGGATTTTCGGTTTCACATCTAATATTCTTATCGGTTTTATCATCACTTACCTCTTGTTCACTTGAAAGAAATGAAAATCAGATTCCGCTAAATCCACGAACAAACCTGTATCGAAGATTGCATCCGCGGGCCGAAAAAAGCAATCCCCTTTCAACGGATCAGAAAGATGAAAATGGTCCCAGTCAGACCAACTGGATGGAAGTTTCACATATCCCTGAGCGGGAGCATCAGAGAGGTTAGAAACAATCAACCGTCTATCCCGGCCCAGACTCCAGGTCCAGGCAAGCAGGTTCTGATGGGATTGATTATCCTCCCAACCTGAGGTGGAACAGACATCATAGAGACCGTCATGGAAGACGGGATGATCCACTTCATGAAGGAGCATTTTTGAGAAGTTTTCAAGATCTTTGTCCAACGGCTCTTCGGGACATCGTTTCAGTTGAACGGGCACGCGAATTTGGGAGCCTTCAAATTGGCCGTCCTGCCAGAATCTCATGCCCGGAAGCGTGGATTGTATCACCATAGCACATCTGATCCTGCTCTGCCCAAAAACTGTTAAAGCCCTTTTTTCATCATGGTTCTCCAGGAATCGAATCATCTTTTCCTGGTATTCCAACGGGCCTTGAAGATAGCCCCGCAGGCTTCGGACATCCCGTTCCACCAACAGATCATAAAGGGTTTTATCATAGGCGTAATCAAACCCCCGATCAAGAAGTTCGGATTCTTTTCCCCAATATGCCTCCGCCATGAGAATGCCTCCTTCACGAACAGACTTGAAAGTCTCAGACGCACCAGGCCAGAACTCCCCCCCCTCGTCCCGTTCGCAGGAGATATGTGCCCACGTTTCCCGAAAAACACTCTCCAGAACCAACATGGCCATATCGCACCTGAGTCCATGACACCAGCCTGCCAGCTGGGCCATAATTCCAGCCATGGTTTTCCTGGTTTCCGAATTACGGTATTCCACCTGGGCCGTATCGGTCCACGCCGGAAAATGGGGATCTTTTCCGTGGGCAATACAGAAGTCGCCTGCTTTTCCACGGTTTCGAAAAAGCCCCTCGGGGCAATTCTCATTGTCTATTTTACGACCCCGAACATAATGCTCCGGATTCGAGCGAATCCATGGATGGTCGCATGCCGTATGGTTGGGCACGAAATCAAGAACCAGCAAAAGCCCCTCGTCTTCCAGCCGATTGCTAAGATCTTCCAGGTCTGCAGTCGTTCCGAAAACAGGATCAGGTCTGTAATCCTTCACGGAATAGGGTGATCCGGAAATATCTTCCATCTCGAAATCAGCCAGGATAGCGCGCCCTTCCACTACGAGCCCGGATTCATTCCTTGCTATTTCCACGGACAAAAAACTCCTTTGCCAGACACCCATGAGCCAGACAATATCGATGCCCATCTTCCGCAATTTTTTCCATTCAGCTCCGGGAATACTGCCAATGGAAATCTGCCTGCCCTCTCTCTTGCTCAACATGGACAGCCAGGTCATCAGGTTGATTTCATAAATGTGGGGATTTTTTCTCAGTGGTATTTTCATTCTTTTAACATCAACCCGTAAAGTATCCTTTGGGCACAACGACAATCCCCCTTTCGGTTACAGTAAAAGTTTCCGCATCCTTTCGTGGGTCCTGTCCAATTTCTGTTCCCGACGGAATTACATTTCCCTTGTCGATAATCGCTTTCTTGATTTTGCAATGTTGTCCTACAACAACACCATCCAGAATCACGGATTCGTCAACGGTGGCCCATTTGCCAATCACCACATTACATGAAAGAACGCAATTCCGAACGATCCCACTGACAATACAGCCCGATGACACCAGGGAATCAGAGGCGATCCCCATTCTCGCTCCTTTCACTCCCTCATTTGAAAATACGAATTTCGCAGGCGGGGCCACCACCTGATGGGTGTGAATCGGCCAGTTTCGTCCATACAGGTTGAAGTATGGATCCATGCCGGTCAAATCCATATTTGCATTCCAATAAGCATCCAGTGTTCCCACATCCCTCCAATAAGAGGAATCAGGGGTATGCAAATCCAGGCGGAGTTTCCGTTCGCCGCTTTGGGAAGTCTTGTACACATAATCTTCAATCCTGTTTTCCCGCATGAACGGATAACCAAAAATCTGATGTGTTTTCAACATACCCGGGATAATATCCTGCCCAAAGTCATCTTCTTTTCCATTCTTCAGGATTTCTACAAGGCGTTTTGTGCGAAAAAGATAAATACCCATGGAAACAAGCACATGATCAGAATCTCCGGGAATGCACTTGATATCCGTCTTAGGTTTTTCCTGGAAGCCCAGAATCCGGGAGCTTCTATCTATTTCCGCCACGCCGAACTGCTGGGCGACCTCTTTTCGTACCTTCAGGAGAGAAATCGATAAATCAGCCCTTTTCTCCTGGTGAAATTGAAGAAACTGACCGAAATGCATCTTGTATATATGATCGCCCGACAAAATCAGGATATTTTCCGGATTGTACTTCTCTATGAGATACAGGTTCTGTCGAATAGAATCCGCGGTTCCCCTGTACCAGTCCAGCCCTGTCCTCTGCTGTGGGGGAACAGCTTTCAGAAAATGCCCCATTTTCCGGCTAAAGATATTCCAGCCGTCTTCGAGATGATCGGTCAGTGACTGGGACTTATACTGCGGCAAAACAATGATGCGATAAATAGATGAATTCACACAATTACTAAGTGTGAAATCCACCAGACGGTAAATGCCCCCGAATGGAACTGCAGGTTTCGCGCGGTCCAAAGTCAACGGCATGAGCCTTTCGCCCCTGCCGCCAGCCATAACAAAAGCGATGGTATTTTTCATCTTTCAACCTCGGTTTACCTATTGCATAAAAGACATTGGACGTCGATAAACGCAGATGGCTCATCGTGGATTAACGTGATATTTTTGTCAGTTGTCGAATAGACCATGCTCAGGTGTCAGGTGTCAGGTGTCAGGAAAAACCCGGGCCGCATTCAGCACATTCAACGTAATAACAAGTATTTACGCTTATTGCAACCAGAAAATGGGAATAATAGGTACTGAAACCTGACACCCGAAACCTGACACCTCTGTTCCGGAAAAAGGGATTCTTCACGCTAATCCGCGTTGAGCCACGCAGATTATCTCTCATTTTTAATTTTACAGAACTACCCATGATGATAACATAAAAATTTTCATAATGGAATGTGAAGAATGTGGGCTCAATCTTTCTCTCATCACGGCGTTTTTCCTCATCACCCTGTCCATTGTATTCAACAGGTAACCGATCAATACGAATTGACAAGCAATGCAACTTTACAGCCGTTTTACTCTGACTCCAGTAGAAAACAAAAAATCAGTTTTTCCATATGGAATAAAAATGTTGACGAAAAGAGATTCATAAGAGTAAGATCCCAGCACAATTTAAGGGTCTAAAAGGAGGGCTGCGCATGAAGGACGTTCTTGAAGGAAAGAAAATTCTGATCGTTGATGATGAGCCTGATATATTGGAGACTCTGGTGGAGATACTCGACAACTGTTCAGTTGATACTGCCCCCAATTTTGAAACAGCGCTGAAGTTCATCGACAAAAACAAATACGATCTGGCCATATTGGATATTATGGGGGTGAGAGGTTATGACCTCCTGAAAATAGCCAACAAAAAAGGCATTCCATCCCTTATGCTTACCGCCCATGCGGTAAGCCCCGACAACTTGGTGAAGTCCATCAAAGGCGGAGCACTGTCCTACGTTCCGAAAGATAAAATAGCTGAAATCCATGATTATATTATCGAAGTATTCGACGGCATAGAACATGGAGAAGAAAAACAGGCGGTCTGGTTCGATAAACTTGAACCATTTTTTGACACAAAATTCGGGAACGGATGGAAAGAAAAACACAAGGAATTCTGGAATGATTTTGACAGGAAGTACCGCCCGTCAAAAGAAGAACTGGAATCCATGCTCTAAAAAGCACTTAAAAGATGCATTTAGCGGTTAGTGGTTACTTAGCCGCACAAAATCAGTGACTTACGGCGCAATGGGTAAGCATCAAAAAGTGAGCATGCCAAAATGGAAAAAAGTCATTCAAATGATTGAGATCTCTAAGCTAACGGCTATGTAAAAGCTAATTGCAGCTTTTAGGAAGCATTCAAGATTGCTATGAAAACGCCACCGATCAACCCTGATCGTTGGTTTTCAGGGGGAGTTTAACTATAAACTTTGTCCCCATACCCTCATCACTGTCGAGAAGCAGCTCCCCTCCGAGGTCTTCAACAAGCACCATGACGCCCGCCAGTCCCAGCCCATGCCCCCTCACGGGACACACTTCCGTGGCATCAATCTGAAAATAACAGTCAAAGATCTTTTTATGATAGCCGGCAGGAATTCCATCCCCATCGTCTTTGACGGAAAATTCGATAGAAGCATCGGTTTTTGAGACATTCAGTTCGACCTTGTTTTTCCGGTATTTAAGGGCATTACTCAGAAGGTTTCTCAAAATCTGTCTGACCTTTGCTTCATCCTGACGAATATCCATGCACCACAACTCTTCTTCAATGGAAAGAAAAACTCCTTTTTCTTTCAGGATATCCCGGAGCAATGAAAACGAAGAACAATCTTTTATCTGTTCGGAAATAACCGTATCATTCAAGTCAAAGTTTTCCACAAGAGCATTTTCAAGCAAATAAGATACTTTAAAATCGGAATAATTCAGAATCCCTTCGCGTGACCGTCCCAATTCGAGGGCATCATTCACGAGGGCTTGAATCACCTTGGTGTTTCTGAGCGCTCTTAAGAAAACCTTTTCCTGCCGATCGGTAACGGGACCATATTTTTCCTGCCTTTTCAACATGGCAGTCACGCCTGCTTCAATTACCGCAAGGGGTACTTTGAGGTCATGAATCAGCAAATCGATCTTAATTCTTTCTCGCCGCATCGGAATTTTTCTCCCGGATACTTCAGAAGCCCCCTGGGATTCAGTCATCTTGTCAATAAACACCTCAACATCTGACCTATTCCCGGAAACATTTGGTCTGCCTTTTATAAAATGTTTTAGTTTATCAATTCCCTTAGAAAAAATCAAACCAGAGAGTCCCTCCCTTTTACAGTGGAAAAAAATAAGATAGCATTTTACATGAGGGAAAAGAAAGTATAAATTTACTGAAGAAACGCATCTTTTCAAAAACCAGGTTAAAAATGGAAACAAAAAAACCGAATGCCTGTAACGATCTTCCGGAAGATCGTTACAGAGATTTCATCGAAAACATCAGTGATGGAATCTATGAAACTGATATCCACGGCAATTTCACTTATTTCAACAACGCCCTTTGTAAAGTTTTAGGGTATCCCAGAGAAGCTGTAATCGGCGAAAATTTTGCCAACTTCATGGAAAAAAAGAATGTAAGAAAAGCGTATGGAGTATTCACCAAGATCTGGGTTACCCACGAAGGCTTTTCGGATGTTTTGTGGGAAATTTTCGACAAAGATGGGCAATCCAGAATGATAGAACTTTCAGCCCATCTTGTCAGGGATAAAAAAAATAAGAAAATAGGTTTTCGCGGTGTTGTAAGAGATGTAACGGAAAAAATCAGGGACCAGGAATCCATTCGGGAAATGACCAAGAACAAGGAAGCCTTGCTCAGAATCAGTACAGCCCTTCCTGCCTATCCGGGACTGGAAAGTTTACTTGATTACATCAGTGAGGAAATCAGAGTCTTGATGAACACGGAAGACGCACTCGTCATATTGCTGAACAAAGAGAAGGACGGATTCTCCTACGTGGGCGCAGCCTATAACGATGTCACTTCCCATAAAAAGATCAAAACGCTTCATCTTCCAGTCAAAAACAGCGTGGCCGGCAAGGTTGTACAAAGCGGGGAAGCGATTATCGTATCGGACCCTTCCAGTGAGCCTGATTTTTACTACACGGTAGATAAAGAAATGGGATTCAAAACGAGGAATATGATCCAGGTGCCCATGAGAAGCAGTGAAAAGATCATCGGCGTCCTGTGTGCCCGCAACAAAAAAGAAGGAGATTTCGATCAGGCTGACGTTGAACTCCTGACCATGATCACGGGCACCGTAGCCCTGTCCATTGAAAACGCCAGGTTTTCAGAAGAATTACGAGAGGCATACAGAGAAGTATCCAGCCTGAACCGCGCAAAAGACAAGGTAATCAATCACCTCTCCCATGAACTGAAGACTCCTGCGTCCATCCTCATGGCCTCCATTGATATCCTTGCAAAAAGGTTGAAACCGGTTCCGGAAAAGACCTGGAAACCTGCCATTGAAAGGGCCAGACGTAATTTGGACCGTATCCTGGACATTCAATATCAGGCAAAAGATATCATGGAAAACGAAGAGTACAAGAGCTACGGACTCCTTTCGATACTCCTTGAACAGTGCACGGATGAACTTGAAGCTCTTGTGGCCAACGAAGTGGGAGAAGAACTTCTGGCGGATCGTATCAGAAAACGGATTGAAGAGATTTTCGGTGCCAGGGAGAGCATATCGTCGGAGATCAATCTGCAGAATTTTGTGGGAAGAAGACTGGAAGCGTTGAAACCCCGATTTGGCCACAGAGAGGTCGAAATTGGTACCCATATGGAAGAACATTCTTCGTCCGTAACCATCCCCTCGGACGTATTACAGAAGACGTTCGACGGCCTTGTAAGAAACGCGATCGAAAATACGCCGGATGAAGGAAAGGTTACCGTAAGTGTGAGGAAAAGAGGAGAAGGGGTCGAACTAAAGGTGCATGACTACGGAGTTGGAATTGTGGAAGAAAACCAGGAACGGATATTTGAAGGTTTTTTCGTGAACAGGGATACCATGGCATATTCCACAAAGAGGCCGTTTGATTTCAATGCCGGGGGAAAAGGTTCCGATTTATTACGCATGAAGATTTTTTCGGAGCGATACGACTTCAAGTTATCCATGCATTCATCGAGATGCGGTTTCATCCCGAAAGAAGCCGATCTATGCCCGGGGAGAATCAGCGAGTGCTCGTCCTGCAAGGTCAAAGAAGACTGTGCTTTTTCCGGTGAAACTACTTTCGTCCTTTTTTTCCCCGCGTGCCGGAAAAAAAGTGGCCTCCGTAAAAAATCTACACTAAAGCCCTACCAATGATTCAATAGATCCTGGCCTCTGCGTTTGACAAATTCCTCCTGAACCTGATGGAATCGTTTTCCCACCACACCAGTCAGCCTGTTCATCACCAGATACCCGATCCTCGGATCTTCCTCGAAAAGGGGTATAAGACAATCCCTTTCCGCTTTAAGAAGTCTACAGTGTCGCGTAGCACAATAGGCGGAGAGGATGTACCTGTGAGGTTTTACGAGGCTTGAAATCCCAAGAATCATATAGCGGGATATGGTGGTTATTGTCATTTCCGTCAAGGGGGCAGCTCCCGGCATTTCATGATGGAGGCTTACTTCCCCTTCCATTACAGCCCAGAGTGCTTCCGGTTCCTTACTGATATCAAAAATTTCCTCTCCCCGCTGAAACGACACCTCATTAAAACATGCACCAATAGCGGAAAGCTGGCTGTCATCCAAATCCTGGAGCACTTCCACATTTTCCAAAAAATCAAAATCAATCATGACTATACTCCTAAAAAACTAATGCACCATCCATTCTTTCTGAATATTTCCTTTGAGGATATGTTCAGTAAAAATCGATTTCACTTTTTCCGGGGAAACTTTCCCATAGATGACCGGTTCCTCACCCGAAATTTCAACAGTAACATTCGGTTCATTGGAACATTTCCCAATACATGGGGCACTCTTGACACTCACGTTGCTGTTGCCGGCCCGATCAATTTCCTCATAGAAAGCCGCCAAGACCTTGCGGGCTCCTGCAGAAATCCCACAAGTGGACATATGGACCGTAACGTCAATGCGCGTCTGAGGGAATTCAACGGCAGACTCCTGAAGCTGCCTCAGCATAATACTGATGACCGACGCAATATTGCTCATGAAAAGATACCCCATTTTGCTGTCTCTCTCAAAAAGATTCAGCAGAAAATCTTTTCTGATCTTCAAGACCTTGCAGGTTTTGGAAGTACAGTACACGGGCAAACTGTATTTATAGGGGGGAACAAAACTGGACCAACCGATGGTCTGAGTGGAAGATGTAACGGAAACGGTGTTTGTCTGTGGGGCGTCATACCCTGGAAGATTAAATCGAACTTCCACGGTTCCATCAACAACAATCCACAGGTGCCTGGCATTTTCTCCCTCGTCAAAAAGCTTGTCCCCTTTGCGGTATTCCTTCTCCACGCACCCATCGCTTACGGCAGTTAATTGATCGTCGTTAAGCTCTCCGAACACATGGACTTTCTTTAAAAAATCAAGATGGGCCATTAGAGCCTCCTTTTCATCTCCTGAGTAACTCATATTCATTGAATATTGACGATTGAATATTGAAAATTTTCCTCGTTCCCATTCTCCAGTGTGGAAATGCATAAACCTGACACCCGAAACCCGAAACCTGTTCTTCTTTGCGTCTCTGCGTCTTTGCGCGAGACTTTTTTAAGAAGTTTCTTTCTTGATCAGCTCCCGCTTTAAAACGGGAAGGCGGTGCTCTTATGCAGCAGCATCCATATTATAGCATGTTCTTCCGCACGCGAGGCATCTTTCACTTTCTTCATGAGCCGCTTCATCGCTCAAGACCTGATCAACCTCCACAAAGGAATGTATCCGCTCCTCCACCATGAGTTCAGGCATCTCAGCCCGCGGCCGTTTAACAATACCCTGGACCTGGTCAAATATCGAATCCGGGATCATGTTCCGGGACAGTTCTTTCGGGCTGGCCACAACTTTTTCTCCCGTAATATACTGGTGAATGGAGCGTGCCGCTCTCCGGCCACCGCCTATTGCCTCTACAACGAGAGATGGTCCCGTCGCCACGTCTCCCGCAGTAAACAGATACGGGATATTGCTCTGCAGCGTGCTGGGATCGGAATCAATCGTATTCCATCGGGTAATCTTTAATTGAGACAGGCGTTGTTCCGTCCTTTCCGTAAAAAAGACATCCGGTGACTGCCCAATGGCGGTTATGACCATGTCGGCATCGAGAAGGGTTTCCGAACCTTCAACAGGAACCGGCCTTCGTCTGCCACTTGCATCCGGTTCGCCAAGCTCCATCTTCAGGTATTCAAGATGCGTCACGTTTCCTTCCTCATCCCCTTTAACACTGACGGGGGCCGAAAGGAAGAGAAACTGAACACCTTCATGCTCGGCTGCTTCGATCTCCACTATGTTGGCCGGCATTTCGTTCCTGGTCCGTCGATATACCAGATACACTTTTTCCACACCCAGTCGAATAAGGTTCCTGGTACAATCGATGGCCGTATTACCACCTCCGATGACAATGGCTGTGCGCCCGGTAGGGAAGGCTTCTCCCAATCCGAGGCGGGACAAAAAGTCGATCCCGGTATAACAGCCTTTGAGATCCTCTCCATCCACCCTCAAGAGGGAATCTCTCCATGCCCCAACACCCAGGAATATGGCATCATATTCTGAAGCGACAAGGGACGAAAGATCAAAATCCATCCCGAACTTCACATTGACGTGGCTTTTGATTCCCAGGTTGAGAATTCCTTCGATCTCCCAATCAAGGATCTTTTTAGGAAGTCTGTATTCCGGGATACCGTATCTCAGCATTCCCCCTAATTTCGGCATAGCTTCGAAAATGCTCACATCGTGCCCAAGCCTTTTCAGAAAATACGCAGTGCTGAGACCAGCGGGTCCCCCTCCAACCACGGCCACACGTCGATGTGTGGGAGAAGCCACCGACACAGGAAAACGCCGGCCTGAGTTCAACTCATAATCAGCCACGACCCGTTTCAACTGGTTTATGGACACAGCCTCGTCCTCAATTCCACGCCTGCACTTGGTCTCACAGGGATGGGGACAAACCCTTCCGCACGATAAAAGAAGAGGGTTTCGTTCCTTGATAGTGTGAACAGCACCTTCATAATCTCCCTTACGGATCTGGGCGATATAGAGGGGAATATTAATCTCTGCCGGGCAGCCCTGTCTGCATGGTGCAAGGCAGTCATCAATACTGTTGAAATGCAAAAGGCGCTCTGATGGAGTTTTCACTTCCAGAACATGTTTAGGACAGGCGCGCTCACAGGCACCACATCCCACGCATTTTTCAGGGTCAACCACAGGATAACCATCCGGACCTATTTTCAGGGCATCAAACAAACAGACCTTTACGCAATCGCCAAGGCCGATGCAGCCGATCTCGCAATCCCTCTTTCCCCCATAAAGCAATGTCTGCGCCTTGCAACTACTGACGCCCTGATAAATGAATCGGTCCACTGCCCGGTCACCACCGGTACAACCGCTGTAGGATCTGATCGTCTCTGCTGTTCCGGCGTCCACACCCATGACCTCAGATGCTCCAATAGCCGCTTCCGCCCCCCCCACTATACAGACGCTGGGAGATGCTTCCCCCGCCACCACAGCCACAGCCGCAGCGGAACAACCCGCATAACCGCAACCACCGCAATTAGCACCGGCAAAACAGTTTTCCACAAGAGCAATACGAGGATCTTCATACACATAAAAAACACGCGAAGCTACGCTTAGCGCTAGTCCACAGAAAACACCTAAGCCTACCATAAAAATTGTTGCACTTATCATCTGTCCTGCACCTTTACATAGATATCTTTGAAAAGTTAAACATATTATCTGAATGGTTCGGTTCCAGGTTTCCCTCTGCAACCGGAAAACATACCCATTAAACACGTCACCCAGAGGACCATTAAACGCGGCCATTGTCGTTCTGTTCCATGGAAATCAATAAAAACGCTTCAGGCCAAAAAAATGGCTAACCCTATGTGATTTGGACTCTCAGATCAACAAAATACTGCACTCTTGTGAAAAAAAGTTCTTTTGCCCTTTTTCCGTCCATTGAAGACTACCATACGGTTGTGTATATTTTTCCAAGTATTAATTGGGATATGGGTTACTTCTCAATAAGTTCGGGTACCCATAACGGAGTGACGCTTAAAATCGATTGAAAAGTCATTGTCTTTTTGGAGTTTGGGCGTAAGCCTTTTATAAAATTCTTACGGTATTGAAAAACTGCCGGAATCCAAAAAAAAGGAAGCGTTACCCAATTGGGTTGAAAACAACCTGAAAGAAAAGTTCCGGAACAGAATCATAGGCATAGACCTACAAGTTGCCATAATGTGGGAGAAAATTCAGGGGGAAACAGAAGGGCTTGGTCGGCTAATGCCAACCATAGACTCTCTCATTGCAGCTACGGCCTTGCCCATGATTTAACGATTGTGACCCGCAACAATTCAGATATGGAAGAAAGTCGCGCAGTATTACTTAACCCATGGAAATAGGGAATCCCAGGTTTAGAGAAAGACCTTATATTCAGTCCGTAAAACCTTTGCCAAATATTTGGCCATTTCGGGCATGATGCTCCCCTTTTTGTTAATGATTTCGAATAAAGTCTTGGGGCTGACACCAATTGCTTTCGCAGCTTGCGTAATATTAATGCCCATGGGATCAAGCCACAAACCCTTTAATATTTCTCCCGGATGGGGTGGGTTATGCATTCTCATAAGCTCTCCTTAATCATAGATTCTGGTGGAAAAGCTTAATGCTCGTACAAGAACTTCTTTGCCGCTTTGAATACCTGATCCATGACCTCAGGGTTTTCATTCGGATGAGTAATGATGTCCACATACCGCCCCAAAGGCCCCCACTGGATTGGATCGCTGTTCCTGAAAAGCGCAATGGTAGGCGTACCCATCATGGCGGAAAGATGGGTAACACCGCTGTCGTGCCCTATGTAGACAGCCGTTTCGCCTAGCAATTCGAGGAGACGCCTCTTGTCGGGGCAGAATAATATTCGGATTTCGGACGGAAACGAAGTGCTTTGAAAGAAGGGGACGAGGTTCTTTTCCGCCGGTCCCAGCAGGATAACGGATTCAAATCCGCTTAATCGGGAATCATTTCCCACGAGCCCCATGAGACCCACCCAGAAATCCCCTGAATAGTTCTTTTCCCCGCTACCAGATCCGGAATGAAAAACAATGTTATTCCGAGAGGTTTCAGATTGCCCGGTCCTAATCCTCGTCCCCTGTTTAGCCTCTTTCAAAACCACGTCCGGGTCGATAGGCAAACCGGCGGTTTCTAAACATTCGGCCACATATCGAGCCACGTGGATCGGTTCTTCTCGGGGAGGCAGAGAGGGGAAAACAAAAACAGAGCCCATCGGCAGAACGGATTGAAGGTTCCGGCGAACAACGCCGTCCTCATCATTGAGAAATACCACCGTTTTATCCACCCCGGAAATGGGCAGACATATCCCATCCCTGTTCTCCATGAAAAGCCGATGCCATCCATGTCGTTCCATATCCATGGCGCCTTTCACATAAGCCTGGATATATCCAAGACCGGGCTGCCTGCCCACAAATGTAACTTCCGCTTTCTTCGAAAGCGCCAGAAAGGATGGCAAAAGCATCAGGGTGTCACCCAGCGCTCCGGGTCTTATGATCAGTAGTTTCATCTTGATTCAATGGGATAAATAGGGATATAAGTAGTTTTTGAAATTATACTCTGAATCTAAGGAGGATGCCACATGGAAAATGAAAAGCTGGACCCACGTTTGAGATTGATGCAACAGGCCCCCATGGACGGCAAAATTGTTCTTTTGCGGGTGGATCATAATGTGGTCAAGAAAGGGGCGATTAAAGACCCTTACCGCATTGATGCCACGTTCGGCACACTTTACAACATCGCTTCCCGAGGAGGAAAGTCCATCGTTCTGTCCCACATCGGCAGGCCGAAAGATAAGAAAACAGGGGCGATAACCTGCAGAGACGGAGAATCTGTAGCGCCTATAGTGCAATACCTGCAACAAAAACTCTCCATCGACATTCACGTACCCGAATTCCCTACGGACCCTGAAAAAGGAATTCTGAATCTTGACGCCTCCATGGAACCGGCCATACAAGACCTGAAAGCGGGGAGATTTGGGATGATCTACCTTCCCAATTCAAGGTGGTTCCAGGGCGAGGAGTCGAAAGGCGTTGAACGGGAATCTTTCGCCCACGAACTGGCCTCTTTCGCTGATCTCTATGTCAATGACGCCTTCGGTTCGTGGAGGGCCCACGCATCCACCTACGATGTGGGCCGTCTGCTCCCTTCTTACGCCGGCAGCCTTCTGCAAAGGGAGATCCTGAATCTGCACAGGGTGCTTGATCCGGCACGTCCTTTTGTTGGAGTGGTGGCGGGGGCGAAGTACGATACCAAAATAGGCCCTTTGAAAGCCCTGTATGAAAAAGTCGATCACCTGATTCTTGGTGGATTGATGTACAACACCTTCATTTCGGCCAAGTATGGCGCCCGGATCAAAGGGGTTTCTGAAGAGGACAGAGCCCTGGCCATGGAGCTGGTGGAAATGGACAGAGAACAGAATAAAATCCTTGAGATGAATGTTCTGGTGGAATCGGACAATGTAGAAAATAAAACGGAGGGGCAGTTCAGAACCATCACCCTGGATGCACTGAAAGATGGAAAGGAAGCCGGATACCTCTTAGACGTGGATCCGGAGTCCTATCTTGAAGAAAAGGTTTCCGGGGTCATCGCATCCGCCGGAACCTTCTTTGTGAATGCGGTCATGGGAATGATGCCCTCCTTTTCTGAAGGCTCGGAAGCCCTTTATCGCATGATCGCAAACAACCGCTCCGCTCGAAAACTTTTTGCAGGGGGGGACACCCTCCAGGAACTGCGAAGGCTTTGTCCAGGCATTTACATGTCTGGGATGGACGACCCGAATACCTATTATTTTACGGGAGGAGGGGCCGTCCTTTCCGCCATAGAGCAGGGAACTCCCTACCATATGAAGCCCATCGAAGCACTCCTTCAGGAGAGGTAACATGACTTTGACTCCTATTTTCGACCCCAAGACAGCAGGACGACCCATGAGAGTGGCTGCCTTTCTGTCCGGTTCGGGAACAAACATCTGCAGGCTGATCGAACACAGGGAAAAACTGGCCGCAGGACGAAGGACGCCACCGTTTGACATCATCTTTCTTTTCAGCGACAGGTCCGACGGCCACTGCGCCGGGGAAAAGATTGCCTTGGAGAACGGACTTCCCTATTTCAGCTTTGACATTCGCTCTTTTCACCAAAGGAAATCCCTGAAAAGAAGTGTCAGAACTGCCCAAGGCATGGCCGCAAGAAAAGAATATGACAGGGTGGCGAAAAGGCTTGTGGAAGCCTTTGAAATAGATGTCATTGCCCTTGGCGGATTTATGAGCTATATTACTCTTCAAAGATGCGTTAATGTGCATCCTGCGGACCTGTCCCTGACACTACCAAACGGGAGAAGAAAGTATGTGGGAGACAACGCCGTCAGGGATGCTATTGCGGCTGGAGAAACCCGATTGCGGTCGTCAACACTCTGGACAGACGAAGGAGTCGACAGCGGACCTCTTCTGATGGTATCCGAACCCTTGGAGGTAACCCTGCCTGTCCCTGTCCAAGACCTTGTTCAGGATAAGGAACGATTTCTCCAGGTTATCGATGCCCATCAGGACGAGCTCAAAGAGATCGGAGACTGGAAGATCTTTCCCCTGACTATCGAGATGATTGCCGAGGGACGGTTTTCCCTGGGTGAAGATGGAAGTGTTCATGTGGACGGGACTCCCGTTCTTGAAGGTTTCAGGGTATCCCCTCAAGCGTAAACCCTTAATATCTGGGAGAGAAAGCAATGTCGGAGCTGATTCTTTGGAAAGAAAGGGAGATAAACAGATTGAGAAAAGACATGGATCGTCTTTTCAAGAACTGCGGGTGCGATGCGGGACTGTCCATGTTCCTTGAAAAAACTTCCGAAAATATTACGATCGAAACCGTTGTAACAAGGGATTCCTTTATCGTTAAGTCTGTTTTAAAAGATACGGGCACTGAGGACTTGGAAATCACAATCACCAATGAAAATCTGATTTTGAGGGGAAGCAAAAAAAATCTCACGGCTGTCAATAAAACAAGCAGCTGGTTCGAGGAGCGATACGTCAACAGTTTTATTCGTACGATTCCTCTGCCTTTCAGAATTGAAATTTCTGAAGTGAAAGCGGTCCTGAGAGGAAACCTGTTGACAATTAACCTACCGAGATGGAAACCGGAAAAAATCTATTTGATCACGGTTGAAACGTAAAAAAACCAGCGGTTAGCCTTTAGCTATTAGCCTCTCACCGTACAATATCCGTTACTTACGCTACACAATGAAAAAACAAGGAGTTTATACATGCCAAGAAAAAGCTCTTCTCCGGAAATCCCTGTTGACGATCTGAGATGGCAGCTCAATCAGAGCGCTTTGTCCTTTAAGACCACTGATGACCTCGAACCTCTTAAAGAAATTATTGGTCAGAAAAGAGGTGTTGAGGCATTCAAGTTTGGTATGGGTATCAAGAAGAAAGGGTACAATATTTTTGTCACCGGCGTTGCCGGGACTGGCCGCATGCCCACAGTCAAAAGGCTGTTAGAGGAAAACTGTTGTGAAAGCTCAGTCCCCGATGACCTTTGCTATGTAAACAACTTCAAAAACCCGGAAGAGCCGATCCTGTTCCGTTTTAAAAGCGGAGAGGGGCTTGCATTTAAGAACGATATCAGGGTTTTTGTAGAAGCCCTTAAAAAACAGATTCCAAAGCTCTTTGAAAGCCAGGAGTTTATCAATGCAAAAAAAGAGATCATGGCGACCTATGAAACCAAAGGGAAAAATTTTTTCAAAGAACTGGAAGAAAAGGTAAAACAAGAAGGATTTGCTCTCGTGGATGTCCAGGTGGGAGAGATAAAAAGGCCCGAGGTCATGCCCCTCGTGAACGGAAAACCGGTCCACATAGATCAGCTTGAGGCCATGGTCGAGAAAGGACGCTTCCCGAAAGACGAATTTGAGGGGATGAAAGAGAAATACGGCCTTTTGAAAGAGCAGGTGGAACAGATCTTCCTTGAACTCCGGGATCTTCAAAAGGAGGTCCAGGAAAAACTGGAAGAAATCGACCGGGTCATGTTTCTGAGAAATGCTTCTGAACTGGCAAAGCCGATTTTTAAAAAATTCGACGCGGATATCATAAAAGTTTACATGGAAGACATGGTCCAGGACATGGCGGAAAACCTTCAGATATTCATGCCCATGCAGCCGCAGATTCCGGGGATGCCATCTCTGATGCCCGAAGGAGATCGTTTTCAGCCTTACAGGATCAATCTGCTGGTGGATAACAGTGAACAGAAAGGTCACCCCATTATTATAGAAAGCTACCCCACGTACAAAAATATCTTTGGAAGCATAGAGCGGATTGTGGATCGAGCAGGCATGTGGCGGACCGACTTCAGCAAAGTCAAGGCGGGGTCCCTGCTCAAAGCCAATGGAGGGTATCTCGTAATCAACCTTCTGGACGCCGTAATGGAGCAAGGGGTCTGGCAGGCCCTTAAAAGGGCACTGAAAAGCGACCAACTCGAAATTCAAACCTACGATCCTTTTTATCTGTTTACCACAAGTGGGCTAAAGCCTGAACCGATTGAGCTAAACGTGAAAGTAGTGGTTATTTCCGATTACCATCTCTACAGTCTCCTCTTGAACTTTGACGAGGATCTGAAGAAAATTTTTAAAGTCAGGGCCGATTTTGATACGTCCATGCACCGGGATGAGGAAACCGTCCTTCAAATCGCCAGATTCATCAAGATGAAAACAGATGGGGAAAAGCTGAGACCGTTTGACAGGGGCGCCGTGGCCGCCATAGTAGAACAGACGGTCCGAATGGCGGGGAAACAGGAGAAAATATCCACCAGTTTCCTGGAAATCACCGATTTTATCACGGAAGCATCCTATTTTGCCGAGCAGAACAATTCCTCCATTGTTAAACAGAAGCATGTGGAAAAGGTCCTAGAAACCAGAAAATACCGATCCAGCATGTTCGAAGACCACATCCAGGAGATGATTGACCGGGGAACCCTCAATATCGATGTCCACGGAGAAGTTGTGGGGCAGGTGAACGGCCTTGCCGTATACGCCATGGGAGACTACGCATTTGGAAAACCTTCCCGCATTACCGCTTCCACCTCCATGGGGAGAGCGGGAATCATCAACATTGAACGGGAAGCCGACATGTCCGGGAAGACCCACAACAAGGGCGTTCTGATATTAGGGGGCTATATGCGGAAAAAATACGCACAGAACAAACCCCTGACCATAAGCGCAAGCATCGCCTTTGAGCAGTCTTACGGAGGGGTGGATGGAGACAGCGCTTCGTCCGCGGAGATTTACGCACTTCTTTCAAGCCTGTCTGAAATCCCCATAAAACAGAATATCGCAGTGACCGGCTCCGTGAATCAGAACGGGGAGATCCAAGCCATAGGCGGCGTGAATGAAAAAATAGAAGGTTTTTTTGACTGTTGCAAGAGATTGGGTCCAACCAAAGACCAGGGGGTAATGATTCCTGCAAGCAACGTCAAGGACCTGATGCTCAAGCCGGATCTGGTAGAGGCGGTAAGGAAAGGAGATTTTCACGTGTATGCCGTAAAGACCATTGATGAAGGGATCGAAATCCTTACCGGAAAAAAGGGCGGGGTGAAAACCGCAACCGGGCGTTACACAAAGGGTTCCATCAATGGACTCGTGGATGAAAAACTTAAATCTCTGGCCCTGGGTCTGAAAGAGTTCGGAAACGGCAAGGATGACAAAAGCCCGAAAAGAATCAGAAAGAATGGCAGTAAAGGGACAAATAAAAAGAAAACCGCATGATTTCTCAACAGCTCTCCATTGCATTGCCTTTTCTGGAAAGGGCGAATAACGCGCGGGACGTTTTTCAAGAATTCGGGAAAGACATTCTAAAAGACTCAAATATCGACCGTCTTATCCGGCAACTGAAGGAGGCAAGTCTGGCTTCCAGAGAGGAGATGGCCCAAACCGGTATTGTGGAAATATGCACGCGATGCGACCAACTTGAAGGAGGTTCATGTTGTGGTGCAGGGCTTGAAAACAGATATGACGGGTGGCTCCTGTTGATCAACCTTCTCCTCGGCGTGGACATCCCCAAAAAGAGGTATGACAGAAAGAGTTGTTTTCTATTGAGCGAAAATGGGTGCCTCCTTGTGAGCCGGCACGTGATATGCATTAATTACTTATGCGGAAAAATCACGCGGAGCATTCCCCCGGAACAATTGCAGGAAATGAGAGAAAGGGAGGGAAAAGAGCTGGAAATTCTCTTCCTTTTGAAGGAAACGTTACGAACGGTTGTCAAGAAATGGTAGACCGGGTAAAAGAGGCGCTCGACGCCGTTTCAGAATTTTTCGACCAGCGAAAAGTGGGCAATGTTGGCCCCTTGGGTTTCAGGCGGTCTACAGATCTGAAAACCCTGGTTGCCTGCCTGGACCGACTGCTGAATGAAAAAATTCTCATCCCTGGAAAATCCCGATTCATGGATCTGGGTTGCGCAGACGGAAGGGTCAATCTTCTCCTAAGCTATTTGACAAAGATTTCCGTAGGTATAGAACTGGACGAATGGACCCTCGATGAATACAGCCCCCTGAGGAATGACCTGGCGAAAACTCTTGAAAAAGACGGGTACCTGCCTCCGCCGGAAAATATTTTTCTTTACCATGGGGATTCAACAGACGAAAGCGTCCACAGCCGGGTAAGAGACGAAACAGGAGTGGAAATAAAAGACTTTGACATTTTCTACACCTATCTTGTGATGCACGAAGAATTTGCCGAATTTCTGGAAAGCCGGGCAAGAGAGGGCGCCATATTCCTGGTTTATGGCCTCAATAAGATCATGCCGACGTACCCCGGCTTTCGACTATTGAAAGAGATGAGTCCGATCGAGGGAATCCTGGCTGTTTATCGGAAGGAATAGCCCCTCTCCTGCCTACTTCTTCGTCATCCCGTTAAGAATTTTCTCGGGGGTGATGGGGAGGTCCTTGCACCGGTATCCGGTGGCATGGTACACGGCATCGGAAATAGCCGGGGCAGTGGGCGATGCCAGCCCCTCTCCACACTCTTTGGCGCCCATGGGGCCTTCAGGCTCGTAGGTGTCTACGTGGACCACTTCGCCGGGAGGCATATCTAAGGCCGTGGGCATCTTGTAATCCAGGAATGTGGTATTCAGGGTCTTTCCATCTTCCATGACGAACTGCTCCGAGAGGGCATAACCGAGACCCATCTGAATAGAGCCATCCAGCTGCCCTTCAACCCCTTTGGGATTGATCACGGTCCCGCAGTCGTGGGCCGTATGCATCTTCTTCACCTTCACCTTGCCTGTTTCCCTGTCTACTTCCACTTCCGCCACCTGGGCTCCAAAACCGAAGGCGGGCGTTACCAGTCCCTTGTCCCTCGGCGTGTAGGTTCCACGAGCCACCAGGGGTTCTCCCCGATTGAATTTCTGGACCATGGCAACGGCTTCTCCAAAGGACAAGCTCCGCTTCGGATTCCCCTTGGGATGCACCCTTCCGTCACGGCATTCCATTTCATGGATCACGTTCAGGTTAAAGCGGGCTGAGACAGCCCCGAATACCTTTTCTTTGATTTTTTTCGCCGCGTCAATCACCGCATTACCGCCCATCAGGGTAAGACGGCTTCCCCATGCCCCGAGATCCGCCTGGGGTGTCATAGCTGTATCCGCCGCCGTAATCCGGATATCCTCCATTTTCAGGCCCAGTTCTTCGGCAGCAATCTGCTGCAGGACCGTTTCCGTCCCCTGGCCGATTTCCGCAGCCATAGTCAACAGGTGCACAGTTCCGTCATCAAAGGCCCGGATTTCCGCCGCAGAAAAAGGATATTGGGTATCAAACCAGTTGAACACCCCTCCAGATATAAAGCTGTAACATCCGATGCCGATCCCCTGCCCCGGCTTCAAATTCTTTCGTTTCTTTTTCCAATTGCTCATGCGCGCCACTTCCTGTATGGATTCCACAAAACCACAACTGGATATGGTTGCCACGTCCGGAATCGTATCGCCACTGACCTGGGCGTTTTTGAGCCGAATATCGACGGCATCGATCCCTAAAGCTTCCGCCGCCAGGTTCATCTGGATCTCCGAGGCATAAAGAGACTGGGGAGCCCCAAACCCCCGCATGGCGCTGGCGGGCGGCTTGTTTGTGTAGGTGTGAAGTCCCTTGAAGCGGTAATTGGGATACCGATAGAGCATGGCCCCGAAATTTCCACACAGGAACGTGGCCGTCGGACCCATGGCGTTGTAGGCCCCTCCATCCAGGGCAATCTTCAGGTCCTTCGCCAGCAACGTCCCATCCTTTTTAAACCCCACCTTGGAGACCAGTTTCATGGGATGTCTTCTACGGCCCGTCAGGAATTCTTCTTCCCGCGTCAGGGTGAATTTTACCGGCTTTCCGGTTTTTTTTGCCATGAAAGCGGCAGAGAACTCCCAGGCCCTCAGCTCCATCTTGCCACCGAAGCCACCGCCCACAAAGGGTTTGATGACCCGGACATCGTTTTCTCTCATCCCCAGGGTGGATGCCAAAAGACACTGCAGGATAAAAGGTACCTGGGTGGAAGACCACAGGGTAATCCTTCCCCCAAGATCGCACTGGGCCATGCAGGAACAAGGCTCGATATAGGCATGGCTTACGGCATGGACGTTGAAGGTGTCTTCTCGAACATAATCCGCTTCTTCAAAGGCTTTTTCCACATCACCGTACTGGATTTTCCGCTTGACGCTGACATTGCCGGGGCAGTAGTCGTGCAGGACCGGCGCCCCCTTGCTGCCGGCGGAATCCACGTCAAAAACTGCCGGCAATTCCTCATATTCCACCTGGATCAATGAAACGGCCTCCCGGGCCGTTTCTATGTCCAACGCCGCAACGGCAGCCACTTCATCCCCGATAAACCGTACCTTGTCCACAGCCAGGGCGTACTCGTCCTGGGTGTCGGGAAACAGACGCCAGTTCCCGTACTTGATTTTCGGGATATCATCACCCGTAATGACGCATTTAACCCCGGGAAGGGCTCGGGCCTTCCCGGTATCAATATGGACAATTTTTGCATGGGCAACAGGACTTCGCAGAATAGCCCCGTGAAGCATCCCCGGAAGTTTCATATCATCCGCATAGATGGCGGATCCGGTGGCTTTGGCCCGAGCATCGATCCTCGGGACATCCTTTCCTATCATCGAAAACTCTTTCATGGTTTTTCCTTATCCTTTCAACGCCCTTTCATAGGCTTCCGTCAATGCCCTTTCCGTCAGAACAGCTACCATTTTTTTCCTGTACTCGGCGCTTGCCCGCATATCCGAAATCGGTTTGGACTCTTCTCTGGCCTTTAATCCTGCCTTCTTGATGAGTTCTTTGCTGACCCTGTTTCCCATGAGCATATTTTCCGCTTCCACGGCCCGCATGGGAATCGGAGCAACAGCACCCAGGGCAATTCTCGCCTCTTTGCAGGTCTGTCCATCCATAGTGACCATGACGCCCACACATACAGCCGAGATATCCACCTTTCCCCTGGCGGAAATGTGTCGGTAAGAAGCGCCGGATTTGGCTGGCGGTGGGGGAACAGTAACGGCCGTCACAATCTCTCCCGGCTCGATAGCCGTAATTCCCGGACCCTTGAAAAAATCATCCAGGGGAAGATGCCGCGTACCTTTGCTGCTCATTATCACCACCTGCCCCCCAAGGGCAATAAGTGCGGGGGCATTTTCAGCAGATGGAGCACCATTGCACAGGTTCCCCACCACGGTCCCCATATTGCGGACCTGGACGTTGGCAGTCTCTTCTGCGGCCGCAGCCAGGGCTGGATAATTTTTCTTGATCTTCGGATGGGCCGCCACATCGGCCAGGAGCGCGGTGGCCCCGATAGACAGGCCTTTCACAGGGCCGAAGGATATTCGGTTCAAACCCTCTATTTTTTTCAGCCCGATCACCACCTTTGGCGCAACAAGCATGCGGGATATTTTCACCAGGAGGTCTGTTCCTCCGGCCATAACCATTGCCCCTTCACCCATTTTTTCCAGGAGATCACACGTCTCCTCAATGGTCGAAGGCCCATAGTATTCAAATTTTGACACCGTCATTTCCCGTCCCCTCTATTTTTTCCTCGTCTTTTTCATTTCACCGGCCGTTACTGAAATGGCCTCCACGATCTTGGTATACCCGGTACATCGGCACAGGTTTCCCGACAGCCCCTCTCGGATCTGCTTCTCACTGGGGTTCGGGTTTTTGCCCAGAAGATTGAGCGCCGACATTTCCATCCCTGGGGTACAGAACCCGCATTGGATAGCCCCCTGCTCCACAAAGGCCTTTTGAATGGGGTGCAATTCTTCACCCGAAGGGGCCAACCCCTCTACGGTTGTAATCTCCCGACCTTCCATTTCCACCGCCAGGGTCAGGCAGGAATTCACGGAACGCCCATCCACCAGTACCGTGCAGGCCCCGCAGTCTCCGGTCCCGCAACCCCGCTTCGTTCCCGTCAGGTTCAGCTCTTCACGAAGAACTTCGTTCAGGGTCCGCCACGAATCCACGGACACCTGATACGTATCGTTGTTTACTCTCAGCGTAATATCGTGTCTCATTGGTTACCATCCCCGTAACTTATTTGTTTGCGTTTATTTTATGAAAAGGTCGGCATCATTCATTTAATCAGTTTCATCATCTGCCTTTCCGGCATTACATCAACGGTCATCGAGAATTCATTTGACAAACCCATTGATCAAGAGATAAAGTTACTGACCGACCGGTAGAATATCCACTACCACTTCCAGTTACCTCTGTCAACATCTTTTTATAACAGGAGAATTCCGTGGCGAAAACCTATCGGGAAAAGAAAAAAGAACAGCGACGGGCAACCGTTTATGGCACGGCAACCAGAATTCTCTGCGACATGGGATATGAAAAAGCGTCCATACGAAACATCGCTGAAGCCATGGGCATGACGAAAGCGGGGCTCTACTACTATTTTGAGAGCAAGGAAGAATTGTTGTATCAAATCCTGGACAGCTATATGAATGATCTCCTGACGGGTATTCAGGGTATCAGCGAAAAAGTTTCGGATCCCCTTTCTTTTATCCGGGAATGCATTCGTTTCCAGGTCAATCTGTATTGCCGGGACAAATACCGGAGCAAGCTGATGATCCATGATGAAAATTGCCTGAGTGGCAAATACTACCAGACACTCAAGGAGAAACAGTGCACCTATTTATCCTATTGGCGGAAAGGACTCGGAGAATTCTGTGAGCAGGAAGGATTGCAGATGGAAAATTTATCCTTGGACGTACATTTTCTGGTGGGGATGTGTAATTGGATCTACCAGTGGTACGACGAAAAGGGGGAAGTGGAGCCCGAGGCCCTTGCTGAACGCGTCTTCAATATTTTCTTTTACGGATTCAAAAAAAGTATGCAAGGAAAAGGGGTTTGACAGTCGAACAGTCAGAATACCGTCCGCCCAATCAGATCATCTTCGAAACCTTAACCGCGTCCTGCGGGCAAACCTGAAAACAACTTCCGCATTCGTCGCAGCGTAAACCATCCACCCTGTAGGGTTCACCGGGAATAATCGCCTTGAAAGTGCACGCATCGATACACTCGCCGCAGGCAATGCATTCATCCGGGTCGATGCGAACACCTGCCTCATTGAACGTCTCGCCGCCAAAGGCGAACCGGGTCCGCAGAAGCTTGTGGTCGCGATCCTCCATTTCGAAGTCGAAGTCAAAGATTTCGCCTTTTCCTTTGAAGATGCAGAAAAACCTGATGGCGGGGTAGCGGGCTGAATCCTCCAGGAAGTATTTGTGGATTTCGCTGCCCGAATCTGCTTTTTCTTTTACCTCGTCTTCGGGAATTTCCCGGGCCTCGCCGGTGATGTGCAGGGTAAATCCGGGTGCGAAAGTGGGCTGCCCCACAGCGTTTTTCCCTGTCTTGCGGCTGGAAGGATAGATGCCGCACAGGGCCACTTGCGGATTTTCTTTAAGTTGCCGATAGAACGGTTTAACATCCATGGTCAAAAAATAGATGCCCTCGTCATCACCGCCACAGATGCTGATAATACGACTGTGCATGATATCGCCATCCAGAGTCGTGATTGTGAGCGAACCTATCTTTGCAATGGCTTCATGAATTTCAGTGAGCGTCATCAGAGCACCTCGATGTGCTGTAAAGAGCGGTGAAGAGCGCCAAATATCTCAGCTTACGATGATATTCGGAGGCTTACCGATCCCATTTTTCCCCGAAAGCTGATCCAAGGTCAGATCTTTCACTGGGCACAGGTCACGTAAGGCGAAATAGGCATTGTTGCAGGTGTTGTAGGCAAAAGATAAATCGGCGGCATCCAGGGCTTCGGCCCATTCCACTCCAAAATAGTTTTGAAAAGCATCTTGCAGCTCCCCCATTGCAACATGGTCCGGAACTGAAAGCCATATCTTGTCAAGGTTGCCAACGGCAACAATCCGGCGCTCGATGAATCACCCGGTTTCGTAAAAATAGACCGGAAGTGCAGGTACCATATCGTCAGCAACGCAATTCGATAGACCGGCCAAAACATTCCCATCCATCGTTCCAAAAATAACAAACGGGTGCCTCGCGGCAATATCAAATATCCCCGTCAAGCGGCTACAACCAATTGCTGCTAAAAGCATTCCTTCAGACATACCGTTCCCCCACGATTGATAAATTATTTTTTAAAGAAAGTTAAGACCGAATTGAGAAATTCATCCTGGGCCTCAAAGTGAACCCAATGTCCCGCGTTGGGAATCGTCACCAGAACCGCTGATGGAAATTCCTTTTGAATCTCTGGCCAATCAGCGTCCTCTATATACTCGGAATTTCCACCGCGGATAAACATGCACGGTTTCTTGAAAGATTTCCCATGTATCTTTTTACATAGTTTTTGATAGTTGTTTCGGATCCCTTCCATGTTGATTTGCCAGTCATAGCCACCGTTACTGTCCCGTTTCAAATTTGATATCAGGAAAAGTCGCATTTCCCTTTGGGGAATGGCTTGTTGTAACATATCATCTGCATCTCTCAACCTGGAGATCTTTGAAACATCCAATGAATACAACGCTTCTATGAGACTTTGATGCGGGTCATCATAAGCCTTGTTGGCCATATCGACAACGACAAGCCTGTTAACCAAATCGGGGTGGCGAAATGCAAATTTCATTGCAACCTTACCGCCCATGGAATGGCCGATCAATGAAACGTCCTGCAAACCCAACCGGCGGATCAACCTCAACACGTCGTCGGCCATCACCTCGTAATTGAACTGATCGCTGTGGAAAGACTGCCCGTGGTTCCGCATATCAAGACTGAAAACAGTATAATTTTCAGATAACCCGTGCACAATGCTCTGCCAATTCTTTTCGGAACCAAAGAGTCCGTGAAGGATGAAAACAGGAGCCCCGGAGCCGGTTTTTCTGAAATGAATGGTTTGATTATTTGATAGATCCATTTTTGTGTTTATGTCTTTCAGGTTGATTAAACCACTTGATTATAGTGTAGAACGGTTTATTGTACTGTTTAAAAACTCTTCGTCGGTGTTTTCGATCACATAATTTATTGTATCGATCATATCTTTTCTGTCACTTGGAATTATCCCCCCAATAGTGGTTGCATTTATCGGATGGTCACCATAAAACGGGATATTCTCTAATTCTATCAATTCAATTAATTTTTTCTCTTCCTCAAGAATTTCTAATTCAGTTGCAGGTGTAAAAGTCTTATCCTCAACTTCTTTAGACAGATCACTTCCTTCAAAAATTCCCAGTGAAGTAACCCCCACAAGCTGAGGTTTGGTTTGATTGATGAGTCTTGCCGTATCAACAGCATTCTCAATACCCTTTCCTCTACCTGCCACACCGAGCATAAAGATACCATTGTGTCGTATCCCGGACTCGTTCAACCTGGATAGCTGTTTATACGCATCATTGAGGGTGAAACCTTTATTCATGTATTGAAGAACTTCCTCGCTACCTGATTCAAGCCCGACCCATAAATCATTAATTCTCAAGTCCCTCAGCTCTCTGAGTTCTTTATCGGGTTTAGGCCTTATATTTCGTATGGATGCGTACATTGTTATGGTTTCCATTTCCGGAAAATACGCAATGATTTTTTCCGCGATTTCTTTCAGTCTCCTTGCATTTAATGCGAATGCATCAGCATTAACGAGAAAGATCCTGGTTAATGATCCATACATATTTCTTGCTTCTTGTAAGTCTTTTTCAATTTGATCTATCTTCTCAATTGAAAACGGTGTGCCTTTGTACATAGTGCAGAATGTACATTTATTATGCGTACACCCAACCGTTACCTGGAGTAATAGAGTATTTGCCTCCGGCGGAGGTCTAAATATCGGTCCTGTATATTTCATATAACCTTTACCTTTTATTTAAAAAGAACCATTATGCGGCCGGACTTATTTCCAGCCTGTTTGTATTATATGACGAGTTGCTCATAACGCAAATTAATACTTGTCATGCTTTGCATGAGAGCTATAAAGTTTCTTCGATGCGTTTTAAGAGATAATACCATCGTCTTTGAGGGATGATATTTTCTCTTCCGTGTAACCCAGCTCCTCAAGAATTTCCATATTGTGTTCACCGAATCCCGGCGCTTTCCGCCGCCATGAAGAAGGCGTGTCGCTGAAATCCCAGGGAAACCCGGTCATCTTAATGGGACCCCAATCCGGATGGTCAACGGAAATGAAGTAATTGTTGGCCATCGCCTGGGGATCACAAGCAACTTCCGTTGGGGTCTGAACCGGCGTGAAAATGCAACCTTCCCGGCCCAAAATCTCAAACCATTCACCTCTGGTTTTGGCGGCAAACTTTTCATCCAAAATACCCACCAGAGTCTGTGCATTATTCCCGCGGGCTTCAATGCTGTTAAATCTTTCATCGTTCAGAAGTTCTTCCATTTCCATCGCACGACATAATTTAGGCCAATATCGGTCCGGGTCCAGATGGGCGATGGCGATCCATTTTTCATCCTTGCATCGATAATGATTATAAAGGGGATTGCCGGCCTGCGCCCTGATCTCCCGTGGAAACTCCTGTCCCAGTATGGCAGGTGCGGCCATGATAAAGCCCAAGGCGCTGATCATGCTCCCCATGAGCGAAGTATCCACCACCTGGCCGCGGCCGGTTTTCTCCCTGGCGTAAAGCGCCGCGGTAATACCCCAGGCGCACATCAGACCACCGATCTCATCACCGATGCCGGGCAGAATCTGAGTCGGCGGCGCCCCCCTTTCCCCACAAGACATCATCAATCCTGAACGGGCGATGCCGGTGTAATCAAAGGACAGAGCATTAGCGTCCGGCCCTTTTCGGCCCCATCCGGACGCCTGAGCATAGATAAGGCGGGGATTTCGGGCCAATAGATCATCAGGACCGATCCCCATTTTGATAGGAGCGCCGATGCTCATGTTGTTCAAAAACACATCGGCCTGATCGATCAAATCCAGAAACACCGCTTTCCCCTGCTCTGTTTTGAGATCCAAAACCAGGCTCCGCTTGTTCCGATTGGTGTGTTCAAAGTAGTAGTTGTTTCCCTTCAGACCGGTCATGGCGCCAATGATCTTCATGAATCCCCTTGCCGGATCGCCGGTTTTGGCTTCTATCTTGATCACGTCCGCACCCAGATCTCCAAGCCGCATCCCGGCGACAGGTCCCTGCTGAAACATTGTAATTTCAACTACTTTAACTCCTTCCAAAGGTCCACCCATGGTAAACTCCCTCCTTCAAAACAGTTTTTGCGTTATTTGGCCCTAATGGGACCGCTTCATCTTCGGATGCGCCTAACCATTAGGCCATTCCGTTGTAAAAATGCTTGCAGCGCATAAAAAAAGGCCATGGGGGTAAACCCATGGCCTTTGTCTCGTCATCACCATGGGCGGCTTTTGAGGCCCGCCCATGGAATCCGCTGTATTTTATTTTATGTTGCGGAGCTGGGCAGACCTCTGACTAAAGCAAAAGAAAAAGCTAAAAAAGAATGTCTGCCCAAAAAATTTCATTTCGTTATAACTCCTTATTTTTCGTTATATAATCAACGAATCAAATCATGTCAATGTTTATTTGGGTTCCCTGAACAGTGCAATGGAACCGGTGCGGGCAATTTTCTTGATACCCATGGGTTTGAGAAGGTTGAGCAATGCCTCCAGTTTTTCCTCGCTTCCCGATGCTTCCAGAATGTAGTACTCGAGTCCCACATCCACCACTTTGCACCGGAAGATATCGACGATCCTGAGAATCTCGGCCCTCATGTCAGGTTTGGCCCGAACGCAGATCAGGACCAGTTCCCGTTTGACGGATTTTGACCCGGTAAGGTCCCTCAGCTTGATGACGTTGATCTGTTTTCTCAACTGCTTGATGATCTGTTCAATCAGCGCTTCGTTGGCCTTGGTACAGATGGTGATCCGTGACACTTTCGGATCGATAGTTGCGGCCACACACAGGCTCTCGATATTGTAACCCCTGCCGCTGAAAAGACCCACGATGCGCGACAGGACCCCCGGTTCGTTGTCTACCAGCATTGTCAGAATGTGTTTTTCCATTTCCATTGTGTTCTCCTCTCTAACTGATTATCCCCCGGTCACCATCGGGAGAAACGTAATCTCATCACCGTCTTCCAGGGGCGTGTAAAGCTTTTTGGAAAGGTTCAGGTAATTTTGACCGTTTAGCATAATCAAAATGGCGCGTTTGACCTTTTTGGATCCACCTTCAAAAATATGCCTCTCAAATTCCTGGCCCAGTTTTTCGGCCAGGAGATCCAGGGCATCGTAAAGCGTCGCTTCGCCCAAATGGATCTGCGTGCCCCGGTCACCGTCCAGAAACCGCTTGAATATCCAGAATCCTTTGATGGTTATCTTCATGTTTTTACCAACACGCCTGAATGGATCTGGATACGAGGTTCTTTGCGACGGTGACCATGTACCGGTTTGATTTCATGGGTTGCGCCTCGGAAACCGCTGCTTCCCCGGCAAGTTCGGCGAGCTCTTCATCCACGGATTTCCCGTGAATCACCTTTTCCGCGTCCAAGGCCCTGTACGGTTTTACAAAGACGGCATTCAGGCATATTCTGGCGCTTTTCACCCTGCCGTTTGCCTGCTCCAACTTGACCGCACAGTTAACAATGGGAAAGTCGATGCTGCTTCGCATGGCGAATTTCATAAAGGTGCTTTTCACATCCGATTCTTTTTTTGGAAGGATAATCTCAGTTACAATCTCATCCGGCTCCAAAACGGTGGTACGCGATACGCCGACGGCAAAGAAATCATCGGCTTTTATGGTTCGCTTGCTTGTTTGAATGGATGCATCGAGCGCAATCAAGGCCGGCGCCGTATCACTGGGGTGTACAGCATAGCACCCGCCTTCAACGCTGCCGCCGAAGATGGAATGATATCTATTGTCGCCCTCTATGGCGTAACACCGTCCGCCCCCTTTTCTGAGGCAGGGAAACCGGTTCTGGGGGTTTCGGTAGTACCAGCATCGGATGTCCTGGCAAATATTCCCGCCGATGGTGGCCATCTGCCGAATATTGGGGGATGCGGTTTTCTCCGCGGCCAGAGCAAGGGCCGTGAAATCTTCTTTGATCTCCCTATGACGCGCAATATCATGCAGTCTAGTGGCCGCACCGATCTTAAGGCCCTCCTGATCTGCTTTGATGAAGTCGAGATCCCTAATGCGCTTGATATTGATAACGGCCTCCGGGTATCGGGGCAGGATGTCCCCTTTCAGTTTCCCCAAAAGATCACTCCCCCCTGCCAGTATGACCGCCCTGCCCTCATACTTTGACAGCCATGAAGCCGCCTCCTGTACGGTCTCCGCATTTTTGTAATCAAAACCTCTCATGGCCATCCTCCTTAACCCTTCCCCAAAGCATCTAGAACCACAGCCGGCGTAATGGGAAAATCATCCACCCACACGCCGATGGCATTATGGACGGCCGGACCCAAAAGCGGCGGTACCACCGTGGCCACGTCTTCACCGATCCCCACAATACCGTAGGGACCATACCCCATGCCGCTCTCCACAAGCTCGGTCTGGATGGGCCCAATGTCGTTTAACGTACTGATCTTGTAGTCGATGAGGTTTCCATTCAACATGACGCCCGTCACCGGATCATGGATGACTTCTTCATACAGTCCCCGGCCCACACCCATGTAGGTGCCACCGTACTGTTGGCCTTCACAACCTTCCCAACTAACCACTTTGCCCACATCGTTTACGTTGACCACTTTGGTCACAAAAACCCGGCCCACACCCGAATCCACCTCCACTTCCATAAAATGGGCCTGCCGGCAGAAGCGCACGCGATAACTGGCATAGGCCCCCTGCTGAACCTGATAGCTGTGGGCAAAAAGAGGCGGTGCAAAATTGCTTCTTTGGGCCCCCTTACCCATTTCAGGGGAATGGCACATGGGACCTTCGGCCCCGCCGGGCTGCACCAGATCCGCCAGAGACATATGGTTTTCAGGATCCTTTTTCACAAAGATAACACTGTCCCGGATGTCCAGATCTTCGGGTCGGCAATCTTCGAAGGGCGCAGGGAAACTCCCCCTCTGACTTTTCCCCGTGGGTTTGGTGGCTGCCTCCAGGATTTTACTTTTGAGCACTCTTGCCGCATTTCTCACGGCAAAGCCGTTGACCGACATATTGGTGGAGGAATCGGGCGTCATGGCGAAAAAGCCCGGATCGAAATGGGGTCGGTAGAACAGGTCTTCCACTTTCATACCCAGCTCATCGGCTGCAATCTGACAATAGGCGGTTTCCGCATTCACACCATTATCGCAACGCATGCCCAGGATCGTGGCTGTACCGTCGTTTCTTTCCAGCCGAATGGCGATCTCACTGGAACCTGCGGAGTCTTCCCATTCGTGGGTCCAGGCAAACCCCAGTCCGTGCATTCTACCGTTTGCCAGTCTTCTTTTTCCGGGCGCATGCCAATTTTTCTCCCATGAGATGGCGGCTTTTCCTTTTTCGAGACATTCTTTAAGGCTGTCACGGACGGTAAATCCCAGGGTTTTCTTTTGGTCATTCAGCCATTTACTATCGTGACCGTCGGCACCGTCATTTACAAGCGCCAAGTCCGTTGGGTCCATGTGGAGGGCCTCCGCCACACGGCCGAACACAGAGGTTAAACTGGAAACATTGGAGGCCTGCTCGCACCGGGTGGGAACATTGACCCCCTTGTTGACTTGAACGGCCTCGGTTTTTCCGTAAACATTGGGGATCCGCGTATTTTCAATAAAATGCCGGGCCACGGCAAACACGGGAAACAGGAGGTTGCTCATGATGGCGCGCACCTCGACGGCGAGGATTTCTCCATTGTTTCTAAAACCCACCTTATGAAAATAGACGCCTTCATCCATCTGCCCGCCATAGAAATCCTCCCGCCGGTCAAACACCCACTTCACCGGCCGTTCGGTCCTTCTGGCCACCAACGCGGCACAATAATGCCCCCCCATGTTCCAGGGCATCTGGCTCCACCCCCCGAAACTGGCTCCCTGGTAGAGGCAGTGAATCTGGATGCGGTTCATGGGGATTCCCCCGAACCAGGAAGATATGACCCGTTTGCAGATATGGGGCCGCTGCTGTTTGACCCACACCTCCGGATACTGGCCGTTCCAGCGAAAAACGCCGCACGGTCGTTCAGGCCCGATCCAGGTATGAAGCCTCCGCCGGCTTTTAAACTCAAGAACCGTATCGGCTTCGGCAAACCCCTTTTCCACATCCCCCAATTCGTCCATATCCAACATTCCCTGATTATAGTAATTCCCGTCCGGATATACATCGGGATTGGCAAGGGGTGCTTCCGGTTCAATAGCCTCTTCCGTATCCAGAACAAATGGTCGTTCCACCCACTCCACCCGGATTCGACGAAGGGCCTCTTCGGCAATGGCTTCGGTCTCCGCCGCGACCGCCGCTCCCATCTCCTCCCCTTCAAAATGGGCCACCCCTGTAAGAACGGGGATGGACGAAGGGGCATGCCCCCCTAAATCCGCCGTCTCGGGCAATTCCGGATCATCGTAGCGCAACACGGCCCTGACCCCGGGCAGCGCCTCCGCCTCGACGGTGTCCATGGACTCGATCATCGCATGAGGAAACGGAGAGGTCAAAAAGCGCATGTGGAGCATCCCCGGCAACTGCACGTCAACGGTATAAAGAGCTTTGCCGCTGGCCTTTTCATAGCCGTCCAGCCGACGGACACCTCGTTTTCCGATATTTTCATACTGCTTAAGAGGGTATTTGTCTGAATTGAGATTATCCATCGTCTCAAGGATTTTCTCTTCCACCGACTTACTCATGGTTCCAGCCCTCCTTTCTCCCTGACGCACCCAATTTACCGGCCGCATCCAGTACCGCCTTGGGATGCTGTGGATAGGTGCCGCAGCGACAGAGGTTCCCGGCCAGGGCGGTCCTCACTTCCTCCTCGGAAGGGTCCGGAACCCGATCGAGGAGGGCCTTACCCGTCGCTACAAAGCCCGGCGTGCAGAAACCGCACTGCATGGCATGGTGATCCACATAGCTTTCTATAAGCGGATGTTCGCCAGCCGCGATCCCTTCAACGGTCTCGATATGGTAGCCGTCGCAATCTATGGCCAGGGCCATGCAGGACAGAACCGGTCGTCCTTCCATAATGACGGTGCATGCACCGCAGGCTCCACTGTCACAAAACAGTTTGGTACCCGTAAAACCAAGCAGATCATGGATCAAATAATGCAGGGTCCACTGGGGCTCCACCCTCAGTCGATAGGCGTCGCCATTGATCTTTAGGCCGATTTCACCTTCAGGAGAAGGCAGATCCTCATTCTTGTGACTGGAAAGGACGTGGGCCTTAAGCGCATCATAACCGTCCAGGGACTCTCCACAATAGGGACACGGATAAACCGTTTTATCTGATTCCATTTTTCCCGGATACCTCCCAAATAAACTCTTTCACCGTTCATACCCTATATTTAAATACTGGCACGACCCAGAGCATCCGCCCCCAGAATAGCGCCCAAAATCCGTTCCGGATTGATTTCAAAATATGAATTGTGGGTCGTAAGCCCCTCCATACAGGCCACTTCGGCGGCTTTCATCACCGTTTCGGACGACGTGTCTTTGACACCCAGTTGTTCAAGAGTTACTGGGAGCCCCACTCCTTTTAGAAAGTTCAACACACGGTCAATTTCTTCTTTCGGGTAGTTTTCCAGAACCAGTTGAGATAGGGTTCCGAACGCCACCAGTTCCCCGTGAAGCTTATCCCCTGCCCCTTCCAGTACGTGAAGTCCTTCATGAATTCCGTGGGCCGCCGCCAGACCTGAACTCTCAAATCCAATGCCGCTTAGTAGGGTGTTGGCCTCGATCACCCGTTCCACCGCCGGGGTCAGGGCATCGCTGTCAACAGCTATTTTTGCGGCGAGACCATACTCCATCAAGGTATCATAGCAGAGTCTGGCCAGACTGAGGGCCGCCGCCGTACTGGTACCACCGGGAAGATTTTTTGCCATGGACTTGGTGCAGGTGTTGGCTTCAAACCATGTGGCCAGCGCATCCCCCATGCCCGCCACGAAATAGCGGGTGGGAGACTTCACAATCACCCCGGAATCAACAAGGACCACATCGGGACTCCGCCTCAGAATCAGGAACCGGTCCAGCATATGGTTCTCGTCATACTGCACGGAAAGAGCACTGCAGGGGGCATCGTTTGAAGCGATCGTAGGTGCGATCACCAAATTGCATTCCAGCTCGTGGGATACAGCCTTGGCCGTATCAATGACGCTACCGCCCCCGGTGCCAACAATGATGTCTGCGCCGAATGTTTTTGCTTTTTTGGAAAGCCCGTCTGCACCGGCTCTGGTGCATGAACCCTTGAAGGGTTCGAATTCAAACCCGATGTTGTTTTCCTTTAGGTTTTCAGCAGCGCAATCCTTCACAATGGATATGGCCGTGGGGCCGCCGATGAAAAACGCTTTTTGCCCCAGATGCTGAATATGGTCTCCGATTTTGCTTAAAACACCCGGCCCCTGTATATACCGGTTGGGAGCAATCATAATGGTATGCATGATAAGTGTGCCTCCTGTTCAAGTCTATTGAGCGGTGAATCCCCCATCCACCATGAGTTCCGTTCCCGTAATGAACGAGGACTCATGGCATGCCAGAAAAAGCGATGCATAGGCCACTTCTTCCGGCGTACCCAGTCTTCCCAAGGGATGCGCAGCTTCAGCACCTGCCCTGGCTTCAGGATCATCCAAATCCTCAAAAACCTTCTGCACCAACTCCGTATCAATATAACCCGGATGAAGGGAATTGATCCTGATTCCATAAGGTGCCAGTACAATGGCCATGGCTTTGGTAAAGGTTCGAACGCCTCCCTTGGAAGCATGATAGGGGGTGGAAAAAGGCGAACCGATGATGCCCAGCATGCTCGACATGTTTACAATGGATCCGGATTTCCGTTCCTTCATATGCCGGCCCACGTATTTAGTGCACAGATAGACACCGTTGAGGTTGATATCGATAACCTTGCGCCAGAGTTCATCATCCACTTCCAGACCGTTATCCATGCCACCGCTGATGCCGGCATTATTAATGAGCACATCGATCCTTTTGAATCGTTCTATGGTCTTGGCCACCATATTTTGCACATCCACCGCCTTTGAAACATCCGCCTGGACAAAAAGGGTTTCGGCCCCATTTTCAGCCCCGCTTTCAGATAACGCCGAGGCAACCTCTAATCCCCCATCGTCCTGATCCACGAGAACAACCTTGGCGCCTTCTTTGATGAACAATTCTGCGATCGCTTTTCCGATACCCCTGGCAGCACCGGTCACGATACAAACCTGATCCTCTAAACGACTCATGCTCCCTCCATTTCTTAACGATTTCCCGTCAACGCGCTTTCTCATCCGCCCAGATACGCCCGCTGAATAATCTCATTGTCTTTCAACTCACTCATATCACCCTGCAGGATGACGGAGCCCACCTCCAGCACATAGCCTCTATGGGCAAGTCCCAACGCCAATGACACGTTCTGCTCCACCAGCAAAATGCTGACACCCCCGCCGTGAATTTGCAAAATGACGTTGCTCAGTTCATCCACGATGATGGGTGCCAGTCCCAGCGAGGGTTCGTCCAGCACCAGCAGTTTGGGTTTGGCCATCACGGCGCGCCCGATGGCCAGCATCTGTTGCTCTCCACCGCTCAGGCTGCCGGCCTTTTGATTCTGTTTTCTTTGTAATACGGGGAAACTTTCGTAGACTTTTGAAAGATCTTTCCGGATCATAGCCCTGTCATTGTGAACACTTGCGCCCAGCTTCAGGTTTTCGGAAACGGAGAGAAACGGGAAAAGCCGTCTCCCTTCGGGCACATGGACAAGGCCGAGCCGTACAATGTCAAAGGGCACCATGCCATCGATCCGTTTCCCCAAAAACCAGATCTCCCCCATGGTCTGTTTTTTCAACCCTGAAATCACATTCAAAATAGTGGTTTTTCCGGACCCGTTGCTACCGATCAAGGTGACAATGTTCCCTTTCTCCACATCGAGAAAGACTTTTTCCACGGCAAGGGCCTTGCCGTAATGAACGGTCAGGTTATTAATGTGGAGTAGTTGCATGGCCAAAATACGCCCTCACGACATCTTTATGGTTCTTGACTTCTTCATAGGAGCCTTCCGCGATCTTCTTTCCAAAATGGATCACCACAACACGGTCGCAGAGGTGCATCAGCCGCATGTTATGCTCCACCAGAACAAGGGCCGTCCCCTGCTGCCGGATCCTTTCAATGACCGAAATGGCCAGGTTGACCTCATCAAAGTACATCCCTCCCACCGGCTCATCCAGAAGCAGTATTTTGGGCCTGATAGCCATGGCCCTGGCCATGGTCAGGAGTTTCTGCAACCCGTGGGGCAGGTTTTTACCCAAAGTATCCTTTTCCTTATCAAGCCCCACCAGCTGAAGAATATCGATGGCCTGTTCCAGAATGATGGCTTCCTTTTTCTGATAGGACTTGCTTTTAAAGACCCCTTCCCAGAATCCGCATTTCGGGTAGAGATAAAAGGATGCCATCACATTTTCCAACACGGTGAAATCCGGAAAAAGGTAGGCGAACTGAAATGTTCTTCCGATTCCCCAGCTGGCAATTAAATGCGGTTTCTTTCCGGAGATTTCCCGGTCTTGAAACTGAATATTCCCTTCGGATGGTTTGATAAAACCGGTAATGAGGTTGAAAACGGTTGTTTTGCCGGCTCCGTTGGGCCCCATAAGACCCACAATTTCCCCTTCCTGTACATGCATGCTCAGGTTTTCAACAGCGGCCAGGCCTCCAAAGTTTTTTGTGAGTCCGCTTATTTTAAGCACGGTGAACAACCTCTCCATTTTTGGAATTTCGATGAATGCGCTCTTTGATTTGTGTCACCAGCCCGCTGATTCCCTGGGGCATTAGAAATGCAACAATGAGCATGATGCCGCCGAAAATAAACGGCACGTACTCCTTGAGCCATCTGAAAGTCTCCGGAATAATAACCAGAACCGCAGTGCCTATAACCGGACCGAAAAAATTTCCGACCCCCCCCACCAGCACATAAATCAACAGATTGATGCTGGGCAGAAACCCGAAGGTGGAACTAGTCAATGTCATGGTATAATGGGCGTAACAGGCTCCGGCGATCCCAGCGAAAAAGCACCCCACCGCAAGCGCCATGACCCGGTATTTGGCCTCATTGATGCCCACGCTCGATGCCACGAGATAGGACTGGCTGATGGCACTCCAGTTCGTTCCTGTGCGGCTTGTCTCTACCCGATGGAGGAAGAACAGACAGGCCATGGTCAGCAGCAGAAAAAAGTAGTACTGATTCACTTTGCTGGTGACAAAAACGATTTTCGGAAGCCAAGGGAGATCAATGGCCGGCAGGGGTGGAATACCGATCAATCCAGCATCTCCGCCTGTGTAGGTCTGGCAAACCCCGATGAGCGCGACAATGGCCATTCCCGAGAAAAGACTGACCATGGAAAAATAGATGGCTCGCACCCTGACCAGAGGATAGCCCACCAGAACGCCTGCCAGCATACCCGCAATCCCACCCATGGGAATGGTAACCCATGGGGACCATCCCAGGTATTTGGCCAGAATCGCCGAAACATAGGCTCCCACAGCCATAAAAGCGGCATGGGCGATTGAGATTTGTCCGGAAAGGGCGATAGTTCGAAGACTGCTCGCAGCGATAATATAGATCAGGGTCATGTTGAGCGTATGAAAATAGTAGGGGGATCTGATCACGGCCGGTAGAAAAAACAGGCAGAGCAGAATGAAAGGTAGGGTCACTTTTTTTAAATTGATTCCATTCATTTGATTACACCAGCCTGACCTTGTCGCGACCGAATAACCCTTGAGGCCGAAAGAGCAGAAAAACAATAATGATCCCCAGGCCCACCAACTCGGTGGCATAGCCACTTACATAGAGCGGCAAAACCGCGTCAATTGCCCCTAGAACAAGGCCTCCCACCAGTACGCCCCCAATGCTGCCGATACCCCCAAGGATCACGATCTCAATGGCTTTTACCAGCATCAAATCCCCCATATATGGGCTTAAGCTCAAGACCGCACCCATGAGGGAACCGGCAACACCGGCCAGTGCGCAGCCGATGAATGTTGTCACGGCCGCGATGCGGTGGGTTCGGATCCCCTGCAGGGCCGCAGCCTCCATGTCCTGTGCAATGGCCAGCATCTGAAGCCCCACCCGGGTCTTCTTGATGATGATCATGATGCCCGTCAACAGCAACATGCCGATAATAAAGGTTGCAAGCCTTTCACCGCTGATGGAAACACCCCCAACCTTTACCACTCCGCTGACAAAACTCGGAATTCTCTTGATATAAGACCCCATGGTCACATTGATGCCGGCCGTCAGGATCACAATCAGGGCCAGGGTAATAACGATGATCCGGTTCATGTCGGTTATAAAAGGTCTGAAACAGAATTTTTCCAGAAAAAGCCCGAAAGCTCCCACGGAGATCGTAGAGGCCACAAGCGCAAGCCATTGGTTCATGCCCACCACCACCGTCAGCTGATAGCAAATATAGCCACCCACCGTATAAATGGCGGCATGGCTAAAATTGAGAACGTCCAACACACTCAATATGAGCGCGAAACCCATGGCCACCATAATGTACATGGAGGCGAGCATCAGTACGTTCACGCAGGTTTGAGCAATAAGCTGGGATCCCATGACTATCCTCTTCGGATCAGGCGCCTTTTCATCTGCTGCAAATACAGGGCCTTCCGTTAAAAATTTCAGGTTTATGGCGGGGAGAGAAAGCCGTACTCCCCGCCTGAAGCAACTGTTTCTTGGTCAACCCAAATTATTCAGAGTAAACATCCACCCACTTTACCCAGCTGACTTCTCCGTTTTTGAGGGCCTGAATGGGGCAGGGATGGCAGATGGTGTGGTTAATGCCGTAGGTTTTCATGCCGCCCATTTTTCCGGGGCCGTAAACCGTGTCGATGGCTTCCATTTTTTCCCAAGTGTTCTTAACAACCGTCGGATCCAGGCTCTGTGCTTTTTCAATGGCCTGAACCAGCACATATACCGTCTGAAATCCCCAAACGGTGGTCACATAGGCTTCCCCGTATTTCTTTTTGGCCCGTTCGACAATCATTTTGATGAGTGGTGTCATCTCGGGGGAATCCAACACCAGGCTGTGAACGAAGAAATCATTGGATGCTTCTTTACCAGCCACCTGAAGAATTTGGTATCCGTCGTCGTAGTTGCAACCGAAAATAGGTCCTTTAAATCCCATCTCCCGGGCAATCTTGAGCATGCCGCCGGTGGCCTGGGGCCAACCGTTGGCAAAAGCGATGGCATCCGGTTTGGACTGAAGGATCTTCATGACCACGGGTGTAAAATCCTGGGTATTCATGGCCCATTTCTCAATGGATGCGACCTTGTATCCCTTTTTCTCAGCTTTCTTGGTAAAGATGGGACCCAGAACCGGAGCGGAACCATCATCCGGAATCACGTAGGATATGCTTTTGGCACCGGGATAGGCTTCCTTTAGATAGTCCAGAGAAGGATCAATCCCTTCAACGGTTGCATCCTGCGCCACAAACATGTAAGGGGTATGGGCGCCATATTCATTAGGCAGTCCGCAGTTATACATGACCACGCGAACCACCTGTGCCGGCTCGAGAACGGTCCCTGCCGCCTGCACCATAAAGGGTACCACCGTTCCCACCGTAAATTGCACCTTATCGTCGTAGAGCAGTTTGTTGGCTGCCGCCGCGGCCCCGTCCGCCGTACCCTTGATATCCTCGGCAATCAACCTCAACTTGTATTTTTCACCTTTGATATCAATGCCGCCCTTCTCATTAAAATAATCAACTGCCAGTTCTGCGCCTTGAGCCGCAAAGGTTTCCGCGGCGGAACCAAACCCGGTCAACGCAAAAAGCCCTCCGATCTTGATGGCTTTGGCATCTGCCGCCATACAGGGTTGCGCGGCAAAAGCAACGAACAATAATACCATGGAAAACAACGCACTCAGTTTCTTTCTTTTCATGATTTCCCCTCTTTAGATTTTGGTGGACAAAAAAGTTACAAAATAAAACGACCCGGTCTGCCTCAAACCCGACATGGTCTTTATCTTTAAGCAAGCAACATACCGAAAATCGGATCGGAGCAAGAAATCATGTATGTTACTTGTATTGGAGGGATTTTGGCCGTTCGTAAGAAAACACAGCATTTTGAAGGAGATCATTAACTGTCCCAAAACCGGGACAGTGTATCATCTTTGGCACGTGTCACATTCGAGACAACCAACGGTTAAGCGGAAATGCCGTGTTTTCTGATCTTGCGGTATAAGGTACTTCTGGAAATACCCAAAGCCCGGGCGGCCTGCGTCATGTTCCCTTTTGCGGAATCAATGGCATTGGCAATGACCTGCCGCTCACTGAGGCGGTTTGTTGCTTTCAAACCAAAAATTGAAGCACTTTTTGAGGGGAATGAAAATTGTTCGGGCAAATCATCCGCAGAAATCATTCGATCCTGCGTCAGCGCAAGCGCATATTCAACGGCATTACGCAGCTCCCGGATGTTTCCGGGCCAGTCGTATGATTCGAGCATTGCCTGCGCTTCTGGGTCGATGCCCAGGACGGCTTTCTCATGATCCATTTGAAGCTTTTGAAGAAAATGCTCGGCAAGAAATCGGATGTCTTCCTTTCTTTCCCGAAGGGGTGGGATATTGATGGTAATGGCGTTGATACGGTACAGCAACTCCGGCAAGAATCGGGCAACGAGTACCTCTTCACGCAATTCAGAGGACGAAGCCGCCACGATCCTCGTGTTAACCTTTAGGATTCTGCGCCCGCCCAAGGGGGTAATCTCCTGTGTTTCCAGAACACGTAAAAGCTTTTTCTGGATCTCCAGATTCAAAGAATTGATCTCGTCCAGAAAAAGGGTTCCGCCGTCCGCAAGCTCAAACTTTCCCTTTTGGCCTTTGGGACTCGCACCGGTAAAAGCACCGGACACATAGCCGAAAAGCTCACTTTCCGCCAACTGAATCGGTATGGCGGCGCAATTAATGGCCACAAAGGGTCCGTCCCGTCGGTTGCTGTGTCTGTGAATGAATCCGGCGAATACTTCCTTCCCTGTTCCGGTCTCACCTTGCAGAAGAATATTGGATTTGGATTTGGATGTTATTTTGGCGATATGAATTGCTTTGCGAGAGGCATGGGAAACCGCAATCAACCCGTCATGAAGCACTTCTTGACCTTCATCACCCCGCCGGCGAAGTTTCAGTTTGGGCCTTATGGAAAACAACCTCAGGACGGCCCCAACAGACTTCCTTCCCCGGGAAACGGATATGATTTCCATATCATATTCAAAATCCCCCGTGCCTGTGGCCAGAACCCCTGAAAACAGTCGTTTTTCATTTATACCCTCTTCTTTTTTTAAATAGGGGAAAACGTCATAAACCAGGCGACCCTTAATGTGCTCCTCCGACCCGCCAAACATTTCCAATACCGCCTGGTTGGCGCCTTGAATGAGGCCATCAGTATCTACCATGAGCATACCTTCCCGCACCATGTCAAGTGCGGATCTCATGAGTTTCAAAGTGTCTTCAGAATGCATTACCCTACTTCCAATTCTATTTGAGGGAACGTGTCCTCAATCTTGCTCAATAAGATCTTTGATCTTTCAATTTCAGATCTTTTCGTTTTGGAATTTGTTTGGTCTGAAACTTCCACTGACGTTACGACCGAGGTATCTGGAATTGGGGGCTATTGTCCCTGTTCCCTCTTAACCCATTATGAATTGCAAACAGGGTAGAATCTTCTTAAGGCACCTGTCAAGTGCTAAAGACTCGCTCAAAATAACTTCGCATTTTACTCGTCTCAGCTTCGGGCACTTTGTAAATATCCTCAAAGGACCGGATGTCTTCGGGCTTGATGCCCGCCTCGTCATAAAGGGCGCGATGAAACTTAGACTTTTCACAGGCCCATTTGAATATCCGTTTGATTTTCCAGAGCTGCAGGATGCGAAGTTCTTCCCTTCCAAGGGTTTCAAGTAAGTTCCAGTATTGGTTATTCATCAAATTGGATTTTCAAAAAAGGAATGCCCTCATTATAAGGGTTTAGGAGGTGTGAAAATTCGGGTGGATTTGGCCAGGATTATTCGTTCCACAGTGGCTAGGCTTTACCTAAACAGATCGCCTTAACCTGCTCATTTGCCAAGAGCTCCTGACCTGTTCCTTCAAGGACGATCTTACCTAATTGGACGGCAGACCCGCGTTTTGAGATGGAGAGGCAAGCTGAAAGCCTGGTTTGTGAATCATAAAACGTTACAGCGCGAAATAGTAAACCAGGTCTTTGGTCAAGTTCGCAAGATCCTCAGCGTGATAGACAACCGAGCATCATCGCTCAAAAACAAATAAGAACTCACAGGAACATGGACATTGAACGGATCAAGGTTGTTTTCATCTCCGCCCGGGTATTTAAGATGTGACCTCAAGCGCCTCATCAAAATATTCAATAAGCTGTTGATTTGTCCAGTCCAAGTGTTCTTTCATCGTTTCCTCCGCATCATCGGCACGCTTGCTTTCAATTGCCTCAAATATGGATACATGTTGACGGAAAATAGTAGAAACTTTTTCTTGGGTATTCGCAAAGCCTTCCATGATGGGCTTAATGAATTCCTTTGAGAGGTCAAAAATGTTCATGATGACATGTATCCGAAAAAAGTTGTGGGATGCCCTGGCAATGGAAGAGTGAAACGCCAAGTCACGGTCCCAATTAAAATGCAAAAGCCCTTTTGGAGATTCGAAATCCTGAAAACATGTATGAATTTTCTCAAGGTCTCTCTCATTTCTTTGCATTGCAGCCGCATAAGCAGAGGCTTGCTCAATATCACTTCGGATTTCATACAGTTGGACAATGCTGTTTTTGTCCTTCTGTATTATTCTCCTCATGGGATCTAATTGCAGTGTCGAATCAATGGATTTGACGTAAATGCCTTTTCGTGTCTTAATTTCCACATAGCCCATCACCTCAAGCTTGTTTAATGCCTCCTTGAGGGATGATCGTCCTACTCCGAGCATATCAATAAGCTGTCTTTCACTCGGCAGCTTATTTCCGGGCGCAAGCTGTCCTTCTTTTATCAAGTTTTCAAGCTGATCGACGATTTTATCCGCAATCTTGTCGACCTGGACTTCTTTGAAAAGATGTTCCAATCAAAAACCTCCGATTTATTTGGTCTGACCAACAACACAACAGACCAAAAAACAGGAGGGTATTATGGAAAATAGAAAATCGAACCACGGAAACTTCTCAAAAAAAGATATTCTTGTTTTGGGCTATTCTACAGGTTTAATGCAAATTTTTGCCTTGGCTTTAGTATATTTTGTGGTTATTTGAATCGCAGGATGCCACGATGTCGGAATGATTAACTTCTTGGTGGCGTTGAGCTTTTACGGCCTCTCATGCCGGAGACACGGGTTCGATCCCCGTTGGGACTACCAATAAAGATTCAAGGGGGGTTACGCTTTAAGCGTAACCCCCCTTTTTTTTATTGCCCTAAAAAACCGTACCCATTCCAGTCAATCGGCTTCTTCATTTTTCCATAAATAAACCAATTATTTTCCTGGTACCCTTGTCTCCACTCCACCATAGTCATTCACACCCCGGCGGCATAGATTATTCAGAACAATTTTTCGGAAATTTCTCTGCCAAAAACACCATGCTTGAAATTGAGGGTTTCTACTGTCCCTCTCTTCAACTCTTTCAGAGAAAACTGGGTGGCATCCATCATTTCGCACAAATTCATTATACTCAGCACGGACATAAACATTCCCGGATACGATTCAAAAGGTTCAATCCTCTCCCCATCTTTATTCAGGAAACGAGATGCCTTCAGATCATTCAAAATGCGCGATACGGTTGAATTGGCCGCGCACATCAAATCTGCCAACCCTGTACCTTTCATGCCGATATTCTCAATATGCGTCAGGGTTATCAAGTCAGCACGAAAACCGGTTCCATAGATAAGTCTGTTTTTTAACCATAAGCGAATCCTGGGCCACATTTTCGATCGTGTTGACTCTGCGTATTCTCAGTTCCACGATTTTGGCCAAGGATCCAACAATTTCTGTCTTAGAATCAAAAACATTCCGGAACACTCTAGGCGTGGCCTGAAAGCAACCATGGTTCAATAGGGTGAGCACCAACTCTCTATGGTTCTCTGACAGTCCTCTAAAAATGGTCTTCAGCTTTTGAAAATTGATGAGGCTTGAAAAACGATTGACCCATGCGGGTAAGTCCGTGGCAAACCGATCGTCATCCATCACCAGCAAAGTGGCGATGATTATAAAGCCTCCACATCGACGATGCCATTCAGACCCTGAACAGGTTTCGGACGCTTCTCATGACTTGATGAAAAATGTCCCTTGAAATCCTGGTACATCCTGGACACAAATTCCTTGTACCAATAATGCCACTGTCGGTGAAATACCGAGTCCGATACCGGAATCTATCCACGCTACTTAAATCAAAATTTCCACGCCTGTCGAAGATGCCGTTATGCGGCGCCCCTCACAATTTGCTTGTGACAGCGGGGCGTATTTCGTTGGGGCATTCAACTCGCTCTTCCATCCCTGCTACGAGGTCCCCCTTTTCAATAGACAACCTCTCTATTTTTAATCAGCCGCGCTGCTTTTTATGTCGGCTGAATCAGTTTTGTTGTGCCATAGATTATCTATCTCAAGAACTTTGAATTGGAGATGTCTTTTTGGTGTGCCCCAAGACGGACATGGTTGTTGCAACCATTGCTGAAATATCTCCCATATTAGCCGGGATAATCATAGTGTTATTCTCTTTTGCCAAATTGCCAAATTCTGCGATATACTTTTCAGCCACTCTTAAATTTGCGGCTGTTTCTCCTCCAGCCATATTTAAAGATTCGGCAACTTTCTTGATCCCTTCAGATGTCGCTATAGAGGCACGTTTTTCTCGCTCTGCTCTCATCTGTTTTTCCATCGCCTCCATAACACTTTGGGGAGGTGTGATATCTTTTATTTCGTAGCGCAAAACTTTAACACCCCAATTTTGTGCTGCTTCATCAATGGCGGCAACTACTTGCTGATTCAAGCTATCACGCTCTTCAAAAGTCCTGTCTAATTCAATCTTTCCAATTACCGACCTGAGAGAAGTTTGAGCAAGTTGTCCTGCTGCAAATTTATAATCATCAATACCATAGGCGGAAAGTTTACTATCCATGACTTGGATATACAAAATACCATCTACGGACACGGTAACGTTATCGGTTGTGATACAGTCCTGAGATGGGACGTCCATTACCTCTTCTTTCAGGGAACGCTTGTAGGCAACCTTGTCAACGAAAGGCACGAGGATGTGGAAACCTGCACTTAATGATTTGCTATACTTACCAAGTCGTTCAACAACGTATTCTGACCTTTGAGGGACAATAACAGCTGATTTTATCAATAAAAGTACGATAATTACAGAAATCACACCAACTACAATAATCGATTCGTTCATACGTCACTCCTTAAAAGGGGGTTACTTTGAAAGTGAGTCCGTCTTCTGACTCCTGGCTTGCGATTAAAACTGATTGTCCTTCTTTAATATCTATATCTGAAATAGCCCTCCAAAAACTCCCCATGATTTTTATCTCGCCAGGCATGTCTGGCGATATTGCTTTTGTCACGATCGCTGATTTTCCAATTTTCGAGTCAGCGTAGCGGTCGTCGAGATCATCACGGATGGTTCCTCTAAATGTTTTTATACTGTATTTGCGTAAAGAAAAAAGAAGAACTAGAGACTCGGCTTTCGCTCATTTTCGAATAGAATTTTTAATTTTCATATTTCACGGGACAAATTGATGTGAATATGCGATGGTCATCATAAAACCCCTGTCTGGAGGCTTATGATGACACAAAGAATAGAAAGAGTCGACACAATACCACTTATAAATGCCATGCTTGTAAAAATGGGAGTTGAAGAAGTAATCGATAGTATCTTTAGGCCCCATGGAAACTGGAGCGGTCTCAGTTACGGACAACTATCGGTTCTTTTTGTGACCTATGTTCTACATTCTTTGACCCATCGGTTGTCGAGTATGGAATCATGGGCAAAGGAACACAGAACCGTCATTGAACAGATAACAAGCTGGAAGTTGTCAGAGAAAGATTGCACAGACGACAGGCTGTGCAGATTGGTAGAAGTGCTGGGGCATGACATGAAAATGATATATGAATATCAGCTTCAGATGAGTCCACGTCTTATTAGTGGATACCAATTACCCACGGATGTTGGCCGATACGATACCACCAGTTTCAATGTGTGGCATAAGCAAAAGAACTTACAAAAAGGTCTTCTGGCATTGGGACACAGTAAGAATCATAGGCCGGATCTTCTTCAGTACAAACAAGGATTGGCGGTATTGGACCCCGCCGGCATTCCCATTTTAAGCGAAACGATTCCTGGAAACTGTGCGGATGATCCCTTATATTTTCCAGCCTGGGA
>Ga0208901_1000131_pt1 | contig 51812 bp, 45 predicted proteins | sample AntAceMetag02UKF_FD_184764 | JGI IMG/M metagenome (GOLD analysis project Ga0208901, IMG submission 184764) | Saline lake microbial communities from Ace Lake, Antarctica - Antarctic Ace Lake Metagenome 02UKF (SPAdes) (version 2) | ecosystem: Environmental > Aquatic > Non-marine Saline and...
GGTTGCGAAAGCGGCCATGGATGATAATTTTACTATACTTTGCCCTATTCCACGCAACTCGGTTATTAATTCGTTTGTAGCCACGTTATTGAGGATAGCGGCATGAAATGTTTCCGGGAAACTTCAGCTATCTACATGAAAGCCCAATAAAATACTATGACATTTAAAATCAGCCTCCTGCCCACCTACACATACTGAAAAGCGAAAAGTTCCTTTTCCTCTTTTATATACATTCATCTCTTCGGTTTTCCATTTTCACACCTCTTGACAGTTTCCTCTTTTCAGGCTACTACTTTCTTCTCTCATATTCCTCCTTTCCACTCCAGTTATAAGGGTTAAAATGTCTGACAATTCAATGCTCTATCTTGTTATCCTTGCCGCCGGTAAAGGCACCAGAATGAAATCAAACCGGGCAAAAGTTCTGCATGAGCTCTTTTACGCACCAATGGTGCATCATGTCCTTCAGGCAACCACTCCCTTACGGGCAACAAAATCCATTGTTGTTGTGGGACACCAGAGAGAAACTGTTGAAAAGAGTCTGTCTGAATTTTCCGTGCAATTGGTCGTTCAGGAAAAGCAACTAGGAACCGGTCATGCAGTACTTTGTGCAGAGGAGGCTCTCAATCAAATGGATGGATGTGTCATGATTCTCTGCGGAGACACACCTCTTATTCGAGCAGAAACCTTACAAGAGATGGTCGCTCAGCATCGATCGCAAAACTCAACCCTTACCGTGATGACCACCATACTTGATAATCCTACTCATTATGGACGAATCATAAGTGGTGAAGAGGAAACAGTTCTTTCTATTGTTGAGGAAAAAGACGCCAGCCCTGAACAGAAAAAAATTCATGAAATCAACGCAGGTATTTACTGCATTGATAAATCCTTTCTCTTCTCTCATTTGAAAAATATCGGAATGAATAACAGTCAGGGGGAAGTGTACCTTACAGACATTGTTACTTTGGCAGTTGCTGAAAATCTTTCTGTCCATAAATTTATAAATCCTAATGCTCAGGATGTTCTTGGCGTCAACTCTCGCCTTGAGCTTTCCGAGGCACACCACGAACTGCAGATGCGAAGAAACCGTGCTCTTATGGCTGAAGGCATCACCATGATCAGCCCTGATTCGATTCAAGTCTCTCCTGGTTCCACACTTGGCAAAGATGTCACCCTCCATCCTGGAGTCGCAATCTCAGGAGACTCCGTAATTGCTTCCGGCTGCAACATTCAGACCGGTGCCCTTTTAGACAATGTCACCCTTGGTCATAAAAGCACAATCGGCCCTTATAGTTGCCTCAATAATTGTGAGATTCCAGCAAATTCTACTCTTGCTCCGCACAGCCATTCCTGCTGACATACATTGCTTCAATCAATCTGATACATGAAAATGAACGACCATTTCCATTTGTTTCCTGCCAAACCATTGGGGGAGCTTGCAAGTAGTTATAAACCTGCCACTGATATCTATATCCTTAACGGCTTTCCAATAGGCGCTGATACGCTTCTACATGACGGCGATTCATGCAGCCTTTTATCCAGAGAGAGGTGGTCCGCCAGGAACTGAAGAAATAGAAGCCCTTCTCTCTGCTCGCATACCCCGGGTATACACAAAATCATCCAAGAATCCAACGTGGCCATCCTTGGACTCGGTGGTTTAGGATCAGCAGTTGCGGTGCCATGGCTAAAATCGGTATTGGCAAGATGCCCTTATCCGATTATGATGTGGTTGAGCCAAGCAACCTTAATTGTCAACATTACGTTGTTGACCAGATAGGGATGCTGAAAATCAGGGCTTTACAGGAGAACCTTCTCCGAATGAATCCTTCAGTAACTCTTGAACTCATTAAAGAACAGTTGACTGAGTCAATACTGCCACAGTTCTTTGGCAATGTCGAAGTCGTAACGGCATGCTAGGACTTGGCCCCACACATTATTCTACCGGATCCCACACAGCTACTGGAGGCTATGGTGATGCCGATTCCGATGCTGAACAATTCAGTGCTGGAGACCACAGATTTCTTGATAAAGTCAGTGAAGTCATCAGAAAAAATAGGTCTCGATCCCGTATGTAAAAACTGGGAGTACGGATTTCAGATTAGCAACTAGCAATTTTGTTCAATTTTCAATTCAATATGGAGCAGCTATGAGTGATTTAAAAAAAATGTATACCACCATTCTTGGTGACAGTTTTCCCATGGATATGACCATCTCCTTTGGAGATCAGAAACTGGTTTACCGCAAACGCACATGGGGAATCAAGATGGAAGATGGATCCGTTGATGAACGCGGAATTCGCTATGGTGAAAACCCGGACCAGGAAGCTGCACTCTATGAGTTGGTAAACGGTAATCTCACCCTTGGAAACTGTTCATTTATCGAACCGGGAAATGGTCTGGTTTCTGCGATTACCGCAGAGGATATGCTGCAGGTTGGTAAACATCCGGGAAAAATCAATCTGACCGATGTGGATAACGGCCTAAACATCATCAAGTATCTCACAGACAAACCGGCAGCCGTAATCCTCAAACACAACAACCCATGTGGCGCAGCCATTGGAGACACCCTGGCAAGTGCCTACCGCAAAGCGAATAGATGTGACCGTATCGCAGCTTTTGGTGGTGCAGTTATTTTGTCTCAGGCAGTGGATAACGATACCGCGAGACTCATGGCCAAAAACTATCTCGAAGTTGTCTGCGCTCCTGAATTTGAAGAGGGAAGCCTTGAAATTCTTGCTGCCCGAAAAAATCTTCGTGTGATTAAAATGGGTGCAATTGATAGGCTGGCGGACTTTGAAAAATTCCGTTTCGTTGATTTCAAATCCCTTATTGATGGAGGAATTATTGCTCAGCAATCGGCGGTAAACTCTATCCGTTCCATCAACGACCTGCAACCCGCCACCGCCACCAGAAAAGGTATCGAGTATGCATGTGAGCGCGAGCCAACTCAAAGTGAAATCGATGATATGATCTTTGGCTGGGCCGTTGAACATGGTGTTACTTCAAACTCTGTACTGTATATCAAGGATGGCTGCACCGTAGGAATTGGTACAGGCGAGCAGGACAGAGTCGGTGTCGCAGAAATTGCAGTACATAAAGCCTATATCAAGTACGCGGATATCATCTGTTTTGATACTCATAAAATTCCCTACGCTGATCTCTGTCTAGAAATCACCCAGGGAAAACGTGACAAAGCTGAGAAAGAGGCAATCGATACAAAAGTTCTGGAAGACAAAGCAAACCTGCCAGGATCCGTCATGATTTCAGATGCCTTCTTCCCCTTTAGAGATGGTGCAGATGTCGGAATCGATCAGGGCTGTACTGCCATTTTACAAGCTGGTGGTTCCATGCGTGACTCAGATGTAATTACCGCATGTAATGAAGCAGACCCCAAAGTTGCGATGATGTTTACCGGACAGCGTTCTTTTAAGCACTAATTATTAATGATTTCAGAACTGAGCGGATAAATATTCCATCCGCTCAGTTCTTCTCCCTTTCCTTTCCTTTCATGCCATCTCTTTTTTTTGCTGTTTACTCATAAATAATTTTGCTTCCTAGCAAAATTAACATAGAACAAATTAGGATATGCGCACGCATCTTAGTTTGAAGTGTGTAATGTAATCAGAGCTCACAGGAGATATAGAATGAAGTGGAATGACCTCCCCATCGCAAAAAAACTATCCATCGGATTTGGTTTTGTTGGTATTTTACTGACAATAATAAGTGCCGTAAGCTGGAATGGTTTTTCTAAACTTTCTCAAGAAATTGATCATAACATTTACCTGAACAGCCTTCAGGAACTGATGCTGAAACGAGAAATTGATCACATTAACTGGCAAAACAAGGTGATCATCTACCTTCTTGATGACAATGCGACACAATTGAAAGTCAAAATGGATCACCGCGCCTGTAAACTTGGCAAATGGCTTTACGGCGACAAGAGAAAAGAAGCTGAGAAAAAATTACCGTTTCTTACACCACTTTTCAAACAACTTGAAAAGCTGCATAAAGACCTCCATGATTCTGCTCGAGAAATTCAGGCGAGCGTCGATGCATCCGATGGCTTTAAAGATGACGCCATGGAAATCTATAACAGCAAATCCAGAACCTCAATCCAGGGAATCAAAACAAAAATCCATGAGATATCAGAACTCATCGAGAAGCAACTTCTTGAAGGCAATCAGGTATTACAATCCGAAGTGACAACAAAAATCAAGATGATAATTGGCCTGACCTGCTTAGCCATTTTTCTCTCTTTCCTGTTCAGCTTTTTCCTTTCCAGGAAAATCAGTTCGACCTTAAAACAAGCGGTCTCTCTTGCAGAATCACTTGCTGCTGGAGATTTGACCAAAAAACTGGAGCTCAATCAAAAAGACGAACTCGGTCTTCTCGCAACTGCTTTAAACAAAATGACCGACAAACTCAACACCATGATTGGCAGTATGAATAGTGAAGTCCTTGGACTTGCCTCAACCTCCAATGAACTCAATGTTATTGCACAATCAATGTCGGAAAACAGTGGAAATGTCTCAGAGAGAGCAAGTTCAGTTGCTGCCGCCACGGAACAGTTAAGCGGCAATATGAACTCAGTTGCTGCGGCCAGTGAAGAAGCCTCAACAAATGTAAATATTGTTGCAACGGCATCTGAAGAGGTCACTCAGTCCATCGCCGAGGTTGACGCAAAGACCAAAGAAGCAAGAAATATCACCGAGGATGCTGTTCGGCTTGCCAACAGTTCTTCTGTTAAAGTCGATGCTCTTGGTGAAGCGGCCAATCAGATTTCGAAGGTTACAGGAGTCATTACTGAAATATCTGACCAGACAAATTTACTCGCTCTCAATGCTACAATTGAAGCCGCTCGTGCAGGAGAAGCAGGGAAAGGCTTTGCCGTTGTTGCAAATGAGATAAAAGAACTGGCAAAACAAACGGCGGCGGCCACTGGAGAGATCAGGTCATCGATAGAACTCATGCAGGGATCCACCGATGAGACCGTGGCAGAAATCAGGCAAATTACAGAAGTAATAGGTAAGGTCGACGAAATTGTCTCAGGGATCACAGATTCCGTAGCCGAACAAACCGCTACGACCAATGAAATTGGAGAGAACATCCAGCAGGCGGCAATGGGTATTGGTGAAGTAAACGAAAATGTAGCTCAAAGTTCGAGTGCCTCGGAGGAAATAGCTCATGATGTGACCGAGATGTCCGAACTCGCAGGAGATCTCTCCAGTACCGGAGATACAGTAAAAGAGAATGCAAATGATCTGGCTACGATTGCGGACACCTTAAAGAGCATGGTGAGTCAGTTCAAGATTAACGCCTCTTCGGTGGAACAGTCCGCTGGAAGTAGAATGGCATCGAGACCCGTTCGGGATTTGTTCACATGGGATCGCTCCATTCAAACGGGTTTGAGTACAATTGATCAACAGCACCGACAACTTGTAGACCTGATCAATGATTTACACAAAGCTATGAAGAGCGGCAGTTCTGTGAGCGAATCTGGACGAATACTTGATAAGTTAATTAATTACACTGCAAGTCATTTTAAAACGGAAGAGAAATTGTTTCAGCAGCATAATTATCCAGAATACAAACAACACAAGGAGCATCATGACAAACTTGTTGCCCAGGTTGTTGCTTTTCAGAAAGACTTCCAAAGTGGTAGTGCAGTACTCTCAGCAGAGTTAATGGATTTCCTCAAAGAGTGGCTGGTGGGACATATCAAAAAAACAGATATGAATTATGTACCATTCCTGAAAAAATGTGGTGTTAGATAAAAGGAACGGTGAGTCTGCAAGCCATTGCAGACTCACCACTTTTAATGCAATTTAAGTAACAGTTCCTGAGCACTCACCAGACGTACTCGGTTCAATAAATCTTTTCGACAATTCGTCAAAGCTGCCAGCGTTGCCTCATTGGGATGCCCTATCCCTATAGCCCAGCCATTTTCCTCCGCACTCTTCACAAGTTTTTGTAATTGTTTGCAAACTTTGTCCTGTGAATGAACATTATCAAGAAAAACATGTCGCCTGGCCGTCATTACACCTGCAGCACGAGCCGCGGTAAGCCCCTGACTTTGAGCTGTGGTAAAACTATCAATAAAAAATATTCCCTGAGCACGAACCAGCTGCATCAGATCATCCATCGCAGCCCTGTCTTCGGTATATAGTGACCCCATATGATTATTAATGCCAACTGCGTGGGGGACAGCCTGAAGATTCTTAGCAAACAAGGTCTTCTGTTCCTCTTTACTCTGTCCAAGAAGTAAAGCCCCAGGACCTGGATCCCACTCTTTACTTTTGGGTTCCATGGGCTGATGTAAAAGAACAACCCGACCTGATTGAAAAGCTATCTCCTCAAGCTCCGTTGTATAAGGTGCCGCAGCGAGAAAAGAAAAAGTCAGATTCATGGGAAGTGCCAATAGCTCATTTCCAATTTCTTTATGATACCCCATATCATCGATGATGATTGCCACCATTGGTAAGGTAGAATCACGAACTGGAGGAATATCAGCTGGCAGCTCAGGGATGCCAATATAGGGTTCTTCAAATGCCATGCCAACACTCTTCACATCAACTGTCGCACCGTGTGCCAGGGTGGTTCTGAAAAAAATCACATACCCGGCAGCTCCCATGGAAAACAGGAGCAGCCCAAGAAGAATAAAAAATGAGAATATCCTCACAGTAACCAGCGATGGTTTGGCCTTTTTCTTTTTACGACGCGACGTCGGCTTTCTTTTTGTCCTGATTTTCCTGCTCATAGTTCACTCATCATTCAAATAATGTACTCGATATTAGTACTATTTTTTTCTTGATAATACATATTGTGCCAAAACTTTAAATACTTCAAGGACTGGAAGGCACGACTTCTCTTGAAATATTGTAAGACCAGACAAGGCTTTTGTAACTATTGATTCTGCCACAGAGCGACTTTTACCAAAACCATCATATTTCTCTATTAGTTGCAAGGCCTCATCAAGGCCACTCTGTCTTGCATTTTCGTTTTCAAACAGAAACAGTAATCTCTTTGTATCTTTCGTATTCGCTGCAGCTAGTACCAGAATAACAGGAAGAGTCATTTTCCCCTCCTGAAAATCATTCCCGACAGCCTTACCTGTCTGAGCCGGATCTCCCTGATAATCAAGCAGATCATCAATAATCTGGAAGGCAGTTCCAAGGCTTATCCCATATTCTGCAAGCGCTTTCTGCTCCATAACACTTGCCCCACCAGCCAGAGCACCAATTTCACAGGTCGCAGCAATAAGGAGTGCTGTCTTTCCTGTCACGACTGCATAATAATCCTCTTCTGAAAGATTACAGTTCATGGCATTACGAAGTTGTAGGAATTCACCATCAATCATACCATTGGTTGCCTGGCAGAAAATCTGTAACGCTTCGTTACCGCCATGGGTACCAATAAGAAACATGGACCGGGAAAGTAGAAAATCACCACCTAAAATTGCTGCAATCACGCCAAATTGATTATTAACGGTTGGTTTTCCGCGACGCATATCAGCTCTATCAATCACATCATCGTGAAAAAGTGACGCACCGTGAATATACTCAAAGGCTATAGCCAGTTGATGAATACTTTCATTGTTTTTCTCCGGGTTTTTATGGCCACAGAGGCGTGCGGCAAGAACAACAAGAAGAGGCCGGAGTCGCTTACCTCCATTGAAGATTCCGTATTCAAGGACATCAGTCAACAGAGGATCTGCTCCGGCAGTTGTCTCTTGAAAATCCAGACGCATAGCGTGTTCAATCTTAGCCACTTCCGGTCCAATGGATTGCATCAACTGTTCTTTAAAGCTGGTATTTGGTACAACAGCCATTTTTTATCCTTTAATTTTATCCACTGCAAAAAATTCTTTTACCTCTTCAAGCGTTCGTACCACGGGAGATGGCGGTAAACTTGACCTGAACATTCGCCCATATCCCTTCGAATAAAGGCGAATATCTAAGACTCCGATAACCCCTCTATCGCCCGTGGATCGCATAAGTCGCCCAACTCCTTGGCGCAGAGTAAGAATAGCCCGTGGTATCTGGAACTGAAAAAAAGGTTTTCCGCCATCCGCTTCGATAGCCTTCATTCGAGCCTGAATAACTGGATCACTCGGTACTTCAAAGGGAAGCTTATCGATAAGTACACAACTTAAAGAATCCCCTGAAACATCCACACCTTCCCAGAATGATGCAACGGCTAGGAGCACAGAATCATTTGTCTCCCGAAACTGATCAAGCAGGGAGTGACGGGAAGCTGTCCCCTGTACCAGCACCGGATATGAAAGCTTGCCGCTCAGGTACTCTGCCACCATATCCATAGCTCTAAAACTTGTAAAGAGCACCAGAGCCCTGCCCCGACTAATCTTCAACAATTCATAAATACGATCTCTTAGAATCTCGTTATAATTCTGCGCAGCAGCCTCGGGGAACCCCTGCTCCGGTACATATAACAAAGTTCTACCTTTATAGTCAAAGGGGGATTGCAGACACAGGGTTTTACATCTGTCATCTATCCCAAGGCGATCCTGCATATACTTAAATGTTCCACCGGTTGTTAAGGTAGCCGATGTCATTATGCAGGACTGAACTGAATTATACAGACAATTTTCTAGTTCTTCTGCAACACGAACAGGCGTTGCTGAGAGGCTGACCGCCCTCTCGCGCCTCTCATACCAGCGAATAAAATCACCTTCTTCACCATGCTCCACTCCTGCAATATGAAACAGGTTTTTTTGAAGCTCAGAGGCTCGATCTGCAAAGAGATTCCACACTTCTCCATGATGTGCAAGTTCCGAACATTGTTCAGACAACTTTTCCAGGCCCTGAAGTACATTCTCAACCGTTGCTTGCCACTCATCACTCTTCTCAACAAGTGGCTGGAGAGGATAACGACCTCGCTTAGCAGGAAAAATAGCCGTAAAACCATCGAGTCGTTGCCGGAGACCTCGAGCAGAACCGACCAGACGATCAAAGACAGATGGCTCTAAATCCTTTTTCGCATACCGTTCTAGATCGCCCAAGAGATCAAGTAACTGATAATGACTAAAATGTTTACCAAAAAAATTTGTCGCCACATTTTCAAGATGATGTGCTTCATCAAAAACCACGGCCTGATAGCGAGGCAAAATTTCACCATATCCAGCCTGGCGCAATGCCAGATCGGAAAAGAAGAGATGATGATTCACAATAAGCAACCGTGCAGCCCCCGCTTTCTTCCGAACTCGATTAACAAAACAGAGCTGAAATTCAGGACAATCACTTCCCATACACTGATTTGACTGAGCAGAAATTTTAGGCCAGAGGGGTGAACGATCGGGAAGCCATGAAAGTTCTGCACGATCACCACTCTCGGTCTTCGCAAGCCATTTCTCTAGCTTCTTAATATCATCATCCTCCAATAGAGACACTTGAGGAGTTGCACAGTGCTGAAACCAGCGATAGTGGCAAAGATAATTCTGACGCCCCTTAATACAAAGGGCAGGAATATCAGTTTTAAATATTTTTTCCAGAAGAGGAATCTCTTTTTTTACAATCTGGTCCTGAAGATTTATTGTTGCAGTTGATACCACAACCCGCTGCCCAGAAAGAAGAGCAGGAACTAGGTAGGCAAGGGTTTTGCCAATTCCAGTTTCCGCTTCAATCAGAAGAACAGAAGCACGACCATCTCCGTTTTCATCATCAGCAGATAAGAGTTCTGCCACAGCCTCAGCCATCTGCTGCTGCCCTGCACGAGGCTCAAACCCTTCCAGTCCTGATGAAAGTTTCCCACCCTCTGCAAAAATTTCTTTCATTCAAACTCCTCCAGTACAGCTTGAACAACTTCCCGGACCTGTGGAGATTCATCGTCGAGCGCTTTGCGCACACAATAAAGCGCCTCTTCACTCCCTATAATTCCCAGAACATTTACAGCTTCCCCGCGAACATGAGGCGCCCCGCTCCTCATTACACTGCACAGAGAAGCAACAGCAAGATGAATATCATTCTGGCAATGAATCTTCAACTCTTCAAAAAGCACGGCAATGCCTAAACGGACTGCATACCGTTCATCATCAAGCAATTCTCCCGTCCAGGAATAATAACGTCTATCCTGCTTAAACATTTCAAAGATATTATCAACATGTCCCATTTCCAGGAAGTCACCAATAACCTTTTTCAACTCTCTATCACTTACTCCATCTTCCACGAACTCTCCATCAACAATAACTTCATTTTATAAGGGAATAATAACGATTTTTCTTTTTCTTTTTCAACCAGCCCTGTACAATTAAATGTCGTACCATCATATACGTTTGTCAACATTAAACTTCTGTAAAATCAACACGATTGCCCATGATTGACTCTGCAGCGACCGCTATTGATGACAAAACATGCCCATCGAGGTCTCTTCTTGACCCAGGTGAATCCGTTGTAATCGTCGACGACTCTAAAGAAATCATTCTAATCTTTGAAACCCTTCTTGTCAGTGAAGGTTTTACTGTATTCACAGCATCAAGTGGCACAGAACTTATTTCGATTCTTGAAACCCAGTCGGTAGCCCTTGTGCTTCTTGATATTGGGCTTCCCGATCGCGATGGAACAGAGCTTTTAAAGGAACTTGCTCCTCTCTACCGGGATCTCAGCATAATTATGCTGACTGGAACAACCGATTTAAAGATTGCTCTTAATTGTCTGCGCCAGGGAGCAGAGGATTATCTTGCAAAACCTGTCAGCCTTGACGAATTCAGTCTGTCCGTCCGCAGAACTTTGCAAAAAAGACGTCTCATCATAGATAATCGCAGATACCAGAAACAGCTGGAACTGACAAATTACAAAACCAGGTTTCTTCATCAGCTGAATTTAAAAATGAACAGTGCATATTTAAACAGCATTGAGCTCCATACTGTTCTCCAATCCATTCTTGTCGGTATCACGGCGGAAGAAGGTTTAAAATTCAACAGAGCATTCCTCCTCCTATTCAATGATGACAACACCATATTACAGGGTGAAATTGCCATTGGCCCCCAGCGTAAAGCCGATGCCAGCCGAGTATGGGATGGCATAAAGAAGAACAATCTGCATCTTACTGATATCCTTGACAAGGTCAAGACATCTTGTATGGATAATGACACGGAACTCAGTGCAATTGCACAGGATTTAAAAATTCCGGCTGACAATCAAAATCATGTCCTTATTCAAGCCTGTACCAAAAGGCAAAGTATACATATCCAGAACGGTTTTTTCGGTTCTCAGCCCGTATCGGAACACCTGCTGAACATTCTTCAGGAAGATAATTTTATTATCACTCCGCTTTTTTCTCCAAAAAAATCCCTCGGCGTTATCATTGCCGATAATTTTGTTACAGCACATACGATTTCAGAAGATGATATCAACTCACTGGAAATTTTTGCCAATCAAGCAAGCCTTGCTATTGAGCATAGTCATCTCTATAACGATATGCAAAACAAGATAACAGAGCTTGAAGATGTAACGCAAGAACTTGAAAAAAATAAAGACCTTCTGATCGACGCAGAACGTTATTCAGCATTGGGTCACATGTCAGCCCAACTAGTCCATGCCATTCGTAACCCGATAACCTCAATCGGCGGCATAGCCAGATTACTTGCGAAGAAGAACTCAGATGAGAAGACTCAGAAGTTTCTTGATATGATGATAATGGAATCATCGCGAATTGAGTCAACATTGGATGATCTATTCAATTTTGTCGGTGACGATACATCTGAAAAATTCACTCAAGCACTGTATCCACTTATCCGTAAAAGTATTCTTCTTTTTTATGGCACAATGAAGAAGCAATCAATCCTCTATCAGTTGAATCTGCCGGATCCTGATCCGGAACTCTTTATAGATTCAAAGCTGATTCGACAGATGCTTCTTCATCTTGTCAGGAATGGTGTCGAAGCGATGACATCCGGTGGTATTCTGACTGTTTCCTGTGAAGACAATGGGAACGATGTAAGCATCATCGTGGAAGATTCGGGAGTTGGTTTAGGATTTGCAAATATCGACCAAGTTACCGACCCATTTTTTACAACAAAGACCTATGGCACAGGAATGGGACTCACTCTGGTTGAAAAAATCGTTGCTGAACATCAGGGTCATTTTTCCCTAAAACATGGTGAAACCGGTGGAATGGTGGCCAAGGTTGTTCTCCCCAAGGACAGTCGATAGAAGCCGCTTCCAAAGTTTTGTGCTATCAATGATAGCTATTACAACAACCGATCACTTCTTTTTATTATTTCTCAACGACGAAAGAACTGCCCCTATAATTGAAAGGAGTGCAGTGACAGTAAATGTGACCTTTAGGGAATACATAAAATTTTGCGTCTGATCCGAAGTGAATTGTTTTAAATCCAGTCCACCACTGAGCCATGAAAAAATCATCCCAAAGAGTAGGCCGGCCAATGCTACTCCCGCAAGCATACCCAAATTTCGCGCTGTGGCCAACATCCCAGAACTCACCCCTGTTTGTCCGGGGCCAACATTTTCAAGCACCGTTGCACTGTTCGGAGATAAGAAAAGTGCCTGACCGCAGCCAAGAAGTGCTAAACGCCAAGACACATCAAAAGTTGAACTTTCAGCCGTAAGGAAACAGAGCAGCAGCAATCCCAATGCAGCAATTGCAAGGCCACTGGTTGTCAAAAATCTTGCACCGATGCGATTGTAAAGCATTCCGGAAAGGGGGGCTACAAAAAATACTGAGATCGGTACAGCCATCATAACCAGACCAATGCGCTTTGGTGAAAGAGCCAGGATATAGTCCAGATAAAAGGGCATAAGAATGAGTACGACAAAGAGTACTGCAAATGAAAGTGCGGCACAAAACATTGCAATGGAATAGGAGCTGTCCCGAAAAAGAGATAGCGGGAAAAGAGGATACTGTTTATTCAATTCCGTTTTCAGAAGAAGAATAAAAAATAGACTACATGCCAATCCCTCTGCCACAAGAATTCTGGCCGATATGCCTGAATGCTGAGTCGAGAGAAGGACTGCAAGACTAATCATTCCTGACCAGAGAACCATTCCGGTCCAATCAAACGGTTCCGTTCTCTTTTTTGCTTCTTCCCTAGAGGAAGAATGTCTTAGGTAGTACCATCCGGTAAAACTGGCCAGTACGCTGACAGGAAGTGTAACAAGAAATATTTCTCGCCAGGAATACCTGTCGATCAAAAAACCTGAAATAACCGGCCCAACCATAAGTCCGATGGAAGTCGCCACGCCCACAAGTCCAAGTGCCTTTCCCAATTGGTCAGTAGGAAAAACCAATTTAATAATTGCGGGCCCCGTTGCCATCATCATGGAAGCACCCATGGCCTGCAGGAACCTGAAGCCAATCAATTGAAACAAGGTTGTTGAAAAATAACAGGCAACAGATCCTACTGAAAAAACGACCATCCCACTCAGATAGACCGTGCTCAAGCCAATCTGGTCTGCAATTTTTCCCCAAAACAGCAGAGAAACCGTAATTGTAAGAAGGTAAATCAGTACAACCCATTCGGTTTGCGATAGATTTGTTCCAAAACTCCGCATAATTGAGGGAAGTGCAACGTTGATCATGGAACTGTCCATGGTGGACAGAAAAACCCCCACTGCAACTACAAGAAAGACGGCCCAGCGATTTTGATTGTGTAGAGGAGACAAGGATTAGCAACAAGGGAAGAATATGTTGACCAAAAAAAAACGAGCTCCGATAAATCAGAGCTCGTTTTTAAACATCAATACGAATTATGGAAACTACTGACTAGAATGTAACTTCCATCTGGGTGTAAGCAGAGAAGGCGTCATCATAGAGATCGCCATCACTCTTCAGATAACCAACTCTGGCAAGAACTTCAACACCTTTACCAACCTGGTATTTTGCCTGACCGGAAATCTCAAATGGATTTTCGCCATGGACAGCCTTACCTTCGTCATCAACGTTCATGTATACAAGGTTACCAGTGAAACTCAACTGCTCTGAGGTTTGAAACTTGGAGCTCAAACCAACGAACATGGTGTCACCTTCACTACCAATACGCTGAACCTGACTGGTAGGTACATCACCACCAAACATCAACCAACCGAAGGTCTCATCAGAACTGAAACCATCCATGGTGTAACCAATTCTGGCTGTAGGAGTGATTGAACCGTAGGTTGCGTTCCACTCTGCGTAACCACCATACTGATCATCGGAGTCAACTTCTGCAGTATCACCAGCTTTATAGGACTGCTCAAGAATAATGTTGTTTCCACCAAAACTCATGTCAAGGTTAGCAGATCCTTTAATTCCATCCATGTCCTTATAGGTTCCATCAGAAACATATACTGCACGAACATTTAATTTTACTGCATCACTGAACTTCTGTCTGTAGGTAACACCCCATACATCTTTATCACCATCTGCTGGAGTGTAATTATATCCAACAACGGCATCGGTACTTCCATCTGCCAAAGGAATATCATCTGTAATCAAGACTGGTTTTAAGTACCCATAGGTCTCATAGATTTTTTTGTCATAGGTAAAGGCAAGTGCAAGGCCACCATCTTTATAGAGCACACGAAAACGATCACTACGTTCATCATCAAGGAACCATGGAGAGAAAGCAATAGGCATTTTACCACCAGCGATATCAAGATTTCCAACCTTGAAGCCAACATATGCATAATCAGACCAAACATTTCCACCAGACAACTTACCATTATCATACGTTGGCAAACTTTTTGCAAAAGGACTGTAGTCACCGCCTTGCCCCCAAGTACCATCAAGAAACCGAACACGCGCCTTCACATAGCCGCCGCCTTCTGTTTTAGCATGAATCTTCACACGTACGCGTGAATCCCATCTTGTGTCACTGTCAACACCATTTTCACCAGAGTCATTATATATCAAACGAGCACGGGCGCTTCCACTCAAATCAACTACTGCAGAAGCAACAGTTGCAACACCAGCAACCATCATAAACGCAGCAGCAACGCAAATTACTTTCTTCATCTTATTCATCTCCTTAAATTTTCACTTCCAGTGGAAGCGTCATCTTAGTTGATCGCCAAAACCGACAGAACAACCATATTTACTATCTAATTGAGTGAATAATATCTATCGCGCAACCACCTGTCAAGTTTTTTTCACAAAAAGTAAAAAATTTTATACCATGCTCCTTTTATTGCTGCTCCTGAGCCTTCTTGGAAAGAAAACTCATTCCGAACACCGACAGCCTGCTTCCACCCATTCCAAGGAGGTAATTCTGCAGTAAACCACCGGCTTCCGGCTCTACGATAAACAAACGCCCCTGCACGGTTCCATCTGGTTGAGGAGAGGAAAAAAACTGAAAATCGACTATGGACTCAGAGAAAATATTGGTATGCCACATTTCAACAAATCCATCATCCCACCCAAGGCCACGTACCTGTCCATTTCTATACAAACGGCTTTTACTCATCATCTTTGGTGAATAGAGTTCATTGTCGACGAGCAGAAGATCACTCTTACCATCATTATCAAAATCAGTTACCACCAGGCGTATTGGAGCAGTATATTCTTCCAGTAACTCCCTTCCGCCAAAACCAGCAGGAGATGTATACAGTAATTGCAAATCAGCACTATAGACCTGTAACTGCTCCTTTTTATTCAGGGTCGCAATCTCACTTTGCTTATCACCATCAAGATCTGCAAAAACAAAATCGAACAAATTCACAGACCCCGGAAGCACAAGACGATCGCCCCCTAAAATCTTCTCTCCTTCATGGACTCTCATGCGGAATATTCCAGCTTCCATCATGCCCGAAACCCCGCTCTGTTGCCCGGCAAGTACCACCCCTTCACCTGGAATAGTGATGGGCCTTAAATACCAGTAGACATTTTCATAGAGCCATTTCACACCTGTCGTCGGGTGCCATTCCAAAACGAAGGAGCGAGGCTGTTTTTTTCTGGTACTACTCAAATATATCTCCATCAAACCATTTTGATCCAGGTCCGCTACATTCACCGCATGAACCTGTAATTCACCGGGCAGGGAGACGGTATCAAGCAGTTGGATTTTCTTATCCTTCAGCTGATAAATATAGAGTTTTGTGTTTGTGGCAATAATTATTTCATCATGGCCATCCCCATCAATATCCCCGGCTGTCATTCCCTTGGATAGAGCAGAGAGTATCGCGCTTTTGTAGCGTTCAGTGGCTTTCACCTCAAGTTCTGTCTGGCTGATAAATTCATCCTGACTGATTGAAAGACCAAACCCCATAGTCGTTTTATAGATTCTATCGGGATGGGTAGATCCTATATCAAGATCCTTGCCACCTTTTTTGTCCGTTTTTTCATCTATCTTCTGAGGTTCCGCCACCTGAAAAAGGACTTTAGCGACATCCTTCACCAGCACATCCAGCGCCGTCATAATTTCCTTATTGCTTTTTGCCAAGGACTGGAACTGTACGGAACTCTCTTCCGATGGCCTGAAGGCTTTAACGGAGAGCTCAATCCCGTTTTGTGTAGTGGCCACACGACTCATTATCCTGTACGAAGAGAAATCCCTTCCTTTTTTCATAGCCTTTTCAAGCCGTACCTCTCCTCCGGCTACAGGAGCAATCCTGCTTGCAAGCATAAGTCGCACGCTATCACGCAGATATGCAAAATCGCCTGCATCACTTACATCCGTCGGATAAAAAACCACTTCTTTCGCCCCGCCAGCCTGTGCACCTGTTACCGCCAACAGACAGCTCAACAGCAGAAAAAAAATGGTTACACATTTTTTAAAAGAGTTACACATGATTTACCTCTATTAATTTAAACTTTTTCATAGGTTCATTATACGCAGAATGTCGCAATCCTACCGCACTTCCATGTTCAAGGCAATCATCAAAACACGTAACTATTCAGCAGCACTCCAACTCCGTCCATTTGGGCCTTCTCGAATAGCACTAGTATGCTCCAAAGTCCCAAATGAACGAACTTGAAGTACGGAGTCTGCGCTTACCTGCTAAACAGTTATAGGACTGAGTTTATCATAGTTTTGAGATGACACTGAATACAAATATATTACCTTCTAACTAACAAATAACACACTAACTAGACATACCTTTTATTAATTCGAAAATTTAACACGGCGCGACGGATGGAGCGCTGATTACCACTAAAGCTCAGGTAACCGCAAAATTCAATCGTAGGAGCCCGCCCTGCGGGCGAATAGCACCAGGATCATGGGTATTTTTCGCCCGCAAGGGGCGAGACTCCTACACGCGTTATCAGCAAAAGCTGAGCTTGGGTGGGTAATCAGGATATACTAAGAGGAGGCCTCTCAGTGAAGGGATACAATACGCCTCCCGAAAAGTCGTGACAACAATTTATTTTCCCTTGACTTATACCGGAAAAGAACGTACTTTTTCTTTTACAGTAAAGTTTTTTGTACTCATTATATCTTTGTCCATAATAACTATGAAACGAATAATAATCATACTACTGACTCTTTCTCTATCGAGCATCGCTATGAGTGCGCATGCAGATGGGAAAGGTTTGCAGTCTGGAGACTATAAGTTATTTGCCTACACTTTGAGCAATGGTCAAGCGGGGAGCCAATCCGGGTCCGACGCATCTAAGAGTGTCAGCTTTCACAGTCTTTACATCTCTTCAGAGGCAATGAACACGGTTCTTAACCGAGAGCAGTATTCTCTCAGCAGTCCCCATATAAACATAAACAAAGTGAATAACTATCAGGGCTTTGCTCTTAAAGCGGCCTACGCCCCAACCTCTGAGATCACTCTTCACAGTTCCATTGGCCTGACCGATACCCTGGAAAGACAGAATATTGCTTATACTGACCGGGTCGGATGGGAAATTGATCTTGGGGTTGCGTACAAGTTCTTAAATAAATTTGCCTACGAAGTTCATTTTGGATATATGGATACGGGTGAACTCTTTAAGGAAAGTTCCAGTTACACCGACATTGACGATATCACCATCGTTACAAACAAATTGACAATGAGCTTTTAATCACTGCTCATTCACTCCCCCCTCTCCCCAACACTCCAATAGTTCTTAGTTGAGAAAGCCCGTGCGATTTCAAAGTGCCTCACAAACCAAACAGGAACTCGAAACATCACTCAAAGAATGTCGCCGTAGACCGCACTCCAATATCCACAAAGGAAAACTCATTCTTTCTCCGGAAATTTTCACCACCGCAGGCAGCGAAACCAATGTGGTGATCAGCAAATTTTCAATCCTTGACAATACCGGTGCCATCCATATAGGCCCCTGGTGCATGATAGGTGCCCGCTCAAGAATTTACACCCACGACCATTGCCACCAAGGAAAGACGCCACTACTTGCCGTTCAGGAGAAGCATGGTGTGGCCTGGCAGGATAAATACTTCGGCAAAGATGTCTGGATTCACGAGAATGCTATTGTTCTCTACCAAGCCTCCATCCTTCCTGACGGCTTTGTACTTGGTGCCGGATCCGTACTCACCAAAAACCCCGGCTCCTATGAAATATGGGCAGGAGTTCCCGCAAAAAAAATTGCTGACCGCAAAGATCTTTCTCCAACAGAGATACAAGCCTTTTTTAAGAAACCAGCCTTCAGCCTCAAAGAGTACCTTCATCTGGATGAACTAAAAGATACTAAATTCTGATTTACCTTTCCCCAATGTTGCTAATAGACTACAAATTACCGACATGAAAGACGCTCCCACATACAACATTCTTATGTACTCCCATGACACCTATGGGCTTGGCCATATCAGGCGCTCCATGGCTATTGCAAGGCACCTCTCTGGAAAAGAAGTCAATATTCTTATTCTGACTGGTTCACCCATTGCCGGACGTTTTACCCTTCCTGAACAGGTCGACTTTGTCCGCATCCCAGGGATGATCAAAAAAACAAATGATGACTATCAGTCTCTCTCCATCCGTATTGACCCGAACCAGGCACTTCATATACGAAAAAGTATTATCAGTGCCACGGCAAAAGCCTTTAAGCCCGACCTGTTTATCGTGGACAAAGAGCCCCTTGGACTGAAAAAGGAAGTTCTCCCCACACTGCAATGGCTTCGTAAACATCTACCTGCAACTAAAACAGTTCTTGGTCTACGGGACATACTTGATGAATCATCCGTTGTCTGCAATGACTGGAAAAGCAAGGATGTGTACCAGTATCTCGAGGATCTGTACGATGAGATATGGGTCTATGGAAACAAAGATATTTATAATCCTATTGTGGAATACAACATTCCGGCGTCACTTGAGCCAAAAATTTGCTTCACCGGATATATCCCACGAAGACAGAACACCAAAAGAGTACGAAAAAAAATCAGAAGCCGATACCGGATTTTTGACGAGGACACCTTTATTCTGGTCACAGCAGGAGGTGGTGGCGACGGCTGTGAACTTCTTGATCATTATATTGCCATGCATGACTTCTTTCCAACCTCGCTGCCATTCAAATCTCTTATGATCACTGGTCCATTTATGCCAAAATCCAGTCGAGAGCATCTGAAAAAAAGAGCTAAACGATTTGGAATCAAAACCCAACCCTTCCATCCACGGATGGAACAGTTAATCGGAGCTGCTGATCTGGTTATCTCCATGGGGGGCTACAACACCATCTGTGAAATTCTCAGTCAGGCGACCCCATCACTTATTATTCCACGGGAAACGCCACGCAAAGAACAACTTATCCGAGCTAAAAAGCTGACTCAACAGGGGCTCATCGACCACCTCCCCTGGAATAAAGTGTCCGCCCAGCTTCTTCGAGAGAAGATATTTACCATTCTTGCAGAAAACAATACCTACAAAAAATGCATGAGTAACTTCAAGCTATCGGGGCTTGACACCATGCGTGACCGAATTGAACATTTCAGAGATATATCATGACATCACCTGCATCCTCGACACTTGGGTATATCCTGAAAGGCTATCCACGTATATCTGAGACCTTTATTTCCAATGAAATACTGCTTCTTGAAAAACTTGGTTTTAAGATGCGCCTTTTTCCCATGCGCCATCCAAGAGAAGACTTTTGCCACGATTCTGTAAAACAAATTCGGGCAAAGGTGGACTACCTTCCCACTGAACTCTTACTCGACTTTCCGCGCCTGCTCCTGCCGAATTTATTTCTGGCTGTCAAGCGTCCGGCACTCTTTAAACATGGACTTGGTCTTGCCCACAAACGCTATAAGCGAACTGCCAATCTTGCCACGTTCAAACATCTTCTCCAGGCGGGATACCTTACAAATCATCATCTTTTACAAGATCATACGGTAAGCCACCTTCATGGCCACTTTGCTCATTCGCCAACGTCGGTTACCATGTTTGCAGCACTGCTTTCCGGAAGAAGCTTCAGTTTCACTGCCCACGCCAAAGATATTTACACGTCAAACCCTGCGCAACTTCGTGAAAAGATCAGACTCGCCACATTCGTAATCACCTGCACGGATTACAATCGCAAATACCTGGAAAGCATTGCCGAAGGGCTCGATACCCCAATCCATTGTATTTATCACGGAATTGATCTCAAACTCTTTTCGCCTGAAACAGACCACAGGGAATGCAGCGCCCCCTACAATCTATTGACAGTGGCAAGAATGACCGAGAAAAAAGGCTTGCCAACACTCTATCACGCACTTCGTCTCCTGAAAGATAAAGAGTTCCGTTTTAAACATACTCTTATTGGAGACGGTGATGACAAGGAGCAGATCCTAAAACTCATCACTAAGCTAAAACTTGATGACTGCTGCCAGTGTCTTGGTACCAGAACGCACAGAGAGGTCCTTAGACAGTTTGAAAAGAGTGATCTTTTTGTACTTGCCTGTGAGATTGCAAAAAATGGAGACCGTGACGGAATACCAAATGTGCTGGTGGAGAGTTTGGCAATGGGTGTTCCGGCACTCTCAACATCCGTTTCCGCCATTCCAGAACTTCTCCTTCACAACAAGAGCGGGATTACGGTTGCACCGTCGGAGCCGCAAACAATGGCTACAAACATTCAGGAGATATTAGAAAACAGAACCGTTCGAGACACCATCATTCAAGGCGGTATTGAACATACCCGGAATCATTTTGACAACCGAACACTCGTTGCAGAAATGGGCCACATCTTTCAGAAACAGCTCGCAGCAAATCAGACAAAAAGCATACTCTAACTTAGGCGGGCGAAATGCGGATCTGCTTCTATGCACCTTTCAAGCCCCTTGGCCACCCACACCCTTCCGGTGATCTGATTATTGCCACGGGTCTTTATGACTTTTTGATTTCACAGGGGCACCAGTTACTTATTGCAAGCAGCCTAAGATCACGCTGGATATATTTAAAGCCCTGGCGCTATTTTGAAATATATAAGGAGTACCGAAATACCGCAAAACGTATTCGGGAATTTTCTCCGGATCTGTGGCTAAGCTATCACTGCTACTATAAGGCCCCCGATCTTCTCGGACCATCACTCTGTAAAAAGTTTGACATTCCCTATACTATTTTTCAGGGCATATACTCCACAAAGCAACGCCGCAAGCTGAAAGGAAAAATTGGCTTTTATCTGAACCGACACAGCTTGCTGCAAGCAGTTCAACACTTCAGCAATAGAAAGGTGGATCTGAAGAATTTACAGAGAATTATTCCAGCAAAACAGCTCGCCTATATAAAACCCGGTATTTTTCCTGAATCATTCTCCTTTGATCAAGATGCGCGACTGGAGATGAGAGAGAAATGGCAGATACAAAATGAACCTGTTATTCTTACTGCTGCAATGTTTCGTCCCGATGTGAAAACCCAGGGACTAACATGGATGATCAAAGCTCTTGCACAACTGGCTGTTCCAGACATTCCGTTCAAACTAATTATCGCAGGGGATGGCAGCGAACGTGAAACGCTTACTCAGTTGGCTGATCAATATCTTCCTGGCCGCGTAATTTTCACAGGCCAGATCGCAAGAAAGCAAATGTACAGATTCTATTCCGGAGGTGACCTCTTTGTTTTTCCGGGAATTAGAGAATCACTGGGGATGGTATATCTTGAAGCACAATCCTGCGGACTACCTGTTATTGCCTTTGAAAACGGAGGGATACCTGAAGTTGTACAGCAGGGAAAAACAGCATTTCTCCCCCCCCCTTTTGACACAGATTCTTTCTGTACAAAGGTAAAACAGTTACTGCAAGACACTCAACAACGTACTACAATGGGACAGTCAGCGGCAAAATTTATTCGACAAGAGCATGATCTCCACTTCAATTACCTTCAATTTGAAAAAATTTTAAAACGCCATGCGAAACCTTCTTAAAACCAACAAATCCAGGACTGATCAAACGCTCATCGCTTTGCTCCGCCATGGGAAAACCCTCTGGAATGAAGAAGGGCGAATACAGGGCCGCCAAGATTCTCCTCTTTCCGAAAAAGGACGCCAACAGGTTCACGACTGGGGCCGCTTTATAGGGAACTATACCATTGATCAGATTATTGCAAGTGATCTTGGCAGGGTAAAAGAAACCGTCGATATTCTTCAGCAATACTGCAATCCCGTCCCCTTGCAATGGGACAAACAGTTAAGAGAACAGGCCTGGGGTGAGTGGGAAGGAAAATCCTTTCGTGAGCTCAAACAGACACAGCCGCAGGAGCTTGAGACCCAGATACGGGCCGGCTGGAATTTTCGTCCCCCCGGAGGAGAAAGCAGAAAGGAGGTTTTACAGCGCTCCCTGCCTGTTATTGAGAAAACTTTTCAAGAACACCATGGAAAACGTATCCTTATTGTCTCCCATGAAGGGATCGTAAAATCATTGATCTACCATCTGGCCGGTCGTGTATTTCTCCCGGAAGAGAAAAAACTCCTGCAGAAACGGCAGCTGCATCTCATTGTCGGTACAAAAGACAGCATTGAACTTGGCCCACTCAATGTCTTTCCACCCTCTGACAAGATAATTACACCATGAAAATCGCTTGCTACTGCCAACACGTGCTCGGTATTGGACATTTTCACCGCAGCCTTGAAATATGTAAAGCATTGGCAACACAGCACGAAACAGTGATGGTACTTGGCGGGCCGGATGTCACTCTCCCAAAGTCTGCTGTTCGCTTTCTTCAGCTTCCAGGGCTGAAAATGGATGCGGACTTTTCCAGACTCCTCCCATGCCAGAAAGGAGCTGATCTTGAAGAGCTCAAACAGAAACGTAAAGATCAGCTTTTTGAATTTTTCACCTCCTTTCAACCGGACGTTTTCTTAATTGAGCTCTATCCCTTTGGACGAAAGGCCTTTCGTTTTGAACTTGACCCGATCCTGGATGGTATCGGTTCCAGTACCTTACGACCATGCCTCCGCCTCTGCAGTCTCCGTGATATTCTCGTTGAAAAAACAGACAAACCAAAATATGAGACCAGGGTACTCAAACAACTCAACACAAATTTTGACGGCCTCCTGATCCACTCTGACCCCACTTTGATCCCTTTGGATGAGACATTTGGAAGTATGGAATCAATCCAAATTCCTTATCACTACACGGGCTTTATTGCACCTGTTACAACGGGCCAGACGGCAGGTAAGACTTTACGGCAGGAACTTGGCCTATCTGACAGGGATCAGCTTGTTGTTGCCTCCATTGGAGGAGGTAATGTGGGCGCAGAACTGCTCCAAGCCACAGTTGAAGCGGCCCTGCTTCTTCGACAAAAGACACCAAATATTCATTTCCATATCTTTACCGGGTTGTACAGCGATTCAACTCTTAGAGACAGATTAGAAAAACAAGCAGGTAACTCTGTTACCGTTCACGGCTTTAGCTCGCATTTTCCTGATTGGCTGGATGCTGCTGATCTTTCCATTTCCATGGCCGGGTATAACACCTGCATGAATATTCTTGCCGCTGGAATTCCTGCTCTTCTCTATCCATTTGGGCAAAACCGGGAACAACGCATGCGTGTTTCAGCATTTTCCAAAACCTCGGATTTCCTGCTCCTTGAGTCTAAGGGGCTTGAACCAGAACAATTCGCAGAAAAAATTATCCTACAGCTTCAACTCAAAAAGAAACGAACCCGTGCACGACTAAACGGTGCGATCCAAAGCTGCGACTTGATAAGCAACGAGACACTCTGGAGTGAAGCGAAACTATGATTTCTGCACTTTATACAGATCTTCCAGGCAATACCGAAGAGCAGCTACTACAAGCTCTGCAAAAGGGCTTGGCAAATGGAACCGGAACCGCCAACATCTTTTTCAGGGCAGATGATATTGGAGTACCTGGAAAACACTTTTTCCACCTGATAGAACTGTTCAAAACACATAAGCTCCCACTCTGCCTTGCAGTGGTCCCGACCTGGCTCACCTCTGGCCGGTTTAACACCCTCAAATCTCATGCAGGAGCCAGCAGTTCTCAATGGTGCTGGCACCAGCATGGATGGCTCCATCGCAACCATGAAACAGAAGGTAAAAAACAAGAATTTGGAGCTGCAAGAGCCGCAAACCTGCAAATCCATGATCTGAGCAATGGACAATCCAGACTCAACGAGCTTATGGGAGACTCCTTTTCTCCATTTTTCACCCCGCCATGGAACCGCTGCAGCGCTGATACTCTGCACGGCTTACAAAATCTTGGATTCAGGGCTGTTTCACGAAGTAAAAATGCAAAACCAAAATCTCCTGAGACTCTCCCCGATTTCCAAGTCAACATCGATCTCCATACCAGAAAAGAAACAGAGCCAACGTCCTGTTTCAACAATCTGCTTCTGGAAATCGAAGAGGGAATTAGCAGTGGGACAGCGGGTGTCATGATTCATCATCAGCGAATGAACGAAGCCGCATTTCAATTTTTAAACCTGCTTCTGAAAACCGTTTCAGCCAGCCCAACTTTGCATCCGGTACTCTTCCAAGAACTCTTGTAGGAAAGATTGCCAAAGAGCCCTAAAAACGATATGCTTACTTCACTGGAAAGAAATGACTTCCCAAAAAACTTAACAGCAGCAGAGAAGCAATGAGCCATCTGGTCGTATTGCCCTGGAAGCAATCACTTATAATGTCTTACAAGTCGATTCGGTCACGTTTTTTCCGTTCACTTGTAACTACTCTGACTCTGGTCCTTGCTGTCTCATTTCTTGCCTACAGCCAGATCAGCCTTGATATTGCCGACAGAATGCTTGCAACCGGTGATTCAGATATGCACCGAAGCCTGCTCCAGAGCGGCTACGATATTCTCCCTGGAGATACAAGTCTCTCCTCTTCCCCCAAACAACGCTGGATTGTAATCCTTTCTCTGCTTGTCTGTGTGGTGGGTATTATTAATGCTCAGCTGATGTCTGTGACCGAACGATTCCGTGAGATCGGCACCATGAAATGTCTGGGAGCACTCGATCGCTTTATCGTCCGAATATTTGTTATGGAAGCGGCGATCCAGGGGCTGGCTGGATCAGTGACAGGAGCTGTGCTTGGAGCTGTTACCGCCTTTGCGGGTGCACTGCTTCGTTTCGGAACAGATATCATACCGATTCTTCCCTGGCAGACAATTTTTTCATCGTCTCTGGTCGCCACGGCTACGGGTATCGGATTAAGCCTGCTGGGTGTTTTATATCCGGCAATGATGGCTGCACGCATGCAGCCGGTAGAGGCGATGAGAGTTGAACAATAAGAGTAACACTGGTGAAAGGTAAATGACCCAGTCTTTGCGATTTGTCTAGACAGTAACCATTTGAGTGAATGAATGACTGATAAAAAACAGATAGTTCGGGTAACGGATGTTACCAAGGATTTTGATCTTGGTAAGATTGTGGTCAAGGTGCTCAAGGGAATTGACCTTGAAATTGAAACCGGAAAGTACGTCTCTATCATGGGGCCATCCGGATCTGGTAAATCCACTCTTTTCAATATGATCGGTGGGCTTGATAAGCCAACTGAAGGGAAAGTTTTTATCGATGAAGTGGATATTGCACAACTAGATGCCTATGAACTTGCATGGTTACGCTGTCGTAAAATCGGATATATTTTTCAGACATTCAACCTGATTCCTGTAATGACAGCACTGGAAAATGTCACCCTCCCCATGACCTTTGCAGGAACACCCAACGAAGCTTCCATCCAGCGCGGCATGAAACTCCTGGCTCAGGTTGGGCTTGAAGGGAGGCATGCTCACAGACCGGCAGAACTCTCGGGCGGTCAACAACAACGTGTCGCGGTAGCAAGAGCCCTTGCCAATAGTCCAGCCATTATTCTGGCCGATGAACCCACGGGAAACCTGGATCTGAAGACCGGTGAAGAAATCATATCACTGTTAAAAGAGATGAGTGATCAACAAGGAGTAACGGTCATCTCAGCCACCCATGATTACAAGATGCTCAATGTCTCCGATCAGGTTATCTGGATTCGTGACGGACGGGTGGACAAAATTCAGGATCGTGATGAACTGGAAATTCATACCGGAGGAATGAGCAGTTAATTATCATGAATTTCCTTCGACTCTCCACACTTGCTGCCTGTTTCTGTTTTCTTTCACTCTGCTGGGTTCTGCCCTCCGTTGCCACGGATACGCTTTCCTTACGGGAACAAATCGTACAGTTAAGCAGTGCTGCTGAAAGAACCACGGGGAGTGACGGATGCAAAACAGCTGCTGACTTTATCAAGGAACAGTTTACGGCACTCGGCCTGGAACCTGGGAGCTACCAATTTCCTATCCCTGTCCGTACAGTCAAAGGAGCTACTCTGCAGGTTGGAGAGAAAACCATACAACTGGATTCACTTCGCTATAATGCAATTACTCCCGAAGCCACCAACGGCCCGCTCACCGGCCCACTCTTTTACGTTGGCAGCGGAAACTGGTCCGATATGCAGGGCATGCAGATCAAAGATGCCATCGTTGTAATCGATGCTGACTCAGGGCAAAACTGGCAGCAGCTTGCATCGCTTGGCGCACAGGCTATTATTTACCTCAATTCTTCATCGAGATCATCCAAGTACCTCTTCATAGAAAAGGAAGAACTCACCCCTATTCAACTGCCATGTTTCTGGATGGAGAAAACTGATATAAAAAAAGTTTTCAATAATTTTCCCTTTGATACTCCTGGGCTTATTGGAACAACAGCCAACCTGACGGCAGAGGTCTACTGGGAGGAGATTGTATCTGAAACAATCTATGGCCTCATTCCCGGCTCAGATCCCCAGTTAAAAAATGAGCTCCTGGTTGTCGATGGCTTCTACGACAGCTCAGGGTATGTTGCAGGACGTGCCCCAGGTGCAGATGAAGCCAGTTCGATTGCCACCCTGCTCCAGACGGCACGTCGATTACAAGAAAACCCTCCTGCACGGTCAGTTCTACTTGTCGCCACTAGTGGTCATAATGAAGCCCTTGCTGGGATGCGTGAGATCCTATGGAGCATTAGCAGTAAATCAAAACTCCTCAGAAAGCAGAAAAAACTGCTAAAAAGTGAGTCCTCAAACACTCAAGCTTACATACAAACACTCAAAACACTTTCTTTTCCCCTCGGTGAAGATCTTGAGCGTGATGCGAGAATCAGCCTTGCCATTGAAGATCATCTTAAGCTTTCGGTCGATGCGATTTCACGGGAACTTGGCCGTCTCCGCCTGATTCATGATAGTGATCCGAAAACGAATGAGACAATAACAAAACTCTCAAAAAGACGTTTGCTTTTCCGTCGCCTGAGCTGGCGTCACAGTTTCCATGATATGCCAGCAAATGAAGCTGAACTCTTTCAAGGAGCTATCCCTGCCGCCATCGCAATCATGGAGGAGCGTAAGCAGGAGCTCAAAATACGCACATCCTGCCTCCAAAGTAGCTACACCTTTAGAAACCTGCTCGCTGACTACGAAATCGCAGCATTTATCTCCCTGCATCTTTCCAGTCATGGGAATGGGATTGGGGCGTTTCATCAGGGTTTTTTGTATACTCTTAAAGCAAGAGTTAACCGGACGGGAATCTTTTCGCTACTTGCAGATCTGCTTGACGCAACGGCTGCTGCCAGCCACAGTACAACCCCCTATATCAACACCCTTCGTCCCAGTCGCCTTCGTTCCTGGGACTCCTGGTTTCTCGATAAACCAGCTCTAGGCGGTGAAGTTGCCTCCCTTGCCGGATTTCTTGGGATTAGTCTTGTGAGTACGGGAGATGCCAGAGCCCTGTGGGGTACGCCCTGGGATACCCCGGAACATATCAACTGGGACAAGCTGAACAATCAGGCGCAACTCATTGGTGATATGGTTACAGCCATGGCAGGAACAGCTCCTCTGCAATCGGGCAAACTTCCACGCAATGGCTTTTCAACGGTTACCGGACGGGCGAATCTCCTTCTCCAAGGCGAACTTTTTGCCGACTATCCCGCAGCAAAAACGATGCTTCTCGCCTATCAGGGGTCGCAAAAATATTATAATATGGTGGACTCCACCGGTACATTTATCATCAAAGGAGTTGCCGATAAAAAGCATGTTCTTGATAAACTCATCATTGAAGGGTACCGCTTTGATAAAAAAAGCGGTGAAGTCCTCTGGGCAATCGATAAGAAGGCAACCGGAAAAAGTAATTACCGCCTTAAAATCCGCAGGCGTTATGCCAAAACAGACCTTATCCTCTTCAGCTGTAAAGAAACTACGATCTTCGGGCTTCTGGAGCCACGTAATTTTAATTACCTTACAAAAATCGAGCTGCTCGATGGCCGACGTGATGCTCCCCCTGCCCACTACTGGTACAGCCGAATCGATACCCGCAATTCAACAATCGCCTCTATTTATACGGAACCTGGAACATGGCTAAAGGCCACCCTCTCCGATAACGTCCTGACCCGAAAAATGATCCTCACCAATGGAACCGCGGACAAATCCATGGGATTTGGCTATCCGGTGGATCAGTTCAGCGCCATCAACAATACCGTCTATCGTGCTGCCTCCGATATCTGGACCCTTCTTTCACCACGTATCAAAAACCTGGAAAGCCACGGCATTTTCGATGATAAGATAAGCCAGCTTGAAGAACGCGGACTCTCCGCACTTCTAAAAGCTGGAAACAGTCTAAAAGAATTCGACTATGATACTTTTTCCAGCGCCGCATCGGAATCAATGGCACTGGCAAACCGCGTCTACGTACAGGTTGAAAAAACCCAGAAGGATGTTCTCTTCGGAGTTCTTTTCTATATTGCACTTTTTGTCCCCTTTGCCTTCTGTATGGAAAGGTTTCTGTTCAATTATGCAAATATTTATAAGCGGATTATCGCGTTCTGTTCAATTCTGCTTCTTTTAATCACTATTATTTATCAGGTTCATCCTGCATTTCAGCTCGCCTACAGTCCCACGGTTATTATTCTCGCCTTTTTTATACTGGGCCTCTCGTTAATGGTGAGTCTTATCATTTTCTTCAGATTTGAAGAAGAAATGATACTATTGCAACGACGTGCCAGTCACAAACGTCCCTCCGAAATCAGCCACTGGAAGGCCTTTACCGCTGCTTTTTTTCTCGGTGTCTCTAATCTCAGGCGCAGGCGAATACGGACAGTGCTGACCTGTTTGACTCTTATTATCCTCACCTTTACCATTATGAGCTTCACCACGGTAAAATCGGGAGAACGGCAGAGCAGACTTTTTTTCCAGGACACTGCCCCCTACTTGGGATTGCTCTTAAAACGTGTTGACTGGCGTTCCATGCCGGTTGAAGCGGTGGACAGTCTCGTTGATGGCTTCAGAGACACAAAAGGCGTAGCTCCTCGCATCTGGCTCGAAGCCAAGGATCCCACCCAAGCCGTCCATGTCCCCCTTCAACATGGCAGCAACACTGCAGAGCTACAGGGATTAATCGGGCTATCCCCTTCTGAGGTTGAAGTAACAGGGCTTAACAAAATCCTGAGCTCCGGACGATGGTTCACAAGTGATGACCGCAGAACTATTATTCTTGACCAGGATATGGCAAAAAGCCTTGAAGTCAAAACCGATGGAACTGAGCAAATAGAGTTATGGGGACACGCTTTTACGGTGATTGGCAGTTTTGATAGTGAACGCTTTGATAAGGCACTGGATCTTGACGGTGAACCCCTCACTCCAGTCACCTTCCCTCAAGAATCAGGAAACGATATCAGTGAAGTAGAGCAGGAGGCCATGGAATCCGGAGACGATATTCGCTCTTTCCAGAGCCGTTACCATCATATCCCCGCCTCTCAGGTAGGGATTATTCCCGCAACCACCCTGCTTACCATTGGCGGAAAGCTAAAGAATATTGCTGCCCTTCCCCAGGGCGGAATGTCCATTGCTCAAACCGCAGAAAATCTTGTTGACCGGTTCTCCTTGGCTATTTTCACCGGAGAAAAAGATGGCGTCTGGCTCTATAATCAAAGTGATTCCATACAGTACAGTGGTGTCCCCAATATTATAATCCCACTTCTTATCTCCATTTTCATCGTTCTTAACACCATGATCAGCTCCGTCTATGAACGAAAAAACGAGATAGCAATATACACTTCTGTTGGCCTTGCGCCATCGCACGTATCCTTTCTCTTTATCGCAGAGGCCCTTGCATTAGCTGTAATATCCGTGGTTCTTGGCTATCTGTTGGCTCAGGTTTCCGCCTCACTCTTTGCAGGAACCAGTCTCTGGGCAGGGCTCACTGTTAATTATTCATCCATGGCAGGGGTTGCGGCCATGGTACTGGTCATTGGAGTGGTTCTGCTCTCGGTTATCTACCCTTCAAAGGTTGCAGCAAAAATCGCCATCCCCGACGTGAATGCCAACTTCAGCCTGCCGCGCGCTGTTGATAACCGCATTAGCATCACCCTCCCATTTTTCATGAAATATGATGAGCATGATTCAATTGGTGGATTTATACTCAGCTACTTCAGATCTCACCAGGAAGTTTCCCACGGACTTTTCTCCACGGGTCCCGTCGATCTGGTTTCAAGTTGCTGTAATATTGATGAGATGCGAGCCATAATAGAAAATGCAGAAGAACCTCATACCATGTACTGTACTTATATTCGCTCAAAGGTCTGGCTGGCACCATTCGACTTTGGCATTATGCAGTGGGTAGATGTGCAATTCTGCCCCGTAGAAGGTAACGGCAATTATCTGGAAATCAAGGTGACTATTGAACGCCGCTCGGGCGAAGAATCCGTATGGGAGAGAATTAACACATCCTTTCTCCATGACCTTCGCAAACAACTCCTGGTCTGGCGCTCTATTGATGATATCAGTCATAAGCATTTTGCCGGACAGTTTCGGGAGATAGCAGCAGAAACTCAAGGGTTAGAGGAGAGAACTGATGTCTGAGCAAACAGCCACTGCTTCCGTGATTCGACTCCGTGCAATTATCGTCGGCCTGCTCCTTTCCGTTGCAATTTGTCTTCTTACTCCGTTTAACAATATTTATCAGCAGGCAACTCCTCTTGGCGGCGGTCATTTTCCTCTAGCCCCGTTCTTTATTTTTATCCTGCTGGTGCTGCTGAGTGCTATCACTTCAAGAATTTTTCGCAGCCGCTCACTTATCTTCACTGGAGCTGAACTCCTTATTGTCTGGATAGAAATGGTTATAGGATCGGGGATTGCCTATACCGGAATGGCTCGCACCCTGCTCCTTAACCTGACTACTCCAATTCACTACGCAAGCGTTGGGAATCAATGGCAAGAGACCCTCGGTTCGGTACTTCCTCAGGGAATCACCCCAACTGATCCCCATGCCATCGAACTGCTGTACACCGGAATCCAGGGTGGACGCAGTATGAGCTGGATGGAGGTAGTCTTCGCCATCCCCTGGCAGGCATGGCTCAGCCCGATGCTGCTCTGGGGAAGTTTTATACTGCTCTCTTACGGATTTATGCTTTTTATTATCAATATCCTCTCCCGGCAGTGGATTCATAACGAACGGATCAATTTTCCACTGCTGCGTGTTCCTGAAATGTTGAGCAAGGCACTCGATGAGAGAAAAGTAGGACATTTCTTCAGTAACCGCTTTCTGCTTGCTGGATTGCTGATCCCCGTATGCCTTCATTTTCTTAACGGCATGAACTTTTACTATCCATCGGTACCGCAACTCTCCACCCTGATCCTCGCTGGCCCATACTTCCCGGACTACGGGCTGTTTGCAGGATTCCAAAAACTAAAAATCTACATTTATCCAGCATTTATCGGATTTGCTTTTTTAACATCACGGCAGATTTCCTTTAGCTTCTGGTTCTTTTTTATCTTAGGCGGGCTCTTTTTCGGCTTCCTTGGAATGCTGGGCTACACCATCCCCGCCTCGGAACTCGGTATTACCTTTGGGCCGACACTTGCAAGACCCGAAGAGACCCAAATGATTGGAGCCTACGGTATTTTCTTTTTATTTCTTATGTGGTTGGCCAGAACGCACCTTATTGAAGTGACCAAGGAGTCTCTCTTTCTTGCAAAACCAAATAAAGCGAGAACCGAATGGTTTGATGTACGCTACTCCTTCTGGGGGGCAATTTTCTGCTTTATTGCACTTCTCTACTGGGCCGTATCACTCGGCATGAGCCTGATCACCGCCACCCTTTTCTTCAGTGCAGCATTTATGATCATGCTGGTGGCTACCAGAATCATCTGTCAGGGAGGGCTTGCTTATTTCACCCTTACTGCTGCCCCCATGGATGGACTGCTTGCCATCGGTGGTACGAAACTCTTTAGCGGGATCAATGGATTACTGGCCGGAATGAGCCAGAAAGTGCTCTTTGTTGATCTGCGGGAATCACTTATCCCCTCGCTTCTCCATGCCAGAAAACTAAGCCATGGTAAAACTCCTGGCCTGCTCATATTTTCAGGACTTTTTTTCACCATTCTCACAAGCCTTGTGGCCTCTATTCTTGCCATGATGACTCTCTACTACCGTTATGGCACCAGAGAATTACAGCTTGAGTGGGCGAGCCGAACCACGGTAACCGTCTTTGAAAATGTCCACCGGCTTATCACTGCTCCAGTGGAAGCTGGAAGCTGGATTACCTTTTTTGCCATAGCCGGTGCCATCGTGATGCTGGTCCTGGTGGTCTGCTACCATCGTTTTTACTGGTGGCCAATCCATCCACTTGGATACCTGACTGCATACAGTTCAGCCATGCGTATTCTCTGGGTCAGCTTCTTTATAGGCTGGGCCTGCAATACTTTGTGTATGCGATATGGCGGTGTAACTCTCTTTAAAAAAGTTCAGTTCTTCTTTATCGGCCTTATCATCGGAGACTTTTTGATGGGCGGAGGCTGGGCAATTGTTGGATTTTTTACCGATTCCGGCTATCAAGTATTGCCGGATTGAGTAGACTGAAGGCGATAAGGCAGAAGTCCGAAGGAAAATCCACCCTTCAGCCTTCCAACCTCAACACCTGATCTTATAACTATGTACGACGACAAAGAACTTAAAGAATATAGAGACCTGCTCAAAGCACCCGAACATTTTGAAGAGGGTTTTGACTGGAAGACTATTGTAGGTGCCGTCTTTATCGGTTTTCTGATGATGCCGGGTTCCATGTACCTGCAGCTTGTTATTGGACAAGGCATAGGTCCCGCCGCGCGTTGGGTGACGATCATCCTCTTTGCAGAGGTGGCAAAACGTGCCCATGCCGATCTGAAACAGCAGGAAATCTTCCTTCTCTACTATATGGCAGGGGCAGCTCTGGCTTCCCCCTTCTCAGGTCTGCTCTGGAATCAGTATCTGGTGCAATCCGATGCAGCCAGGATGCTTGGTCTCACGGAATTTATTCCCACCTGGATAGCTCCAGGTCCAGACTCTCTCTCCATGGTGGAACGAACATTTTTCCACCGGGACTGGATGATCCCCATTCTTTTACTCGTCGGTTCCCAGATTATTCAGCGTATTGATCATTTCGGTTTGGGATACGCGCTGTATCGAATCACCTCCGATGTTGAGAAACTGCCATTCCCCATGGCCCCAGTCGCAGCCTTGGGGACCATGGCACTTGCCGAGTCCACCGAAGAAAAGAAAAAGAGCTGGAAGTGGAGAGTCTTCTCCATTGGCGGAATGATCGGACTTGTCTTTGGAGCTTTTTATGTCCTGCTGCCCATTGCTTCTGGACTTATCTTCAATGAGCCAATTCGCCTTATTCCCATTCCCTGGATAGAACTCACCAGCCATACCGAGGATATCCTGCCCGCCGTGGCCACGGGTATTCAGCTGGATCTAGGCCTAGTTTTTATCGGAATGGTTTTGCCTTTCTGGGCTGTTATCGGCGGACTTATCGGCCTGATTATCACCATTATCTTAAATCCCATCCTCTATGCGGAGGGAATCCTGCAACGCTGGCATCCCGGGATGGCCACCGTTGATACGGTTTTTGCCAATAACTTTGATTTTTATATGAGTTTTGGAATTGGGCTTGGGCTCGCTATCGGGGTGATAGGAGTCTGGTCGGTGGTAAGATCATACCGCAGCACATCAGAGCATATGGGAACACTTCATGATCTTTTCCATCCACCGGAGGGGCGAGGAGATTTTAATTTCTGGATTGCAATTGCAATTTATTTTTTCTCAACCCTTGCCTATGTGGCCCTTTGTGTCTGGCTGGTACCAAATTTCCCATGGCTTTTCTTTCTTGGCTATGGCTTTATTTACACTCCTATTGTCTCCTATATCACGGCAAGAATGGAAGGGATTGCAGGACAGTTTGTAAGCCTGCCTCTGATTCGGGAAGCAAGCTTTATTGCAGGAGCACGTTTTTTCGGTTATCAGGGGATAGAAATCTGGTATGCCCCCATTCCCATCCATAATTATGGTGAGGCAACAGTACAATTTAGACAGATTGAGCTCACCGGAACCTCCATCCGTGGCATTATCAAGGCGGAAATTGTAGTCTTTCCCATTGTTATGGTGGCAAGCCTCCTCTTTTCCCAATTTATCTGGAGGCTGGCTCCCATCCCATCAAGCCAATATCCGTATGCCCAGGAACTTTGGCACCTACAAGCTCTTAATACACTGCTGATGCAAACCTCCACCATGGAAGGAAACTCCATGTTTTACCAGGCCCTGAACAGTACCACGGTCTTCTCGGGGCTCGGCTTTGGATTACTAATGTACTTTGTACTCAGCCTCTTTGGGCTGCCTATTCTTCTTATCTATGGAGTCGTACGAGGGCTCGGCCAGTCAACACCCCATGGCCTGATACTAGAAGTACTCGGGGCATTTCTTGGTCGTTATTTCTTCTTAAAACGATATGGTCCCATGTGGCGGCAATATGCGCCTGTACTTCTCGCCGGATTTTCCTGCGGTATGGGGCTAACGGGAATGTTTGCCATGGGACTGGCATTGATTATGAAATCACTGGGTCATTTGGCTTATTAATTTATAAACCAGTGACAAATGAGGGTGGATTAACGTGGATTATCCGATAAATTTATTTCCTCCAAGGCTGTTTCAACTATTTCTATAATAGCATCAACGTCCATGCCACATTCTTCCAAGGTACGTTCCAGCTTTCTTATCTCATCGGTGGTCATGATAAAACCACATGGGAAGTTGGATATGAATTCGTTGTGGGTATCAATGAAACAGATATGTCCCCTGCTGCTACTGTTTTTCTCATCATCCCTACTCCTGCTCTTCTATGCGATTAAAAATAATTAGCTATTGAAAACGACAGCTTTTTTATATCACACAAAAGAGTATCTTTAAATAGGTATTTATACCTATTTCCATGTAGCTTGGATCAAAAAAACTTTCAGCTTACATCTTCATGCATAAAGAACAGTGACAGAGTTTTTTTTCTCATAGAACTATGAGACATTAGCGACGGCGTCAGCTTTTTCCCTTCGGAGCGCAGGCCGTTTTTGACTTTATTTTGCTCGAGGCTCTAGTTCTCCCGAACCCACTGCTGCCAGACGACCGTGACGTATAAAGTCCAAGGCCCTGCTCCCTCATCAGATCGAAGCGGGTTTTTCTATATGGGTCAACCTTGGTATCCATGACAATGGTGATGGGATTATCGGACTCAAACTGTTTTCGAATCGCAGCCACCGCCTTTTCAATCACCTTGTCAGCTGCTGGAGCAAGTGTTGGCACTTCTTCTTTTGCTGCATTTGCATCTTCATAGGCAAGTTCATAGTTTCCTGTGACGAGAAGAAACTGACTCCGCTCAAGATGAATCCACCCCTTATGGTCCAATTCAAGGGCCTCGTTGTAATCTTCAAGTGCCATTTCCAATTTTTTAATCTTTGTATATTGTCTGGCTCGGAAAATATGTAACATACTTTTTTTCTTTGCATCACGAGTCTGCTCAATATCACGACTGATCAGCTCGATGATCATTTGCAAATTGCCTGCCGTAGCAATGGTGCTTAAAAAGACACTCAAAAAAAGGGACAAGAAGAAAGAACGGGATATCAAGGACTAGCCCTCTGGCTGATTGGTATTGTAAGAAAACTTGCTAGGCAGGAAGAAGACTATCACCGTTCATCCATCAGAGCCTCACGGGCACAGGCAGAGCCCCCACTATACATAAAGGGAAAAACCTGAACAATACCAGGCGCTGGTTGCCGTACTGTCCCGACAACCTTCTTTGAGTACCAGACACCTATCTGCTTACCATCGGGCGCAATCAACACCCCACCTTCGGGGATACAGAAAACTGAGGTTCCAGCCTGCATCCAGAACACTGCTTTTTTCAGATTCTCAGTTGTCCAGTCTCGTTGTGACCAGAGCTTTGTTCGCAGCTGAAATGCATTGGATATGGCTATAACGGCATCGGGTTCGACCTCTGACCCTTCCGTATAGTATATATGATCGGCCAAAATAGTACCTGCTTCGAAAAGCTGTACGATTTCCATTCGTTTTTGTAGACCGCCCGTTGGTGAGGAAATAGCGACACATCCACTGGTCAGCAGAAGGAAAAACAGTAGCATGCAGGTATTTAAAGAAATGAACTTATACAAGACAACAACCTCCTCAAAACTCTATTCGTCAGGTTTTTCCCGCCAAGCCTCGGGAGCAAGATGACTCATCAGGTAGTTCTGCTGATCTGAAAAGCGGTGGATTCTGGAATTAATTATTTTCTGAACCATGCTCTGATAGGAATCGGGGAAGCGTTCCATGACCTTGCTGAAGGCCTCACGACTTATGGTCAATAACTCAACATCCGTCCATGCTCTGGCCGAGAAAAACCAGTCAAACTGAGAAAGAAGAGCAAGTTCTCCAAAATAATTAATGGCATCAGCATTTAGCAACTGAAGATGAAAACGGCGATCCTGATAATGTTGATGAATATCAACCTCCCCAGAGAGGATAATAAAAAAACGATCACACTGCTTTCCTTCACTCAAAATCAACTGCCCTTTTGAGTACTCTTCTCTCTTTGCGAGATAGGCAAAAAGGCTCACTACGCCAGATGGGGCACCTGAAAAAATATGTAATCTGTTTAAAAGTTCCTGAATATCAGTGAGCTGATTCATACTCTCACGATCAGGATTCTGCCCGGGCAAGTTCATAAAAATCTCCTTTCTTTTCCATCAGTTCACTGTAGGTTCCCCGTTCAACAATTCTCCCGGCTTTCAATACAATAATTCTATCATAGGCCGGTGTTAAATCCAGACGATGAATAACCGCAATAACTGTTTTCTTGCCCTTAAATTCATTTTCAAGCAGTCCCTGGATTCGAGCCTGGGAGGTATTATCAAGACTGGCTGTTGCTTCATCCATAATAAGAATGGGGGAATCTTTTAAGAATGCCCTAGCAATAGCAAGCTTCTGTTTCTGCCCACCGGACAATCGGTCTCCCTTACTTCCCACTTCAAAATCAAGTCCGATATCCATAACCTCATCGAGCAGTTTCTCATCCTGAAAAGCCTGGGCAGCAATCTGCCGGAGATGTCCATCAAGTACCTGTTCCGATTTCACAGCACCAAAGAGAATATTTTCCAGAAGGGTACGGGTATATAAATATTCACTTGGGCAAAATGGAATAAAACTATTAATATCACCACATTTTGGAGTTTGCCTGCAGGGGGTACAAATATCATTAGACTTGCAATGAGTCATATTAATACCGACAAGTTTCTCCTGAAAAACATGCCTTGCATTAAGAATTTTGTTTTCCATTGCCGAGGGGAGCGTAACGATGGAATGTTTTTGGGGAATAAATCGAAGAGCGAGAGTCAACAGCAAGCCACGAGCTTCCTGATCCTTAGGCTGCGGGTTGCTTAAGCGCCCAAGTAAGGCAGCGTAAGTGCTAAACTCGCCTGCTTCCATGGGATTATCACGGAAGAAGAACTCATCATCCTGAAAATCCGCTAATAGGTTTACAGTGTGCGTAGCTATGGCAAACCCAAGAGTCAAAAGAGGTTTCTCGATCTTTAATTCGGCCAGCAAGTTCATAAATCCGAGATGATGCGGCAAATGTTCGATGGTAAATTCACCACTTAAACTATCACCAAAAACGATATTATCCCGAATACTAGAATAATAGAGGTAAAGGTTTGCATCATAAAATTCAATTGCAGCCTCAAATTCATCTCTTAAAGTGGTCTGAATAATCTGCCGCATCCGCAAAAACTTATCCCTGAAAGGCCGACACTCTTCGGGAGACAGCACAGCCTGCAAACCAAAGCGAATAATATCCTCCTGAAGCCCAACATCCCGAATAACGGAATGGACTCTGGCACGATCCACTCGTTCTTCTCCCTTGGACAGAGCCTGAACACCATAAAGCAGATTTTCGGAGATAGTCCCGGAAAAAATAAATGGCTGCTGAGCAATCATTGCAACATTGTTCCCAATATCCATCTTACAAAGTTGCTCAAGGGATTGCGCATCAATCTCAATACGCCCCTGACTGGGATCATAAAGCTGGGCAATAAGCAAGGCAAGGGTCGATTTTCCAGACCCGGAATAGCCAACAAGCGCAACCTGCTCATTGGCCTTAATTTCAAAACTAATATCTTCAAGTAGCCTGACACCGCTTGGAACCGTAAAGGTGACATTCTTCATGCTGATATTTCCCTGTAAAACAAGTGGATCACGACCAGGTGGCAGCATAGGATGGGGAGGATCCATATCAAAAATCTGCATAATCTGCCGATAACGAATCTGGGCATCCTGATAGCTTTGATAATACTCAATAAGCTCCTTCCATGGGTCATACACCTTTTCATAGGCAGAAAGGAATGCAACCAGAGCACCGAGTGTGAACTGACCATTAATAGCCAGATACCCACCGACAAGAAAGAGAATAAAGGGGCCCAGTGACTGAAAAAAATTATTTACAAACTTTATCCCATATTTAACAATAAATAATTGCTTCACAAGACTATAAAGATACGTAATATAGGTAGAAAGCTTTTTCTCCTCCAGCTTGTAACTCGCATTCCCATGAATCTCGTGAATCCCCGATATGGATTCATTCACCACATTTGCCATGACTCTTGTAGTTTTAACCCGTTTAGTATTCAGTTTATTATATTTTTTCTGGAGATAGGGAATAACGATAAGCTCGAAGGGATAAATCCCAATACTGAGCATGGCCAGCAGAGGATTCAGATCAAACATAAAACCGATAAAAACAACAAAGGTGAGAACACTTGTGATGGGAATGGCAAGTGCCCCGCCAAGAAAAAAGCCAATGGCATTCAGCTCAGCTGTCATTGCAGAGATAACAGTACCCGGCTGCATCTTTCGATAAAACTGCAGCGGCAACTGTAAAACATGTTGGTAGAGTTCCCCCCGCATTTCAATCAAAATCTTCTGGCCAATATGCACCTGAAGAACATTGATCCCGTACTTCAGCAATCCCGCAATTGTTACCGCACCAATATAGAGGCCACAGTATAAATACAACAGCTGAATGTCCTTTAAATAGATGGCTTCATTGATAATACGCTTCTGCATTTCAAGTGGAAATACCTTAAAGAACAGGCTGACAACAATAACCAGCAACAGGAGCAACTGCAGATGCCGATGCCTTCTCAGTATCCAATAGAAAAGAGACCGTTCAGTGATACGAACATCGGATGTTACTGTTGTTTTTTCCATATCGCACAGAGAGAATAATGGATTAATGAAAAGAGCTTACCCTTCGAGCCTTTTCTATTGTCTTGGGATTCAACAACAGAGTCAAAGAGTACATTCTAAATTTAGTGGAATGAAGTATAATTACATGATACAGAGTAATATAAACAAGAGCCAGAACAATTAATTTTTTCCATCACAAAGGTTTGTTATGAAAAAACCGATATTAATGAATTACATCCTCGCCATACTGCTTAGCTTTTTGTCGCCCTATATGCTTTTTGCAAATGACATTCCCCACGAAATAGGTGGCTTTGTCCTCGGCAGTGACATCACTGACTATCCGGACATCGAGTATTCCAACTTTCTTAAAGAAGTCGTCATCTATGACTGGCACGGCTTTGATAAGGGAATACTCTCCTACGCAATTTGCGAAAACCCCGGAGAAATTGTCAAAATCAAGCTCAAGTACAGCAATTCAAGCAAGAAATACTTCAAGGTACTCTTCAAAAAATATAAAGAAAAATACGGAAAGCCAACGAAATGGAAGGGAGACTCCTTTGGTATTCTCCATATCTGGAAATGGAACTTCCTTGATAAGAATAACAACAAGGTCCATCTGATCCTGCAGCACAACACTAAAAATCCTAATGAAAACAACGGCAACATGGTCAAACTGTATCTTCCGGACCAGATTAGCAGAGAACAAGCCTGTTTCTCCCAACAGTGCACGCAAAACATCAGCGAAGAAGAGAAGAAAAAACGGATAGAACGCAAAAAGAGTGACTGGAAATTTCTCATTCCTCAGTAAATCACCATGAGCTCCGCCACTGACAGCAAGCAGACAATTGGGTGGAACGGGATAATACTCCGTTGTCCGGGACAATGGGAAACCACTATTTCAGAGGTAAAGCACCTTCTGTTTGAAGAGGATTTCAAGCCGGTCTTTGAACTCCGCTGGCAGCAGGAGAAAAGACACAATACCCGTTCTATCAAGGCCACTCTTCAGAAAATTGCTGAAGAAACTGGTTTGCTAATCTTGAACGCACTACCGCCTCACTGGCAAACACTTGAAGAACGATATGGGCTAAAATTGCTTGCTGACCCAAAAAGCAAAGAACTCAAAGCCGCAGTCATGATCTGTAAAGAGTGTGGCACAACTCTTCTGCTCTACTTCTTTCAGAACCCGGCCCTCAGGCATCGACTCGAACTGAGACAGGTCATTGAATCTATCAGTTGCCACAAACAGAACAAAAAAGACCTCACTCTCTGGTCCATCCAGGATTTTAAAATTCTTCTACCGGACAATTTTATTTTAAGCGGATATAACTTTGGTGCAGGGCTCACCCGACTCTCATTTATCAACTCCGGAATGACCATGCACCTTTGCCGGCTAGCCGGTGCTTCCCAGCGCCTCGAAAAAAAATCCATGCTGAACCTTATAAATCTCCTTGGTGATCTGGAAATCGTGGAAGAAGATGCGCAATATCAGAAAGACTCGGTGATCCACCATTCCTCCCCTTCCATATTCCAGCAGATTCGTAGTCGGGTTAAACGTAAAGCTCCATTCCACCATGTAATCCTGCGCCACCATCCTGAATATGATAGATTAAGCGGGCTCTTCTTTTTTGATAAGAAACCCATTCCGGAAACGCTGAGTAGATCAATCATTAAGAGCTATGAAATCTTCGCCCTCTAACAGCATCGAGCCACTGAGCCGCACCGAATCACTTGCCTGTATCCCAAGGCAAAGCGATTCAGTTCAATGGGAAGAACTGAATAACGGAGATATTCAATTTACCTACCCCATTCCGCTCAGCCGGATGTTCACATCTCTACATCAAAAATTCAGCAAGAATAAAGCTGCACTTCCGACTAAAAGGCTGCAGCTCGATCAAATGGGAAGCTTTGTCTGGAATCTTATCGATGGTGAAAAATCGGTGAAGGATATCATCAAAATTTTTTCCCATGACTATAAAGTCACAAGTCAGGAAGCGGAAACAGCGGTTGCTGCTTTTTTAAAGAGCCTGGGCCAACGGGGATTTATTGCACTCTATGGTCCAACAAAATAGGATTAAGGGGTACTATTTTTTCACTTCCCCTTCAAGCCGTTTCTGAATTGCCTGCAAATCAAGCCATGTAGCATTCTTCATTTCCGGATTCTGCAGAAGATACCCAGGATGATACGTTGGCAGCAGTGGTATTTCCACGCCTTCGCTCCCTTGATAGGAATAAAACTTCCCACGCAGTCGGGACAATGGCTGGGACATTCGGAGCAAAGTTTTAGTAGCAACCATCCCCATGGTACAGATTAGTTCCGGGGAAAGTGCGACAATTTGTCTTTGCAGGTAGGATGCACACGCATCAATATGTTCGGCCTGTGGCTGAATATCTGGCCCCACACTGCACTTAATGACGTTGGTTATAAAAACCTCTTGCTTTGAAAGATGAATAGCTGAAAGCATTCGGGCCAGCATCTGATCTTCTTCCAGCCCGAAAATTGAGTGGGCCTGGCCTTCTGCCATCATGGGCAGCCAGTGGCCGATAAGAAGAAGACGAATCTTCCCCGTCCCTCCCTTCCCTGCCACTGCGGGTAATCCCTGTTCACCAAGCACACAACTTCTGCACTGAACAACTTCAGAAGCGATCTCACTGAGCTCACCATGATCACTTTCCTTCGCAACCGTGGCAACAGCTTTATCCTGCTTCAAAATGCCCGGAAGTACTCCTGGCGCCTCTTTTTGGACCAGACGTTTCAGCGGTTGTCTGGAACAGGCATCAAAAAAAGAATTCAGTTCATCGCTTGCAGGATAGCCCTTGATTGAACTTGACTGGTGACAGGAAAGAACCCCACGCACCTCACGCAGTAGCTCAACAATCTCTTCTTCTCTTTTCATAAGTAACCCTGATATTACGGCAGGAGCTATGTTAGCTTTTGCTAAAAAAGAATCTCTTCATCTTGACAATAATAACGAAAAGATAAACACTATAGGGAGTGAATGAACGTATAAACCCTTTTTCATCATCATATCTATAGGAGTAACCAGATGCCAATCTATGAATTTCACTGTAAGGATTGTGACAAAAACTTTGAAAGTCTTGTCATGATAGCCTCGGCGCTTGACAACGTTACCTGCAAACACTGTAAGAGTTCCAATATAAAAAAATTGGTCTCTGCCACCTCAGGCCAGCCAGTAAATGGGGGGGGTATTCCCGCTGGTGCCCTTTCCGGATGTTCATCACGCAGCGGCTTTTCCTGAGCATAGCAACGTAAAAGCCCGTGTGGCTTTTAACAGACAGGAGGTCAGTCAACTGATCTCCTGTTATTTCTTCTCTTTTTCCTTCCTTGAAAAATCAAAGATCATTTCATTCTTCTTCAACATTCCATGATCTTCTCTTGCAACCTTCTCCAGATACTCCTGATCATTTTGTAATCGCTCAATATCTTTTTTTATTGCATCATTTTGAACCTTCAAGGTTACTTTTTCAGCTCTAATCTCAGCACAATGACTTTTTTGCTGACGAATATGATACAGCCCCTTTTCCGGCATAAAGAGTATTCCTAGCAGTGAAAAAACAATAATAGCAATGGATATACGCAGGAACCGATTACGTTGCAGAGGCGATAGAGATGTTTTTGGTTTTTGTTTTCGAACCATTGTATTATTTTATGACTTTTGTAACTTCAGCGTGTTGTTGTTAAGGTATATTCTTTCAAAAAGCACAAAATTCAGCGTCTGTACAATTATGCTGAATAGGTACTGAATTTTTCAGTCATACTCAGATAAACAGAATCACCACGACCAATCACAGCCTATGAATACTCAGAAAAGCAAACCGCTCTTTCTTGTCAGCGCCTGCCTTATGGGACTTTGCACCCGCTACGACGGCAAGCTAAAAAACAACAAAGCGTGTCAAACATTTCTCAAAGAGACTATCTGGATACCCGTTTGCCCTGAACAGTTAGGAGGGCTCCCAACTCCCCGTGCCGCCGCGGATATTACTACAGGCGATGGCCACGATGTACTAAAAGGAGCGACCGCCGTCTGTACAGAGGCAGGAGAGGATCTCAGCCAACTATTTATCAAAGGTGCAAACCAGGTACTGCAAATCGCAAAGAGTCATGAGATAGACGGTATCTGTCTCAAATCCAGGAGTCCATCCTGCGCCGTGTCCGGAACTATAGGCGTCACAGCCGCTCTTTTACAGCAAAATGGATTCAGACTGTATGAGTTCTAGTAATCGCTACTTAATACGCATTATACGAAGAATAATTATCCCGGCCTCATACAATAAATACAAGGGCCCCCCCATAAGCGACATATTGACAACATCGGGTGTTGGAGTCAACAGGGCTGCAAGAATTGCTATAACCAGCAGAGCATAACGCCTGTTACGTTCATAGAATCCCCTGGTCAACACTCCAACTTTTGCCATAAAAACCATAAACATGGGTAGTTCAAATATCACCCCGAAAGCAAGAATAAAGAGAGTTGTAAAATTAATAAAACGGCCAATGGAAATAACGGGCTGCAGATCGGCTGATCCAAAACCGAGAAGAAACTTAATGCCTAACGGGAGCGTCACAAAGTAACAAAACAGAGTTCCGGCGTAAAAAAGAAGGCAGGTAAAAAAAGTAAAAGAAAAAAGCTGAGCGCCTTCCACACCAAAGGGTTTCCCCATGGCGCGCCAGAGTATGGCCATAATCCATGGCATAATAATATAGAGCGCTGCAAACAGGGCAAGTTTTACATGGGCCAGAAATGGCCCTGCAACGGAAAAGAAATAGAGCTTGTCGGCCAGATGACTCTGGATAAAACGCAGCAGTTCCGGAGAAAGAAAGAAAATTCCCACCGAGGCAAGTACGATGCCAACTGCCAGCCCACGGATCGATCGTCGCAGTTCGGTGAAAAATATGACCAGGGTATTATGTCGACTTAATGCTTCCAGAATTCTGCTCCTGTTTTTAGCTGCTGTTGTTGCTCTCAAACTTTCTGTCACCAAGATAGCAGATGCCTTTTCGAAAAGCAATTTGATAGAGGTTGATTTCGATTTTCAGTCATGCTAAAAAACAATTGTATACAATCAGAAGAAAACTAATTGAGGAGAATCTTCCTCATCTATATTGAGAGCCCATCCGCCATGCTAGAACTTCGTTTTATTAGAGAAAATATTGATCTTGTTCGTGAAAAAACTGCTCATAGAGGTATTTCAACGGATAAGGTCGATGAATTTGCTTCCGTTGACCAGCAGCGCCTGGAACTGCTAGCGGAAGTTGAAAGCCTTAAAAACAAACGCAATATCGCCTCAAAGGATATTGCCAGGCTCAAACAGGGCAGCGACGAAGAAAAGCAACAGGCAGATACTCTGATTCCTGAGATGCGAAAAGCATCGGATACAATCAAAGAACTCGATAAAAAGCTTACTGAAATCCAGGCCACACTGCAGGATCTTGTTCTTTCCATCCCAAATCTATGCAGCGATGATGTCCCTAAGGGGCAGGATGATGCTGATAACGTGGAATTTAAAACATGGGGTGAAAAACCAGAATTTTCGTTTCAGCCAAAGCCCCACTGGGAAGTAGGTGAAGATCTGGATATTCTGGATTTTGAACGAGCAGCCAAGCTTTCAGGTGCCCGCTTTGTACTCCTGAAGGGGCTTGCCTCCAAAATGGAACGGGCACTGACCAACTTTATGCTCGATCTCCATACTCAAAAACATGGATACGAAGAAGTTCTACCGCCATTTCTGGTGAACAGCGCCTCCATGACGGCCACCGGCCAGCTCCCCAAATTTGCCGATGACCTTTTTACCATTAAGGACTGGGACCTCTACCTTATCCCCACCGCTGAAGTACCGGTAACAAATATATACAGGGACGAAACACTTGATGAGAATCAACTGCCGGTGAAATTCACTGCATACACGCCATGTTTCAGATCCGAAGCGGGTTCCTATGGGCGGGACACAAAAGGTTTGATGCGGCAGCACCAGTTTGACAAAGTGGAACTTGTTAAATTCACCACCCCTGAAACATCTGCCCAGGAGCTTGAAGACCTACTTGCGGATGCTGAAGAGGTTCTGCAGTTGCTTGGACTCCATTACCGTGTGGTAACGCTCTGCAGCGGTGATCTGGGATTTTCATCTACTAAAACATATGATATCGAAGTATGGCTTCCTAGTCAGGAAACATATCGAGAGATATCTTCCTGCTCAAACTTTCTTGATTTCCAGGCGCGGCGCGGCGGTATCCGTTATCGTCCTAACGGACAGAAGAAAAGTAAGCTTGTTCATACACTGAACGGATCAGGACTGGCCGTTGGCAGAACATTACTCGCTATTCTTGAAAATTATCAGCAGGAAGACGGGACTGTAACGATCCCCGATGTACTGCAGCCATATTTTGAAAAACGTTTCTAAGAGTCGCTTAAGCTAAAGATGCTGGAGTCAAAAACAGCTCATTTCTCTCAGATAAGCGGCCGTGTTCCAACATAAGGATATAATGTGCCAGCCGTCTACTTTGCGCAAGATAGTGGGTGGCCATAATAATAGAAGTCCGATTCTCTTCGTTGATCCTCTCCAGAATAGAAAGGATCACATCCTGGTTTTCCTCATCAACATTTGCAGTGGGTTCATCGCAGAGCAGCACTTCCGGCTCAATTGCAAGAGCCCTTGCAAGTGCTACCCGCTTGCTTTCGCCACCAGACAGCTTATGCGCATCGGCCTGAAAAAAGTCCTCCATCCCCACAAGTTCCAGCACCTCCATCACCTTCTTTTCGCGAATTGCCTTTGCTATCCCCCGAACCTTTAAACCAAACTCAACATTTTTCCAGACAGGTCCGGTAAACAGAATGGGATACTGATCAACAAGTACCACCCGACGCCGTAAATCCAGCATGTTTTTCCCGCTGCGCATACCATTTTGTCCATCAAAACAAAGCTTTCCAGAAGATGGTGGCACAAGAAAGGCGAGCAGATTGAGTAGTGTGGTTTTTCCGGCACCATTTGCCCCTATAAGGGCATATATTTTATGCTTTTCTATTTCCAGCTGCTCAAGATTCAGAATAGTCCGTCCCTTAAACTCCTTTGTCAATCTATTTGCGCTATACAGCATCGACATGAGTCCTTCCCTGGAAAAAATGAAAGAGGAGATTTATACCAAAAGCGATTGTCATTAAGGTGATCCCAAGTGCCACCGCCAAAACAAACTCCCCCTTATCATATTCGAGTGCCATGGCCGTTGTCATGGTACGGGTGAAGCCTTTTGCATTTCCACCAAGCATCATACTAATTCCGACCTCGGCAATAACTCTACCAAAGGCTGCAATAACAGCGGCCCCGATTCCATACCGTGCCTCCTGGATAATCACCCAGGCCATCTGCAGTTGCGTGGCACCAAGAGTCAGTGCAGTGTTACGATAGCGATTGTCAATTTTACTGACTGCAGCGATCGCAAGAGTTGTTACAAGTGGAACAATCAAGATCACCTGCCCGATAATAATAGCCTGTTGGGTATAGAGCAGCTCAAGCGATCCAAATACACCGCGTCTTGATATAAAGGAATATACCAGAAGTCCGATCACCACGGTGGGCATTGCCAGCAAGGTATTTAGACAGGTCAGTAGCAGGCGTTTTCCATAAAAACTGGAATAGGCGACAAGAAAACCGCAGGGAATACCGACGCATGATGCGATGAGCGTGGATATGGCACTGACCTTTAGAGATACCCCCACGATGGAAAAGAGCTCCTGATCACAGGCAAAAAAGAGTAAGAAAGCAGATTTCAGACTGTCTAATAGAAGATCCATTGGCTCCGTTCTAATAGTAAATTGTTCAGGCTATCACTGCGACTACCCTATAAAACAAACAAATCCTTTGCACCAAAAAAAAAGGAGACAGCAGCAGGCCGTCTCCTTTTCCAATCATGAATTATAGCTTAGTTGCCATCAAATAGCATCGGGATAGAAAAGCTGCTTCCCTTCCAGCCTGTAATCTCCAATCAATTTTTGACCATGAGCCCCAGTCAGCCAGTTAACAAACTGCATGGCGAGATCGTACTGAACCTGTGGATATTTTTCAGGATTAACCGGAATAACACCATAGGGATTTGCCAGTGCAGCATCCCCTTCACCAAGCACATCAAGCTCAATGGCGGGAGTTTTGCCAAATTTATATTTGATATAGGTTCCGCGATCAGCAAGAGTGTACGCCTGTTTTTCATCACAATAGGTAATAACCTTGCCCATTCCCTGACCTATCGACATATACCAGCTGTCAGAATGAGCGGGACGCCTGGAGGTGATTTTCTTCTCAACACCTTTTTTTATGATCGTCTGGCTTGCTTCCGTCATCTCGATTGCACTCTCAGCCCACAGTGCCTGCTCTTTGGTATGGGTTCCGCTATCGTCTCCTCTTGAGACAAACATCGCTTTTTTGTCAGCTATTTTGGCAAATGCCGCTGCAACGCTCTTTTCCCCTTTTATTGCTGCCGGATCAGAAGCAGGCCCAAGGAGCACGAAATCATTATGCATCACGGGATAGCGTTTTGTCCCAAACCCGGATTCTACAAATGCTTTCTCACGCCCTATGGCATGAACAAAGATCAGATCAACATTTCCATCCTGGCCGTCGCGAATTGCAGCCCCCGTTCCCTTGGCAATAACCTTTACTTTAATGCCGGTTTCATGCTCAAAAGCGGGTAAAAGGATATCGAGTAATCCGGAAGACTGAGTACTAGTGGTGGTCGACATCTTTAAGACCTTGTCTTCACTCCAGCCATTTGCAGTGCATGTAAATACGAGCACAAACAGTGCCAATATAGAAGTAATACGTGTCATCATTTTGTTATTCCTCATCAATAAAATTATCGGGGAAAAGCATTTTCCCACATAGTGAAATATCATATCCTTCAAAAGATTCTGCCAGCTTCCTGAATTCTTTTTCATGAAGCAGGCCAAGAAAACTTTGAATACCTTTCTCAAAAAATCTCTCGCGCATTATTAAAAGATCAAAGCGCTCCCAGCGCAGTGGGATAAAATCAATCCCAAGCATACCGGCCACTGCGCGTATGGCGGGTGCAGCATCGGCACGTCCTGCAAGTACCTCAAGGCCAGCATCGAGATGTCGCGATACTTCGGTATCGTATCCATCAATCTGCTTCGTTGAAATATCTGATCTTCCAATTTCATAATCGAGCAGCAGCCGCGTCCCTGTGCCAAGCGGACGGTTAACAATGCGTATATCGTCTCTTGCAAAATCGTTTACAGAACTGATATTCTTAGGATTTCCCTTCTGGATTATTATTCCCTGTTCCCGTTTGCTGAAGTTGACAAAAACCGGTGGTTTCTGAAGCTCCTGCTCAGCAAAACTAAAATTATATTCACTGTCATCATCCTGCAGCAGATGACAGACGCCGATATGACAGAGGCCATGGCGCATACTTGTCAGCCCTCCCATACTCCCCTGATTAGCAAAAAATGCCACGGTATCCTTCCTCTTTGCATGAAAGAGAGACAACACCTTTTGAAAGAGCGGATCATCACTGCCTGCAAGCAGCAATAAGCCGTTATCCGAGGAAAAATCATTAAAATTACTTTTAAAGTTGAAAATATTCGACTCAAGCCACTCTTCCACCAACCTCTGTGGAAAGAGCCATTTTCCGGTCACCTTTGTAGCAGGCAAGCCCTTGTCGTTAACGAGTGAATAGACCATCTTCTCGTTAATATTAAGTAACTCTGCAACATTCTTCGTTGTTAAAAATTTACTATGCGATCCCATTGCCATGCTTTTTTTTCACCTCGCCTATGTCCTTCTTAAAAACAAATTATGGTTTACCCCAAGGGCCAAACAATGACCACATGATGCTCTGTATTGACCATAAACAACCATAAATAACCAGAACTGACACAAGAGGATAAAAAAAATGAAATGGACACAGGAGTAGAAACAAAGCAGAAGAGTACAGATTGGATGACAGGTCACAGCGAAAATGCGGTAATGCGGTAATGCGGTAATGCGGTAATGCGGTAATGCGGAGAATAAAACATCACTAATCAATCGGGAAGTTCCTCGCGGATCGCTATAACCTCATCCAAATGATCTAAAAATATACCAATAAGGACGGGATCAAAATGGGTTCCAGACTCCTCCTTCATTAAGGCTACCGCTTTCTCAAGAGGCCATGGATCTTTATATGGACGTGAGGAAAGAAGTGCGTCAAAAACATCGCTGATGGCAGCAATTCTTGCAGCGATAGGAATATCCTCCCCTTGAAGTCCTTCTGGGTAACCACTACCATCCCATTTTTCATGGTGAGACGCAGCAATCGCAGCTGCCATCCAGAAGATATCAGCTGGATAGTCACCAATAATTTCAGCACCGATATCAGCGTGGGTTTTCATGATCTCCCACTCTTCGTCATTGAGTTTTCCAGGCTTCAATAATACCCGATCCGGAATACCTATTTTCCCCACATCATGCATAGTGCTGGAATAAAGAATCAGTTCACATGTCTTTTCATCAAGTCCTGCACCACGGGCAATAATCTCAGACACCCGACTCATCCGAACAACATGAGCACCGGTTTCATTATCACGAAATTCACCCGCCATTCCAAGACGACGAACTATTTCAAGCTGCACCGAGGATATCTCCTTGGTTCGCTTAGCCACTTCGGTTTCGAGCACATCTCCTCGAAGAACCTGCCGCTTGTAATAATAACGTGTTTCAAGCTGATTTCGAATACGGAGCAGAGCTTCCCAATGCTGAAACGGCTTGGTCAGGAAATCCTTGGCACCAAGCGCTAGCGCACTCTTTCGTGTTTCCTGATCCAACTGGGCAGTAAGTACAATAATCGGTAAGTAGTTATCTCCCGGAAACTGTTTTATAAGGGCTTCCATAACCTCAAGCCCACTCATATGCGGCATACGTATATCAAGAAGAATCAGATCAAACTCCTCTTCCATACAGAGGGAAAGCACAGTTCGTGGGTCAGTTGTGGAGGTAAATTCATCATACCCCTCATCTTCCAGAATATTTTCAAGCAAAGCGATATTGGCAGTATTATCATCAACAATCAAAATATTTGATTTTTTTATCTCATGGTTCATCCTGTCCCTCAATGATGTAAGCATTTTTTTATTTCAAGCTGCAAATTCTCGCTTTCATAGGGTTTCGTTATATATGAGGCAAAACCCATTTCCAAACATGCCTCCACGGTACTTGGAAGAGCGTCGGCACTAAGAGCAATCACTGGTATATCTTTTGTTTCTGTTCTTGTCTGCAACTCCGCAAATGCCTCCTGGCCACTCATTCCAGGAAGATGAAGATCCATAAAAATCAGATCCGGTTTGAGCATACCAGCTGCTTTAATTCCCTTTTCTGCATTTTTTCTAACAACCAGTGATATCCCTGGCCATTGTTCAACAATTTCACGCATAAGCTGAATATTCCCTGGATTATCCTCTATATAAAGAAAAGTAGCCTTCCCATCCAGGTCAAACTGTGAGCCATCCGTACCGATCTTTTGACCGGTTGTATCCTTGATACTCTTTTCCTCAGCCATCGGAATATTCAGACGAAAGACAGAACCAACACCGACCTCACTTTCCACTTCAAGGGTTCCATGCATCAACTCCACAAGCTGTTTTGTGATAGTCATTCCAATTCCTGTTCCTTCAATCCCCGTATCATCCTGCCCCAAACGAGTGAAAGGAAGAAAAAGATCCTCCATTTTCTCCTTTGAAATACCAATACCTGTATCGGTAACTTCAATACATATAGTCTTCCCTTCCATCTTTCCAGTTAGGGTTACAGAACCTTCGGTAGAGTAGAGCACTGACTCAGAAGGATTTCCCGGCTCTTTCACTGACGCCTCGCCGCACGCGACTACTACGTGTTCCAAGAGTCCTTCTTCCTCAATGCTCCCTCATCAAACCGTGCGTACGGTT
>Ga0208901_1000134_pt1 | contig 51477 bp, 39 predicted proteins | sample AntAceMetag02UKF_FD_184764 | JGI IMG/M metagenome (GOLD analysis project Ga0208901, IMG submission 184764) | Saline lake microbial communities from Ace Lake, Antarctica - Antarctic Ace Lake Metagenome 02UKF (SPAdes) (version 2) | ecosystem: Environmental > Aquatic > Non-marine Saline and...
AGGCAAAACGAGAAACTGGAAACCAGCGAAGACCGTGTATCTCAATCCTGGAAAACCTGCGAAAAAGGAGGTCGAACTCAAACAAATGAATGGCTAAAATAAGCGACATCTTTCTTGACATCTACCGAAGTCCCCTTCCCTGCCAAGAAAACATCAATAAGTACACGTAACAAGTCCATTTCACATGACATTTCATCTTACAAGGCTATCTCTTTACAAGGGAACGTTTTTCAGAAAGTGTGAGAATGGGTATTTTTACCTATATCGTTTTTTGACAAACCGTGCTTGAATGAGTGGTGATTCATTTTTGAGGAGAGTAAGATTGGTTTATATTTTTTACACTACGGTTAATCTTGCCAGTGATCAATTGTCTTCTTTCCCCGAATTCTCTGCGGATATTCTTAATCTGAACATAAAGTTTAAGTATCTGGGAGCAATCATCACAGCATTCTAGAATCTGAAAATCAGGAACAAGGTCTATGGTTACATTATTGCTTTAATAATGCACCTTATCACTGGAACGCTTACTGATATTCCGCCCCAAATTGCTGTGAAAAATATTTCAGCCGTAATTAAATAAATTGGGTACAAATTTCGATTTAGTGTTTGCTAAGAACACAAAAACAGAAGGTACACTGTGAACACAAAATGGAAAGTGATACTATCAGTTATGTGCTTAATCATTACAATTTGTGGTGTCTTTACAACTATTGTACTACAGCAGCATAACGATAAAATCGTAGGAATTATTCAAGGTAAAACAGAAAGCTCTTCAATACTTTCAGAAAGAATTTCAGCTCAAATAGCTGACACATACCAACAAAGAATCAGGTTATTTATAAATCCTGCCATTTCACGAAGTCGTGAAAAGATGATTCAAGCTTTTGCCAATCGAGATCGTGATACACTTTTTAAATTGAGCAATCCTTTTTTTACTGCCTTCAAAAAGGAATTCCCCTCCTTCTCAACTATGGCATGGATTCTCCCTGATAATCATATTTTTCTACGTGTACAGAAGCCAGAGAAATATGGAGATGATATCAGTAAAGCAAGACCTGACATTGCTGCAGTGAACCTTGAAAAACGTCCACACTCCGGATTTAACGCAGGATTAATGAGTATGCAATATCGAGTAGTACAACCTGTGTTTTATAATGATACATATATTGGTTCAGTCCAGTTCGGTATCGAAGCCCAAGTTATTCTTGAGACATTACAAAATGCATTGCATACCATGGCTGGGATGGCTGTCTTCAACGAAGAATGGGAAACAGTAATTTATCCAAATTCTCCTATCCTTAAAGGAGAAACACATACCATTGTCGCAAAAGATATCACGGTGTTTGCAACTGCAAAGAACCAATTAGATAAATGGGATATGGCAAAGCAGGAGATTACATTAGATGGTAATGTTCATTTTGTTATCAAGGTTTCCCCCTTAATCAACTTCAAGGGTGAAATAGTAGGGAATTTTTTTGTCGCAGTGGACGTATCTGAAGAACTTTCACAAAAACGCAAGTTGCTCGCCACCATACTAGCGACAAGTGGTTTAATTCTGATCCTTTCATTTTTAGTCTTGTATTACAGCTACGGAACCCTAGTTCAAAAAATTGTTCTTTTAAACCAATCTCTTGAAAAAAGCAATATGGCGCTCGAAGATCGAGTTCTAGAGCGTACTGTGAAGTTACGAGAGAGCGAAAATCGCTTCCGCTCAATAGTAGAAAGTCTGGAAAAAATTGAGCTAGGACTGATAATCATCAACAGTGATTACACTGTAAAGTTTATGAATAAGGTATTGGTTGATTCATTTGGCAATCAGACTGGTAAATTCTGCTATGAAGCATTTGGTTATTCCGCGACTCCCTGTCCACATTGTAGAATTGATTCTGTAATTAATGAGAATGAAATAGTTCATTATCGACAAACACTACCTGATAGTCAAACATACGATATTGTAGCAACACCAATAAGAAACAATGACAGAACTGTTTCCAAGCTGGAAATTATTCGTAACATCACAAGTCAGGTAGAGCAGGAGCAGTTGAATATTTCGGATACCCGCAAGGAAGAACAGTTACAAAATCTTGAAAGCCTTAAGACTATGGCAGGAGCCATTGCCCATCGTTTCAACAATGCTATGATGGTAGTACAGGGTAACCTGGAACTCATAACGCATACCTTGCCTGCTGATTCCGATGAATGCAGGATGGCTTCTGCTGCCAAACAGGCCGCAAGAGGTGCATCTCAAGTTGGTTCCATGATGCTAGCTTACGTAGGGCAGCAGCCACTGAAACTTCAAGAGATTCCCTTGGCAACACTCGTCAGAGAATGTGTTACTTCATTAGAAAATCTCCTACAGCCATCAATTTTTCTTCAGCTCACTCCACCTGACCAACCATCCTACTGCTCTATAGATCCACAACAGATAAAAGAGGTGATTGAAAGTATATTCACCAATGCCGTCGAGTCCCTAGATGATAACGGAGGATCAATCGAGATTACATTTGGTACTGATTATTTTACAACAAATTCTTTTCCTATCCCCTTTCAAAATAACAATCTTCTGGATGATACATATACGTTTTGTCAGATAAAAGATTCGGGACATGGCATCACCCCAAAAAACTTATCACGAATTTTTGAACCTTTTTACTCTACCAGATTTGTTGGCAGAGGACTCGGCCTTGCATTGACCGTAGGTATTATGCAGTCACACCATGGGGCTCTAACGGTTGAGAGCATTCCGGGTCAGGGAACAACTGTCCGATTGCTGTTGCCTACCGTATCATCGACTCAGCAAGTGATTCCAGCTGATGATTCACAAGGTATGGCGATACAGTTATCTGGAAATATTCTACTTGCTGATGATGACGAATTGGTTATTGATGTTGCGAGCAAGATGCTTGAGTTATTGGGATTTACTGTCCATACAGTGATGGACGGCCAAAAAGCTGTAAACAAAATTCGTGCAAATGATATTCATTTTTGTGCAGCTGTACTCGACATTTCAATGCCTGTAATGGACGGTCTTGAAGCCATGAAGGTGATCAAAAAGAGTAACCCTACTCTACCAATTGTATTGAGCAGTGGATATTCTGAAGATGCTTTTTCATTTATAAAAGGCGAAGGAAACAAGCCTGATGGTTTCTTGAGCAAACCATTCATATTATCTGACATACAAAGTACGCTTGAGAAGGTATTGTTTTGTTGTTGAAAGAACTGGGGATATGGTCTTGGAAATAAGTATCTTCAACCTAGCCATATTAACCGATCTCTTCCCTGACAAACTTTGCACGTCTACTGCATGCTCATTGCAGTTTCTCTTTTTACCATCCACCCGGTAACACCTTTACCCGACCGCGACAAAGGTCCATGCCCGCCCGTGACAGAGCAGGAGAATTCTTTTGAGGATGGATGGCCGGGCTATGGAGAAGCAGTATTTTCTACTAATAGGCACTTTCCAATACAACTACCTTGGTACGTCTTTGCCCTAACTCCCGTAACTGCCTGTTATTTTGTTTTTTTATTTCCCGGGTAATAAAATTGACTTTCCAAGGTGTTTTTTCTTGTTAAGTCTTGTAAAACGATTGGGTAAGATAGTAGGTGTTACATTTTTTCCAAGCGGCAGTTCAGCTAAAATATACACCTGTTTGCAGGGTATATGATAAGAGTTTTATGCTTATTGGTGCTGCGGTTAAAGATGTGGGAGGGCGCGTCTTGTCTCTCCCCTTTATTGAAAACGGATTTACATATTTTTTGTCCTTAAGGAACTTAGGAGGTTCTCAGCAATGAAGGCTATTGTATTGGGTATGGGCTTACAGGGTAAGGCGGTCATCCATGATCTGGAATCGAGTACTCTTATCACCGAAATTTTTGCCGCTGATCTTTTTGCAACTGATAAGAGTTTGCTTGAGGCGGATGAGTATCTCATAGAAAAAGGATATTCAAAAACCAAAGCGATCAAACTTGATGTCTCAATGGAAAAAGAGTTGGCAGAGACGATTGCTAAACGAGATATTGATATCATTATCTGCATGCTTCCCATTCAACTAGCGCTGAAAGCAGCTTCGGCTGCAATTGAAAGCGGAATTCCTTTTGTAAGTTCAAATTACACATATGATTTGATCGTTCTGGATGATGCTGCAAAAGAAAAAAATACGATTATTCTCCCTGAAATGGGACTTGACCCTGGGATTGATCTGGTTCTTGGCCGTCTAGCCATGGATGAGTTAGATGTGGTTCATGGCATTAACTCTTATGGTGGAGGAATACCAGCTCCAGAATGTGCAGATACCAGCCCGATTAAATATAAAATTTCATGGATCTTTGACCGCGTTCTTGATGTATATGTTCGTGAAGCACGATTTATTAAAAACGGTCAGCTTCATGTGGTACCCGGCAACGAAATATTTAAGGAAGAAAATATTCATGAAATCGAATTTTCCGGCATTGGAGCAGTTGAGGCATATCTCAATGGAGACTCCGAAAGATATGTGAAAATTTTCGGGTTTGGCAAAGAACTGCTAGAGATGGGTCGTTATGCATTGAGATGGCCGGGGCATTCAAAATTCTGGCGAACGATGGTGGATCTTGGCTTGCTTGACGATAATCCAATCAAAATAAATGAGACTGACATTTCTCCTCGTGATTTTCTTGCCAAATGTTTAACCCCTAAACTTCAATACACAAATGACGAGAAGGATGTGGCTCTCTTAAGAGTGGAGGCATGGGGCATCAAAGATAATAAAAAAGTGAAGGTCATTTATGACCTGATCGATTACCGAGATCTTGAAACCGGGCTTTTTGCAATGAATCGTACTGTTGGGTTTACAGCCAGTATTGGTGCCCTGATGATTCTTTCCGGTAAAATTACTCAAGCTGGTGTTTTGTCACCCGTGCGCCATGTCCCTCCTCATGAATTTATAAAAGAGGTGGAAGCTCGGGGAATGCGCGTCGATTATAAAATTGAAGCGATGGATTGAGGCCAGAATGAAAAAAAGCAGTTCTCGGTGCAGGTTTTGTTAGCAAACCCTCCATTGATTCACTGCTAGCAGCTATCGCGGTAAGATTAATTCTTGAGGGTAAAATCAAGGCCAAAGGTTTACAGCGCCCCCCCTTACTGAGACTTATCAACCGGTGTTACAGGAAATGGACCTTTTGGGTATCCGTTTGTTTCTAGCACCATAAAACTGTAAAATATTGAGTGACAGATATGATGAAAACCATTGGAATTCGTAGAGAAGATAAGAATAAATGGGAAAGAAGAGTTCCTCTCGTTCCTGATGATGTGGCAGAATTACGTGAAAAGTATGGAATCAAAACCATCATTCAGCCATCAAAAATCCGTATTTTCAGCGATGAAGAATATCGGAAGGCCGGCGCTGAAGTCAATGAAGATTTAAAAGCGGCAGATGCTGTTTTTGCAGTGAAAGAAATCCCCCTCAATCTACTGGAGGAGGGACAAACATACCTGTTTTTTTCTCATACGATAAAAGGTCAGCCATATAACATGAAAATGTTACAAAAATTAATGGACCTGAAATGCAATCTTATCGACTATGAGCTCATTGCTGGCAAGAAAAAAAATCGTTTAATAACATTTAGTAGCTATGCGGGATTTGCAGGATTAATTGAAAGCCTGCACGCGTACGGTAAGAAGATGAAGTTAAATGGATATGTGACACCATTTGAAGAAATCAAACAGGCCTATCAATACAGTTCTCTTGAAGAGGCAAAGAAACACATCAGTGACATTGGTGCGATAATTTCAAAAACAGGTCTTCCAAAAGAGTTGGCACCTCTGACAGTTGGATTCTTAGGATATGGCAATGTATCCAAAGGTGCTCAGGAAATGTTTGATCTCCTACCTTTTAAAAGCATTGACCCAAATCAGTTAAAAAAATTGATGGAAAAAGAAGACAAGGATTCAGACAACCATCAGCTTTACAAAGTCATATTCAAAGAGGAAGATCTTGTAAAACCATTAAATGGTGCTTTTGAGTTGCAGGAATATTTCGATCATCCTGAACGGTTTGAATCTATTTTTGAGGAATATCTTTCCCTTCTAAAAATAGCCATTAATTGTGTTTACTGGACGGAAGAATACCCACGATTTGTTACCAAAGAAAATTTAAAAAAGAATGTACATTCAATTGAAAAGTCAGGACTACAGATAATTGGCGATATCGCCTGTGATATTAACGGTTCCGTTGAAATCACCAAAGAATCGACAATGCCGGATAAGGCCTGCTACACCTATAACGCTGAAGATGACAGCTTTGTGGATGGAATACAGGACACAGGTATTACTGTAATGGCAATTGATAATCTTCCATGCGAGTTTCCACGTGAAGCATCCAATGAGTTCTCAAAGGAATTAAAAAACTTTGTACATGGTATTGTAACAGCCGATTTTAACGCCGACTTTCACGCCATCGAGCTTCCTTATGAAATAAAAAAGGCAGCCATTTTATATCATGGTTCTTTGACTGAAAAATATGAATATATGGGTGAGTTTATATAACCTGCTGGCGATTGTATCAAGTTCAAATCGTTTAGAGAGATGGTGATCCCCAAATTTTCCGATATCTATTGTAAAATGGAGACGGAAAGTTACGGGGATTTTTTAAACACCTGACAACATATTCTCCAGCTCGCGTTAAACCCATTCAAAACCACCGATAGAAGATGGTTAAAGTCCTATTTGCAATACTTAAATTGCCCGGCTCTTATTTTTCTCTTTATTGCGCCAGATAAACAACCGAATTTCAAGAATTACCGGCACGCACAACCCCATCGTCTGAACAAGCAACTTGCTTATTACACCAATAGTTGCTATTAAAATGTGGTTCAAATTATTATTCTCAATACCATGGCTTCTGTTTCCGGCAGAGTTGAAAACTGATTAGAACCTCTTTCATCATCACTTTTTTAAAAATGCTATCGCAGTAGTTATCTTTTTTAATCCTACCAGGAGAACTTATTATGAAAAAGTCGCCAAAATTCTTGTTACTTACAGCCGTTGCCAGTTGTGCAATGCTGTTTTCTCAGGTTCACGCTAACGCCGCCGAATCGACATTCGATACGGTGAAAGAACGTGGCTATCTCAACTGTATTATCGGAAATTCCTTTGTTGGCTTCTATACAGTGGACGATAAAGGAACATGGTCAGGTATGGATATTGATATTTGCCATAGTGTTGCCGCTGCCGTTTTTGGAGACAAAGAGAAGGTTAAATTTAATTCAGTTCAGTGGGCGCAGAGTTTTACATCTATTAAGAGTGGTGCTGGCGATCTCTTATCCAAAGGTATGACCTGGACCTTGTCACGGGACAGCAGCCAGGGACTCGATTTCTTAGATACCTATTTTTATGATGGACAGGGTTTTATGGTTCGTAAGGATAGTGGTATTAAATCCGCACTAGAACTCAAAGGTGCAACGGTCTGTGTTTTAACAGGAACATCTTCTGAACTCAATCTCACTGACTTTAACCGTTCAAATAGCCTGAACATGAAACCCGTTGTCTTTGATGATGCATCCTTACGAAACACCGCTTTTTTTAACAACAACTGCGATGTAATGACCAACGACAGATCCGGTCTGGCCGCTGCTCGTTCAACAGCACCAAATCCTGCTGATTTTGTAGTTCTCCCTGAGACAATTTCAAAAGAAGCTCTCTCTTTTGCTGTTCGCCAAAATGACAGTACCTGGGCCAATGTAGTGAAATGGACATTTGCAGCCCTTGTAGAAGCTGAAGAATTGGGAATTACTTCCGAAAATATCGATGAGATTCGCAAAACCACTAAAGATCCTGTGGTAAAACGTTTCCTCGGTCTTGAAGGAGATCTCAACAAAGGCCTTGGGTTACCTGCAGACTGGACGTATCAGGTGATTAAGCAGGTAGGTAATTATGGCGAACTCTATGAGCGTAATCTTGGACCAAACACGGCTTCAGGGCTTAATCGTGAAGGCTCTCTCAATGCATTATGGAAAGATGGTGGTTTATTGTACTCCAAATCTTTCCGTTAAAATGGAATAGTAGATAAGCGGAGACTTCGAAAACTCTTCATCTACTTCGTTGCTACAAATATTCTATTATTGCGATGTACTTTAACGCCGGAATAATAGAATATTTTTATGCCCGCACCCTTCGGAAGTATCCTTGGAGTGCATATAAAGTTTTTCACGAATCCATTATGCTGCGCATCTCTGAAAAAAAAGAACTACGTACCAGGTCTTTACTTGTTTCTTAGTGCATTAGCCTATCCTGAAAATATTTTTTGATAATTTTGTAGGAATTATCATTTATAATAATTGAGGTATGACGAAATTATTACCTTCAAAAAACTGATTTATGATTCATCATACCGATCAAAACTCATTCAGAGTTTAACGCTGGTTTGTATCTTTGGAGTCGGATACTACTTCTACTCTAATGTTGTTGAAAATCTTCACCGAATGGAACTTCCATTTGGCTTTGATTTCATCGGTTCCACGGCAGGATTTGATATTGGCTGGTCAATCATTCCCTATGACCCAACGATGTCCTATGGTCGGGTCTATCTGGTCGGAATTTGTAACACTCTTATCCTATCTGCACTGATTGTCTTTTTTGCAACCACCCTCGGATTTGTTGTTGGAATTACTCGATTGTCTCGAAATTTCCTGCTATCCCAATGTGCCAGATGGTATGTAGAGTTTATTCGTAATATACCATTACTGATTCAAATTATATTCTGGTTTATAGTTGTATTTTCCACCTTCCCTGCCCCCAGAAAAAGTTATCATTTTCTCGATATGTTTTTTTTAAATAACCGGGCATTTTATTTTCCGTCCCCTGTTTTTGAATCAAATTCCAGCTGGACCATTATTGCGACTCTACTTGCCTGTATTTGCACATATATTCTACTCAAAAAATCGCAAACATTCCGAAAACACAATGGTAAACGCTCCCCCATATTGTATCCCTCTCTTGTTGGCCTGCTAGCTTTTGTCTCTATCGTTTTTATGGCAACTGGAAGCCCATTGCACTGGGATGTGCCGAGTCTCCAGGGCTTTAACTTTCAAAATGGGTTTTACTTCCCAATAGCTTTTATGGCAGCCTTTGTTGCTATGACCATATATCGATCTGCAACCATAGGTGAAATGGTTCGGGCCGGTATTCAATCGATTGATCCAGGGCAACTTGAGGCAGCCTCAGCAATAGGCTTTTCCCGCTTTAAAACTCTGCGCCTGATCATTGTTCCTCAAGCAGCACGCGCTATTTTGCCACCACTGATTAATATCTGGTTAACCATAGTCAAAGAATCCTCATTGGCAGTTGCCATTGGTTTCCCGGAATTAGTCTCAGTGTTTATACAAACTTCACTGAACCAAACAGGACGCGCTATTGAAATAGTAATGATGGTAATGGTTTTTTATATGTGCACCAGTTTATCAATCTCCTATGTCATGAATCAATACAACAAACGAATTCAGCTGCAAGAAGGGTAAATTGAACAATCAACAGACAAAAAAAAGGGACCTTTTAAGATTTGTTCCCCGACCAGACCGTCCACCAGTATCAATTACCTATGGTCCCATTGGATGGTTGAAAAAAAATCTATTTGGTAACTTCTGGAATACTTTATTAACGATTGCAGTCTTTTCCTTGTTGTTTCTTCTTTTAAAACCGTTTCTGGATTGGACTCTTTTCAAAGCTGTCTGGACAGCATCAACTCGTCGCGAATGTATAGAAATTAGTCCAGACGGGGCCTGTTGGGCAGGAATTTTCCCATGGATAAACAATCTCATGTATGGTCTTTATCCGAATAGCCTGCAATGGAGAATAAACTTAGGAATTGGTATTGGTATACTTTGGTTCCTTCCATTAGCACTCAAGAAAGCACAGCAAAAGATGGTATTCGCACTTATGGGTATTCTTCTTTATCCTTTCCTGGCAAACTATCTCTTTTTAGGCGGGGATCGGAGTATTTTTCACTACTCTATGGCTTGTGCAGCACTGGCTTATCTGTTTATTTTGTATGTTAATATTATACTGACTTACCTAAATTTCAAACGACTTGAACAATATCTCGAACCATTTATAGGACGTTTTTGCCACAAGAATACAACTCGTTGGGCCCATGTAACAATCTGGCTGTTTGTAACCGTTTTGGTTGCTTTTATAGTAAGAGATCAAACCCTGGAACCTGTCTCTGTTGATGCCTGGGGTGGCCTTTTTCTGACCTTAATCATCTCCGGTGTTTCAATTGTGATGGCATTACCAATCGGTATTATCCTTGCCTTGGGTCGACGTTCAGAGATGCCAACAATTAAATGGTTTTCAATTTGTACAATCGAGCTTGTCCGCTCTGTTCCAATGATAACCGTCTTATTTATGTCTGTTACCATGTTGCCCCTGTTCTTTCCAAACACCATGGAACTGAATAAACTTGTACAAGTACTTGTGGCAGTATGCCTGTTTGCCGGTGCGTATATGGCAGAGACAGTGAGAGGTGGGTTACAGGCTATCCCCCGTGGTCAATATGATGCCGCAAAATCCGTTGGCCTCGGCTATTGGCATACAATGACTTTTATCATTCTCCCTCAGGCGTTACGGGCCATGATCCCTAATATTGTTACCTCATTTATCAGTTTGTTTAAAGACACAACTCTGGTATCAATCATCGGACTTTTTGACATTATGTTAATGGCTCGAAATATTTCAATTGATAAAAACTGGCTTGGCCTGCATTCCGAGCCACTTGTTGCCATTTCAGTACTCTTTTTTCTTTTCTGTTACACCATGTCGCAATACAGCCAGCGATTAGAGAAGAAATTAAATACAAACAGATGATGGCTAAGAAAAAACTATTCAGCGTGTTGTTGGTAAGGCATACTATTTCAAAAAGCACGTTCATTCCGAGTGTAGTTATCGGACATGCTGGATTTCAAGAAGCTTTAGTCAAAAAAACAAAATCCAGTGTCTGTAAAATGACGCTGAATAGTTAAAAACTTTATTAGATTATCAATAGATTAGAATGGACAATAAACTCAACACATTTCCACCCGAAGACACGAAATCTGGCAAAACTGCGATCGAAGTCAAGGGCATAAATAAATGGTATGACGAATTCCACGCACTCAAAGATGTTTCACTCTCGGTTCAAGAAAAAGAAATTATTGTAATTTGTGGACCATCGGGCTCAGGAAAATCAACATTTATCAGGTGCATCAATTATCTTGAAGAATACCAGGAAGGGACTATTGCCATCTTCGGAGAACAGCTGGAAAAGAACAAGAAAAGAGCCACTATTATTCGTGATAATATTGGGATGTTGTTTCAGACTTTCAACCTTTTCCCCCATCTTACAATACTAGAGAACTGTACTCTCGGCCCAATATGGCTCCGTAACATACCTGAATATCGGGCTATTGAACTATCAACTGTATTACTAGACAGAGTGGGAATTGCCGATCTTGCACACAAATATCCCGGACAAATTTCTGGAGGACAACAGCAACGTGTCGCAATTGCCCGATCCCTTGCCATGGAACCTAAAATCATGCTGTTTGACGAACCAACATCTGCCCTTGATCCTGAGATGATAAAAGAGGTTCTCGACGTTATGATTGACCTGGCACATTCAGGAATGACCATGATTTGTGTTACCCATGAAATGCAATTTGCCCAGCAAGTTGCTGATCGGGTTGTCTTTATGGCAGAGGGTGAAATCGTCGAGACAGGACCTCCTGAACAGGTACTCAAAGATCCTAAGTGGGACAGAACAAGTCTATTTCTGGAACATGTTTTAAGTCATTAATCCGCAGGCATTATTAATACAACATTACAGGCTGTAACCATGTCAACAAATCCTTCCATTACATTACAAAACCTAGCCTTAGTTAAAGAAATCGAATCACTTGAGAATCCCGGTGGTTTAGAAAAGCGCGTCGCTATAATACCACATGATGTTGAAAAACTGACTGCTGCCGGCGTGAAAGTATTTGTTGAATCCGGTGCTGGCGATGGGGTTGGTTTTTCCGATAAAGAGTATCTTGAAAACGGTGCCATAATACAAAGTGCTCAGCAAATATATAAAGACAAAGATATAATTGTTAAATTTAAAGGCCCTGCTTTAGAGTCCATTCCTCAAATGAAAGAGAACTGCACCCTCTTGTGTATGGCACATTTCAGTTCCTTTCCCCAAAGAGCAGCGTTACTTAAAGATCACCACATTAATGTAATAGCCATGGAGGAGATACTCGAGTCCCCAAAAATCCAGACCGATGAGCAAATCGTCGCACGCGTGGCAATGACAGAAGCATTAAAAAGTTTTATTGATAACAAGACAATCAGCAATTTAAAGATATTTGTTATAGGACACAACGATCGATTGGCAGGATCTATACGACGAGCAGGGAACCGGAATCCCTTTTCACTTGAAATTTTATCTCCCGATATACGATTTGAAGAGCTAAAAGAAACCGGAAATGAGACGCTCTATTTTTACGATGGTCGTGATTTCAATGATTCAAATGCACTCCTTGAAAAATTAAAAGAATGTGGTTCTCATATTTTTGACCTTCAGACATTTGATTTGGAAAAAGGCAAAGAAGCAATTGCCGCATATAGAGAATCACACCCTCCTGCAGAGTTTGGTTTAAGGCGTATCCAATGTCTCCACGAGACAGGGCAAGCAGGTGCCAGATATGGGCTTAAACTCCTCAAAAAAAATAAGCCGGAAATAAATATTGCAGACGCCAAAGTGATTGTCCTTGGCTATGGAAATGTAGCACGCGGAGCAATGCATGAAATATATGCACATGGAGTAAAAAATATCCATGTTTTAGGGTGCACCCAAACGACTAAAGAACGGATCGAACATTGGCTGAAAGACGTTGACTTAGTTGTGAATGGTGCTGAGCTGCCAATTCATTTAAGGGGTGTAACGTATCTTATAACGAATGATCATGTCAAAAGGATCATTCCCCCCGGATCGGTTGTAATAGATCTGGTAAGTGGCAGTGAAACAAACCGCAGTGGAGTTGAAGCCGTCATCAATGCTACTTTTTTAACTGACCCATACTTTAATCAAGATGACGTTACAATTTCATCTTTGTGGGGCTGGCCGATGATGGGTATGAACAGGGAAAGCACAGAGAGATATTCAAAACAAATTGTAGATGTTTTAATAGGTCGAGAGAAACTGCTTGAAGGACTGAGTGCTTTAGCCCCAGGTGTGCAGCGGGCATTGGTTTGTGGTCCTTTTAAATAAAATCTTAGGCGCTGAGCTCTGTAAATTACTCAGCCCCTAATAAGTCTGATTCTAATGGGTCCCGTTTCGGCAGGTACAGATAGGCATTGTACTTGCCGAATTACGTTAGTGCCAAAATAATTTCCACCTTGTTTCTTATCCGAATACTAATTTTCTGTGAATTCTTTACGGAAACTGTGACTGAACTTCTTCACCAGAGACAGGACCTTTTTCAGATCCTGCATGGATTGAGTCAATTTCAGGTGCAAATCTACCCTGGCTTTCAGTATTACCGGCTTAAGCGGTTTTTGTATAAAATCGACATCCCTTGTCACGAACCTTCTGGAAGTCTCCTGCTTCCGTGATTGCTGTGACAAAATGACTAGAATGGTTTTTGTTCTTTATAAAATCATTCGTGTTTCAGCAAGAGACAACGCGATTCCGGCCACTCTCTTTTGCTTTGTAAAGAGCCGCATCTGCCTCCTTAATAACATCAACAGGTGAAACAGTTTGACCACCTGAGACAGTTGCAACGCCCAGACTGAGACTGACATTATCTGCAACATCTGATGCAGCGTGTTCGATGTTCAATCCAAGCACTGCAAGCCGCACTTTTTCCGCAATTCCAATCGCGTCGGCTCGATCAATTTCAGGAAGGATGATAACAAACTCTTCCCCTCCATATCGAGCGACAAAATCACCAGCCCTCAGCACACAACCTGCCAATGCCTTGGCTACTCGCCGAAGGCAAGTGTCACCTTCTGCATGTCCGTAATGGTCATTGTATTTTTTGAAAAAATCAATATCCATTAATATCAAGGATAGCAATGTGCCATTCCTTGCAACCCTCCGCAGCTCTTTCTCAAGGGTATCATCAAAATTGCGGCGATTGGGAAGTTCTGTAAGACCATCGATTGAAGCCATGTGTTCTAGAAGGTCTGTTTTCCGTTTCAGCTGGATATGGGTCCTGACCCGAGCTTTGACAATGACTGGTTTGAATGGTTTCGTGATATAATCAACAGCACCTAGTTCAAATCCCTTTGCCTCGTCATCAGAGCTATCAAGGGCTGTAATAAATATTAGCGGGATGTGCATACTCCTGCTATCTGCCTTGAGTCTCTTGCACACCTCATATCCATCGATCTCCGGCATCATAATGTCCAGCAGAATCAGGTCCGGCGGATTGGGACCAAAGACTGCGCCCAAAGCCTGATCACCAGTTTTAGATGCCATAATTTTATAATCATTCCGTAAAAGCTCGGTCAGAACTTTAATATTTTGCCGCTCATCATCTACAATCAGGATACGGCTAAGTTCATTCATTCTTTATTGTGCTCCTTTTTTCCCGAGACAAACGATTGTCTCTCTCATTACCTATGATAAAACGTTCTTTTCAGTCACGTTTCTGAGTTGTTTCAATGTTCCAAGAGCTTCTTCAAAATCCAGATTTGCGGCCTGATCCACAAGCGTATTACCCAATGTTTCATGCCTGCTACCATAAAGATGGAGAAACTCACTAATTTCTTCAGCTTTCTCATCCACGTCAGGGTTCATCTCCTGGGCCAATAATTGAAGCTCTTCCATAAGGGATGTCAGTTTTTCCCTATCACCGGGTTGAAATGATTTATGTTCTGTGGCGGCAGGTACAGGCGGTATGATCTTTTTCTGTAGATCATCCACAACTTCCCGTAAATCCAGGGTCACTTTTGCCATCAAAGATTCAAAAAGACTGGATTGCTTTTCTTTTAAGGCGGTTTCCAAGTGCTGCCCACTGTCATACAATGCCAAGGCACCAATTCCTCCTGCAACACCTTTCAAGGTATGGGCTGTCCTGTGCGCCAAGGGGATGTCCTTTTGTTCAATAGCATCGATAATGACCTGATCATCATTGCCATGATCTTTAACAAAAAGTTTCAGAAGAGTGATATAAAGTTCACGATTTTCTCCGGTTCTACGCAATCCAGCTTCAATATCGATACCGACCAGATTAGATGGAAACCCTATTTCTTGATCCGGAAGGTCTTCCGGCGTTACTTCTTGGGGTGCTTGGGAAATCACAAGCTCTCTTTCAAATGCCGGAATCCATTTTATAAGAGTTTCATACAAGATTTCGGGTTCAATGGGTTTAGCCACATGATCGTCCATGCCTGCCGCAAGACAGCGTTCACGGTCACCAGCCATAGCATTGGCCGTCATGGCAATGATGGGCGGCTGCACGATTGATTTGTTGCTGCGGATGACTTTGGTGGCTTCAAAACCATCCATTTCAGGCATCTGAAGATCCATAAGTAAGGCGTCAAACGCTGTGCTCCCTGCCAGTTCAACTGCCTGTTTCCCATTTTCAGCAATGGTCACCCTTAACCCGGCCTGGGTCAGGAGATCCTGTGCAACGAGTTGATTAATGGTGTTGTCTTCCACAAGAAGCACCTCTGCTCCTTTGATGGCTTCCAGTGTCTTGATCTTCCAGTGATCAGAAGACGGGCTACCTTGGAGAAGTCCTCCTTTGCCATGCAGGGTTTCCATGATGATATCCAGCAGGTCAGAAGGGGTTACCGGTTTTGTGAGAAAGCCATCGAGACCTATCTTTTCACCCTTATCGATTACCTCATCCCGATTCAGGGCGGTAACCATGATGATGGTGGGGACCCCTGCAGTCCCTAAGGATTCTTTTATTCTCTGGGTGGCCTCCATACCGTTCATGCCAGGCATGACATAATCCATAAGCACCACGCGATATGGATCCTCTTCCGAATCTTTTTCAAGTTCTTCAAGGGCTGCTGCCCCAGAATCTACACAGGTCACCCTGAAGGAAAAAGAGCCGAGGGTCGCAGCAAACATCTTACGAGCGCTGGCCACATCATCCACTACTAGAACTTTAAGTTTTTCAAGATCCATTGGAAGCTCTGACTGAAGTTTCTCCTCACTTTTGGAATCCCGCCCCAGAACAGTAGTGAAGTAAAAACAGCTTCCCTTACCCGGCTCACTTTCGGCCCAGATCCGGCCTCCCATCGACTGCACCAAATGTTTTGAGATCACAAGACCAAGTCCGGTACCACCAAATTTACGAGTAGTGGAAGCATCGGCCTGGCTAAAGGATTGAAAGAGTTTTAATTGCTGATCAGGGGTCATCCCGATCCCTGTATCTTTGACCGTCACTTCCAGCTCCACGGTCTCCTCGGTTATTTTAACTGGCCTGATCAGCACAACAATTTCACCGGATTCGGTGAACTTTAAAGCATTTCCTGTAAGGTTGAGAAGTATCTGTCCAAGCCGCAGAGGATCTCCGATCAGGTGAACCGGCATCTCAGGGTCAACATCAAACAGAATCTCAAGGCCTTTTTCCTGGGCCTTGACGGATACCATATTGCTTAAATTGTTTAACACCTCATCCATTCGAAAGGGGATTGATTCTAATTCCAGCTTGCCTGCTTCGATTTTTGAAAAATCTAGGATGTCGTTAATGATACCCATCAGTAATTGGGCGGACTTGTGAGCCATCTCGATATAATTGCGTTGCTGAGGATTCAACTGGGTCCCCAGACAGAGGTGAGACATCCCTATGATAGCGTTCATGGGGGTACGGATTTCATGGCTCATATTAGCAAGAAATTCTGATTTTGACCGATTCGCTGATTCGGCCTGAACTGCCATTTGGTTAGCGCGGGATATCGCCTCTTCAAGCTGGTCATTGGTCTCCAGCAATGCTTGCTCGGTCTCTTTCTGGGTGGTGATGTCCCAATTTGTACCAAGCGCACGCATTGGTTTTCCGGAAGCATCGCGCATGACCGTGGCCAAACTACGGATGTTGTGTATGGATCCATTCGGCCAGACCACCCGGAATTCGAGATTGAACTCTTTTTCACCACGCAGAGCCATCTGAACGTCAGCATTGACGCGTTCCACATCATCCGGGTGAATACCATTCCTCCATGTATCTACAGAGCCGTCGAAGCTTTCTTTCGTTAGGCCGTAGAGGGCGGCCTGCTGGTCATCCCATATCAACGTGTTGATGCAATCAAACTCCCAAGTACCCACGCCACCAGCCTGCGTGGCTAACGAGAGTCGCTCGGTGACCTCTTTCAGCCCTTCTTCTGCCTGCTTGCGCTCGGTGATATCTCTAACAGCTACGACACGAATTTCCTTACCGTCCCATTCAATAGCACGCGCTTCTAATTCTAAAAAAAGTTCGGTACCATCTTTTCGTAAGCCGATTATTTCATAAGGACTAACACTATTTTTAGCCGTCATTTCGGCAATTGTACCAATGGATTCTTGTTTAACAAGTAAAGTTATCACATTTTTACCTATTAATTCTTCACGGCTATAACCAAATATCTTAGTAAGCGAAAGGTTAATATCGAGGGCAATTCCCTTGTCATGCAAAACGATACCTTCAATAGTAAGATCAGATAATTTTTTAAATTGTGCTTCACTTTCTTTTAGTGATTGCTCAGACTGTTTGCGCTTTGTTATGTCTCTTTGTAATAATAAGATACTAACGGGTTCATTTTTTTCATTGTGTATAATATTTGCATTTGCTTCGCCAAAAAATTCACTGCCGTCTTTTCTTATCATCACATATTCTTCTGTACCAACAAATTTACCGCTAAACATACCTCCAATTGACTGAGTTGCTTTTTCGTGGTAGTCGCTTCTGAAGAAATCGGTCATGCTCTTACCAATCATCTCACTTTCATGTTCATACCCCCACATGACAAGTACCTGTGGCGACACGTATTGCAGTTTTCCGTCTAATGAAGTGATTGCTATCCCATCGGGTGACGTTTCAATTATTGCCCTGAATTTTTCTTCACTTGCTTCAGCTTTTTCTTTGGCAATGATTAGTTCTTCATTTTGTTTTTCTAATTCTTTTTGAAATTTCTTACGTTCACTAATATCTTTAACAGCCGCTACACGAATTGTTTTATCATCTGATTCAAAATCTTTTGCTTCTATTTCTAAAGGAAACTCTGTTCCATCTTTTTTTAATCCTACGATTTCATAGGGTTTAGCATAACTTTTACTTATATTTTGCAAAACGACATCATGGAATTCTTTTTTAATAACTAGGTTTAAAAGATTTTGACCTATAACTTCTTCAGGGGTGTAACCAAATATTTGAGCAAACGAAAGGTTAATATCAATGGCGATTCCTTTTTGGTGAAAAACAATACCTTCAAAGGTAAGATCCGATAATTTTTTAGCTTTAGTTTCACTTGCTTTAAGTTGTTCAATGGATTTTTCTAACTCTAGTTTCTGTTTTTTTATCTTGTTGTATGAACAGCTCAATTTTAGACTATTCTTTACTCTAACTTTTACTGACATTGGCCTAAAAGGCTTAGTTATGTAATCAACCGCACCTAAACTTAGTCCTTTTTCTTCATTAACATCGTCAGTTAATGATGTAAGAAAGATTATTGGAATGTTCCTAGTTTTTTGATCTTCCTTTAATCTTTTACAGACCTCAAAACCATCCATATTAGGCATCATAATATCTAATATTATAAGGTCAGGGCGCTGCTTAGCTACAAGTTCTAGCGCCTCTTTACCACTTTTTGCAAAGGCTACTTTATACTTTTCTGTACTTAATAAACTACCCAAAAATTGTAAGTCTTTTGGTGTATCACCTACTATGAGGATGAGCATATTTTCATTATTATATTTTATCATATTTACGAAACTCCTTTAATTTGTCATAAATTTCAGGGAATATTTTTAGATAGTATTCCATTATCCGTTATTCCTTCTTTTTTCCCGGAGACAAACGGTTACCTATCCCACGACCTATGATAAAATATCTGTTTCAATCGTTTTTTTAAGTTGTTTCAATGTTTCAAGAACTTCTTCAAAATCCAGATTTGCGGCCTGATCCAAAAGCGTATTCCCCAATGCTTCATGACCGCTGCCATGAAGCATGAGCAACTGGCTTATCTCTTCAGCTTTCTCATCCACGTCAGGGTCCATCTCCTTAGCCAATAATTGAAGTTCTTCCATAAGGGATGTCAGTTTTTCCATATCACCGGGCTGGAATGATTTATTTTCTGTGCCAGCAGGTACAGGCTGTATGATCTTTTCCTGTAGACCAGCCACAACTTCTCGTAAATCCAGGGTCACTTTTGCCATCAGAGGTTCAAAAAGACTGGATTGGTTTTCTTTTAAGGCGGTTTCCAAGTGCTGCCCACTGTCATACAATGCCAAGGCACCAATTCCTCCTGCAACACCTTTCAAGGTATGGGCTGTCCTGTGCGCCAAGGGGATGTCCTTTTGTTCAATAGCATCGATAATGACCTGATCATCATTGCCATGATCTTTGACAAAAAGTTTCAGAAGAGTGATATAAAGTTCACGATTTTCACCAGTTCTACGCAATCCAGCTTCAATATCGATACCGACCAGATTAGCTGGAAACCCTACTCCTTGATTCGTGAGGTCTTCCGGCGTTACTTCCTGGGGCGCTTGGGAAATCACAGGATCTCGTTCAAATGCCGGAATCCATTTTATAAGGGTTTCAAACAAGATTTTAGGTTCAATAGGTTTAGCCACATGATCGTCCATGCCTGCCGCAAGACAGCGTTCACGGTCACCAGCCATGGCATTGGCCGTCATAGCAATGATGGGCGGCTGCACAATTGATTTGTTGCTGCGGATGACTTTGGTGGCTTCAAAACCATCCATTTCAGGCATCTGAAGATCCATAAGTAAGGCGTCAAACACTGTATTCCCTGCCAGTTTAACTGCCTGTTTCCCATTTTCAGCAATAGTCACCCTTAACCCGGCCTGAGTCAGGAGATCCTGTGCAACGAGTTGATTAATGGTGTTGTCCTCCACAAGAAGCACCTCTGCTCCTTTGATGGCTTCCAAGGTCTTGATCTTCCAGTGATCAAAAGACGGGCTGCCCCGGAGAAGTCCTCCTTTGCCATGCAGGGTTTCCATGATGATATCCAGCAGATCCGAAGGGGTTACCGGTTTTGTGAGAAAGCCATCGAGACCTATCTTTTCACCCTTATCGATCACCTCATCCCGATTCAGGGCGGTAACCATGATGATGGTGGGGACCCCTGCAGTCCCTAGAGATTCTTTTATTCTCTGGGTGGCCTCCATACCGTTCATGCCAGGCATGACATAATCCATAAGCACCAGGCGATATGGATCCTCTTCCGAAGCTTTTTCAAGTTCTTCAAGGGCTGCTGCCCCAGAATCTACACAGGTCACCCTGAAGGAAAAAGAGCCGAGGGTCGCAGCAAACATCTTACGAGCGCTGGCCACATCATCCACTACTAGAACTTTAAGTTTTTCAAGATCCATTGGAAGCTCTGACTGAAGTTTCTCCTCACTTTTGGAATCCCGCCCCAGAACAGTAGTGAAGTAAAAACAGCTTCCCTTACCCGGCTCACTTTCGGCCCAGATCCGGCCTTCCATCAACTGTACCAGATGTTTGGAGATTGCTAACCCCAGACCGGTACCGCCGAATCTACGGGAAGTGGAAGCATCGGCCTGGCTAAAGGATTGAAAGAGTTTTAATTGCTGATCATGGGTCATCCCGATCCCGGTATCTTTTACCGCCACTTCCAGTTCCACAACATCCTCGGTTATTTGAACCGGCCTGATCAGCACAACAATTTCACCAGATTCGGTGAACTTTAAAGCATTTCCTGTAAGGTTGAGAAGTATCTGTCCAAGCCGCAGAGGATCACCGACCAGCTGAATAGGCATCTCCGGATCAACATCAAACAGGATCTCAATGCCTTTCTCCTGGGCCTTGACGGATACCATATTGCTTAAATTATTTAACACCTCATCCATTCGAAAGGGGATTGATTCTAGTTCCAGCTTGCCTGCTTCGATTTTTGAAAAATCCAGGATATCGTTTATGATACCCAGCAGTAATTGGGCGGACTTGTGAGCCATCTCGATATAATTGCGTTGCTGAGGATTCAACTGGGTCCCCAGACAGAGGTGAGACATCCCTATGATGGCGTTCATGGGGGTACGGATTTCATGGCTCATATTTGCTAAGAAATCACTTTTGGTTTGAGTTGCGGTTTCAGCTTCTTTTCTGGCTTTTTCCAGATCGACCATCGTTCTCATTAGATCAGACTCTGCCACTTTTCTCTGCACTACTTCATTCTTGAGTTTTCGGTTCCAAAAAATAACTAACATCACAGCAAAAAGGAGCGGTATGATAATTTTCCAAAACAGCGAATAGTCAAATCCGCGTTCATATCTTATGGATACCCAGCGGTTAAAAATTTCATTACGCTTTTCGTCCGAAATGGTATCTAGGACCTTTTGTATAATCCCTTTAAGAAGCGGTTTATTTTTGTGCGTAGCAATGGCGAGATCGAATGTTAAGGGTACCTCTCCGGATATTTTTAGGCCGGGTATCCCTTCACGACTCATGATATGACTAACGGGGGCAAGGCCATCAATAAAGGCATCGGCTTCATCATGACGAACAGCATTTAGCCCGTCCGCAATATTTTTGACGGGAAGTAGCAAAAGTTCAGGGTAATTTCTTGACAACATATCATGCGAAGCATAGCCGTCAACCACGGCGATTTTTTTTCCTGCCAGTATTTTGATGTCGCTGATAAATGTGAAATCAAGTCCGGTAACTATGACCATGGGAAAACTGAGATAGGGGGTTGTAAAGTTCAGGTACTCTTCGCGCGGTGGTGTTGGCGTAATAGCAGCGAAGATATCCAGTTCCCCCGATTTAGCAGCTTTCATTGTTGCAGTCCAGCTCTGTGGATCAGCTGGTTTTAAAATAACACCCAATTTTTTAGCAATCAGTGCCATATAATCTGCACTTATGCCTTTGTACTGCCCACTTTTATCGGTATATTCAACCGGTGGCCAGTCAGTATCATAGCCGAGACGAAGCACTGGATTACCAGCCAACCAATCCTGCTCTTCAGCGGAAAGGTTCTGTTTTGCCCAGGATTCGGCCTTGCTGTTGATAATCCATTTCTCTTGTAACCCACGCGTTTCTTCAAAGGTAATCTCATTCATCCCCTTTTGAAGAATATCCCGCAAGATCGGCCAGTCTTTCCTCACCCCCAGGTTAAGGATATTGTCAAAACGCTTATCTTTAACTGTTCCTGTCATCTTGATGTTAGTATATGCATGGGTTTGCATCAAAGATGTCATGACCGCTATCTCACCGATCATGCCATCCGCTTTTCCGGTCGATAAGGCTTCCAGCATCTCAATACCGTTTTTTACTAGGTAAAGATTGATGTCGGGATAATATTTTTCAAGCAATTCCTGTTCAAAGAATCCTTTGGTCAGAGTTAAGCGCAGGCCTTTCATGTCAGATAATGAGCTTAAAGGCTGCGATCCTTCCTTGACAAAAATCCCAGTGGGCATTTCCAAGTATTTATCAGTGAAAAGTATATAGTCTCTACGTTCTTCAGTCGTGACGATATTAAGCATGACATCCAATTCTTTTTTCTTAATCATCCCCATAAAATCGTTCCAGGACGGGCCGCTGACGTACTCAACCCTAATGCCCAACTTTTTCCCCAAAAGATTCATGTAATCAATGGAATAACCAGTTGGCTTACCTTTTTTATTAAAATTGAATGGCGGCCAGCTCATTTCGTTGTGTACACGGATAACAGGGTGGGCTTCCAGCCAAGCTTCCTCAGCGGCGCTGAGCTTAGTGTTAGTTAAAAGATAGAGTCGTAACTCGGCAATTTCCTCCTGTTCATGGATAACGGGAAAGATGAATGGCCGCAGGTCTTTTTTATGTGCTTCAGGGATCGATTCTCCGGAATAGATCGCGTTTTCATCGGATTTATAGGCCTCAAAGATCACTTTCTTACTTATTGAATCCAATATATCCACTGCACGGATTGCATCGGTATCCTTTATCTCGGCTTCGATAATAGATGCCACAGTAGCTAAATCGTACCCATAAAGAGAGGCTGCAATGCTACTCGCGAGCTTGCTCGCCTGCTCTTCCGTACTAAATTGAATTTTTGGTGAAGATTGTGCGATGCTCTGATAAAACGGCAGCAGAACGATAAATATGACCATCCATGAAGAGTGTAATAAGGGAAAAGAACGAGTAAAATAGAGTAATTTTTTCAACAGCTCAGTATCCTTGTTTTTCTTTAACTACACAGCGAGGGCAACTAATCCCCCTTAACTCTGAACGCGCCCCAAAGGAAGTACTCTTGGGGTGTAACTATTTAGCAGGTAAGCGCAGACTCCGCGCTTCAAATAGTTACGTTTTTCGTTAATCCATCTCAATTCATAAATTTTGGTTTACTCTTTCCACGACATCCAGTGGAACCAGTTTTATTCCAGATATTTGTCTACAATGTCGCTAAATGCCTCGGATTCTTTGATGGACAGAATGGTATCCCAAATTTTTCGCGCCAGTTCTGGGTTGGCTTCTACAAAGGCATGTGACTGAATCAGATAATATGGTTTTTCCCAGATAGGCAGAGGGACTTTAACAATATCTTGGTATTTGGTTGGATTGCGCTTGATATAGCCGTCGAAGACGGTCCCCAGGCAAACAAAGCCATCGATGCTTTTACGCATCAATATATCCAAGGAATTCTCGTGTATTGGCAACTCCTTAACTTCTATTTGAAATTTTTTCAAATCATCCACGATGGCCCAACCGAGCGGTGCCCCGATCATGCCGTTAACATTTTCAAAGGCGCTGCCATTAAAAGAAATCGAGGAGGATTTAATTTTATACAAATAATAAGTATTATTGCGCGTTCTGCGGGTGGGGTCCACCTGTCCATCCTTCATAGGGTAAGCCCCAATTTCCATCCGTTTTTCTTTGAAGCTTGCCGGAAAAACACCTTGCACTTTGTTATACTCGATAAGCTTTAGGCAACGTTTCCAGGGCATGCGTTTGAATGTTACATCAAGGTTTAATTGTTTAGCCACTTCACGGTAGATCTCGATCTCGATACCCGGAAGATCTGGATTAAAATTGGTGCCCCCTCCTATGATATAGGGGTCTCCGGGAGTATCATCCGTCACCCAGACCAGAGGCTCCGCAGAGGCAAGGGAAAAAGAAACAGCACTAAACATCACTAAAATTAAGGTAAGGAATAATTTTTTCATAACAGCTCCATCATCGGTGACATATCTCATGGAAGTAGCAAATACCACCAGAGCATCACCGCGATTAATGTTCTTTTTACTTAACCATATCGCATCTGACCTTTTTACAAGCTTATCATCTTTTGGTAATCATCGTTTTAAGCGCACCTCAGTATAGAAACTGTTGAGTTCTTTTTTAGTTATCTTACCTGCAAGAGTGAAATACAACCTGTTTTTGCCTGCATCTGAGATGACTAGTAATTTCTTCAAGTAATCCTAGGTATTTTTAATTTGAGAAGTTTTGAATTAGAATTTCCGACATCTTCTATATTACCAATCAGATAGCCAAATATAAGTAAAATAGGATTAGCGGGTATAGGGTCAGCCACGAGCAAACAAACAGTACGTTAACTTTCGTCCATATACGCCCTGAATCCTCTCTAAATTCCAGAACCCAGGGTGTACCACATTTAGTGAGACGTTACTGTAATAAATGTCCAGTAACAAGGTCAATGATTGAAGAAGAACTGCAACCTTTACCTTCTTCCTGCTTCTAGCTCCCTGAGAATCTGTCTGAATTTCAGTTTCACATCCTGCTATTTTTATGATAACCTTTTAAGAAACCTTCTCTGCTTGTCCATGAAACAGGATCAATTGCGACCCACTTTCACGAATTCCCCTGCCTCTATGACTTGAATCTGGATTTTGGTTTCGAGCGGCTACATGCTGGGTGCCCCCCTTCCTTAACGATTCATTGAAGAAAGGAGAGTTTTAGAGAATCTATTGTAAAGACAGACACAAGCTATTCTATTAATTGAAGACAATCTCAGGGGGGGCGTAGTTACATCTTATAGGCTTGATTTTACTTAGCATTTGTAGTAAGACAATGATTCGGCTATGAAAGAGTGGACACTCAGCCAATCTCATTTTCTTCAATACGCGGATAAAATCCTCTTATTCCCCGCTTGCTTACCCAAATATTGGTATTGATGCACAAACCTTTTACAGGAGGCTTTATGAAATTTTCAATCCTTATACCTACTCTTCTTATTCTCTTGTTTCTTTCCTCCACTGCTTATGCAGGAGGCGAGTACAAGGTAATCTTTGAAACCACGGACTGTAGTGGTAACACAGGATTTGCTACCGTTGGTGCAGATGAAATCTACAAAATGAACAATGGCGATTGCACCGATCCAAACGCTCCAGGGAAACGCTTAAAGCAACTTCTCGTTCACGATGGCAGTGGCAGCTACATCGTATACAACCTGACACAGGCTGAAGCAAGGAATGTCATGCTGGAAATGAAAGACTATATGAAGTCGAGGAAAGGTGTTCTGGATCGCTCTGATGCTGTAATAATTAGTCACTGAGCAAGAAGAAAAACAGGTGCTGATATTGCATCAGCACCTGTCCCGCAGAGTCTATTAATTCATAGGAAAAACGGACATTCCTTTCTGCATACCGCTTCCTGAGACAGGAGTACAGTAGGCTATCTTTTCTTTGACTCTTGTTACTTTGATAGTGCCAACTTCAGTCATTTCAGAGTCAAGCACTTCTCCGGTATCCGGATCAACCAGCTCTTCAACACCACCGACCTTAAACTGACGCCCGACTGCTACGCCTTCACGGCTGCCTCGGTTGATGATAACTTTATCGCCTTTAACCAGAACCACAGAACCTTCCCATGGAATAGATCCAAGCTGACCAATAAGAAACATTACTGCCTGTCCAACAGCATCTTCCATTGCCTTACCAACATTGTCACTCTGCTGCCCGCCAAGGTTACCTCCTAAGCCTCCAAGTGCACTTCCGTGGTAGCCGACAGTAAATCCTCTTTTACCGGATATCCCAACAACATCAGTGGAGGCTCGAACCTGCCCGGTCTCAGAATCCACAAGATAAATAGTAATATTCATCTCAGCTTTCCCAGCAGATCCACCAAGGCTGATTCCCTGAAAGCTGAATCCACCGCCACCACTACCCGTATTATCCTGAACATGAGTGATGGATCCCCGTACCAGGAGCTGAGCTGGAGTCATACGACCAATCTTAGCCGATTTTTTTCCACCTGCTGTACGTCCAGATGCTGCGAAATCCTGCTCTTTCATAGCTTCGTCTCGCATTTCTCCATCGCCAAGCACAATAAACCAACCAGATTTGTAAAGGAGGTTGGTCATAGATGTTTTCATACCATCTCCAACATTCCAGCGTCCGCTCCAGCCAGCCTCATTTTTAAATTTGGTGACAGTTATGGAGTAGCGCAGGTTTCCAGTAGGTGGCGCTGGGATAGTACTTTCAGCAACCGCCAGATTTCCTACAAAAAGCATCACAAATCCGACACACAGACCAGATAAGAAAGTACGATTCATTCTTTTCCTCTTTTTGTTTAAAAATTGTTTGGATACTTCTGATAAATTCACATAAACAACTGTCAGGTGAACGTTGGTCAATATAAGTATCTTAACCAAATTCTCTTCAAAAAAACACTAAAAACCCCATAACATACTAAAACAACGAGCCAAACCGTTCCGAAAAGCAGGGAATGACTTGGCCACACTGGACATCCCTTCTCCCTTTTTTCCCCACAAGACTATTACGCTTACAGCCAATAATAGAGTCGCAACAGTAAAAACTTCCTTAGAGAGTTACGGTTATTTAATAGTCCAAATAGTTCTGATTTATTTTCACACCGACATAAACGCCAATAAGACTGCCGGCAAAACTTATCAGGTAGGCAGTCATAAGACCGATATAAGCCCCCAGCCACCAACCGCACCAGCTAAATACCGTTATGCTGATCAGAAGAATGATTTTTTTCATATTTAGTGAAAGGAGGTCTAAAGGATTTTAGCAGAATACCATTTACAGGAGCAGGTGTATGGGTCACGCTTCACGCTTTCCCCTACCCACTACGACTTGAATCTGGGTTTTGGTTTCGAGCGACTGCAGGCCGGACGATTTCCCTGGGAACTGCTACCGGAATGCTGCCCGTCCAGATGTTCTTTTTTAGGTTTCTTAGGTCTTTTTCGTTTCAAGGGACGAAGGTCCAAGCGAGAATCCGGAAGCTCATGGACGGGCTCAAAACCCTCAATGACTTTGCGATCAAGTAATTTTTTGAGAAGACGTTCAATGTCAGCAAGCTGTGGAAATTCATCACTACTCACCAGCGAGATTGCCTGCCCCGTAGAACCTGCCCTGCCGGTACGACCGATACGATGGATATAATCCTCCGGTACATTTGGTAAATCAAAATTCACAACCTGAGGCAGCTGATCAATATCAATGCCGCGTGCAGCAATATCCGTTGCCACCAGAACCCGAATCTGGCCATCCTTAAAGGCAGCCAATGCCTTGGTGCGAGCGTTCTGGCTTTTATTGCCATGAATGGCTGCAGCACTTATCTTATTCCCTTCCAGATATCCTGTGAGGCGATTTGCCCCATGTTTCGTCCTACTGAACACCAGCACTCGTGTCCATTCGTTCTCTTTGATCAGGTGAGCGAGAAGCGCGGGTTTCTGTTTTTTATCCACCGGAGCAATCCAGTGTTCAATTGCCTTCACCGCGGTATTACGAGGAGTCACCGAAATTTCAACGGGACTGCGAACCAATGTCTTAGCGAGACCGCGAATATCATTGGAAAAAGTTGCTGAAAACATCAGCGTTTGTCGGCTTCTCGGTAAAACCGCTAATATTTTACGAATATCATGGATAAACCCCATATCAAGCATCCGATCCGCCTCATCGAGCACCAGCACTTCCAACTGCTTAAAATTCACCGCATTCTGACGATGAAGATCAAGAAGACGACCAGGAGTTGCTACCAGAATATCCACGCCTTTACGCAATTTAATCATCTGAGGATTGATCTTCACTCCACCAAAAACCACGGTGGAACGAAGTGCTAAATGTTTACCATAGACTCGAACACTTTCTTCGATCTGGGCGGCAAGCTCACGGGTAGGAGTGAGTACAAGCACACGTGCCTGATTTGCCTTGGCCCGATTTCCGGATTTAAGCAGTTCCAGTATCGGTAAAACAAATCCGGCAGTCTTTCCTGTGCCGGTTTGGGCAGCGGCCATCACATCCTTGCCTTCAAGGACTGCAGGAATCGCCTGAGCCTGTATAGGAGTTGGTGTTTCGTAACCTTTTTCAGTGACAGCTTTTAAAATAGGGACCGATAAGCCCAGGGAGTCAAATTTCATATATTCTCTTTTGATAATGCTTGTTGGAGGGGACAATTTTCACAACATTCTTCCCCCTGACGATAGGATTGTAATACCTTAACAGATTGTGCTGCAAGTTGTCTGCGAACCTCTCTTCTCTTCCCTTTTATTCTAGCAATTCTCATGGAATCATAGGCCGTAGTCTGGTGACGCATCCAGGCAATGCTTGCAGCTTCGGCACGTTGGTCGATGGGAATCCGTTCTGTACGAGCCACTGTTCCGCTGCCTACGGGAGTGGCGTGTTCGGTAATCTTCTGGCCAAGCACCTCTGCTTCTCTTTTGTAGCGTGGATGAAAGTTCAGGAATTGAATCACACTGGCGCAAAACTCTTCACAATATTGCTCATGCTTGACCGCGCGCCTGGCAAGATCTGTCTTGCGTTTTTTAGCATACGCAGGAGTCGCTCTTTTAGCCTCAACCTCTCTGCGAGATTCCTCAATATCACTTTTATTGGCCCAGATCCCCCTTGTCATCATTCGTCTTCCCTTACGAATCTGTACTATCCAGGTGCTCCCTTTGGCCTTTACACTTCTGGTAATTGCGGCATCACCCGCTTGGAGAAAAGCCCACTCTTCTGGGGGAATAAGGGGGTCTCCGGATTCTGATAGAACACGCCCTGCAATCCTGCTGGGCTGAACGGTACGGTGTTGAAAAGCCATAGAATCAGCCTCCTGCCCTTTTTACTTTGTACCCAAGAGCCACCAGTGATTTTTCCAAGACATCTCGGTGATCTCCCTGAATTTCTATAACTCCATTCTTTATACTGCCACCGCTTCCACATTTCTGTTTGAGCGATTTCGAGAGTTTTTTGAGTTCTGCGGCAGCAAGCGGCACCCCATTTATCAGGGTAACACCTTTCCCCTTGCGACCCTTTGTTTCCCGCATCAGCCTGACAATGCCATCTTTTGGTATCGCTTGAGCTTTATTGCAGATACATTCTTTCTTTTGCTTATTGCAACCGGGACACATTGTTCCCGACTCAGTGGAATACACAATTCCTGAATTTCTGTTCATAGATTTTTTTTTCATACTTTTTTACTGCTGTTGCTACTGCAGTTGTGCCTCCACAGCTTTTATGGCGTCTGCGGCAGAGCTTGTAATTCCGCCGGTATAGCCTGCCCCCTCACCAATCGGATACAGGTTCTTTATATTTACCGATTCAAACTGTTCATTACGCGATATCCGTAGTGGAGAAGAGGTGCGTGTTTCAGCGCCAAGCAATAGTGCATGATGCGAAACAAAAAGAGGTACCTCCGCTCTCCATTTCTGGAATGCAACAAGCAGCTCTGTAGTAATAAACTCAGGAAAGATATCTCTCATATCGGCCGCAACAGCTCCCATTTTATAGGAGTTCTCAGCTATATCCCCTGTTCCTCCCTCGCCAAGAAAATTCATTAGATTCTGGACGGGAACTGACCAGTCGCCACCACCAGCATGAAATGTTTTTTGTTCAATCTCCTTCTGAAAATCAAATCCGGCAAGCGGAGAATCTGAATTGTAATCACTTGGATGGCAACTCACAACCAGTGCCCCGTTGGAAAAGGGAGAGGATCTATCCGAATAGCTCATACCGTTAAGAACCAGCATTCCCTCGCTCGATGCGGCATTCACCACTTCGCCTCCAGGACACATACAGAAAGTATACACTCCACGACGAATTTTTCGATTGGTATGATTCAGAGAGTAAGTAGCTGCACCAAGGCCTGGATACCCATCATATTTACTGCCATAACGCATCCGATTGATAACCTGAACAGGATGCTCAACTCTTACCCCCACGGATATCTGTCGCTGTTCCATGGCAACCCCCCGTTCATGCATCATCGAAACGGTATCCCGAGCAGAATGGCCAAGGGCTATAAAGATATTGGACGAAAGAAATTCCCTTTCACCATTTATAACAATTCCTCTGGCACTTCCCTTGGTGATCAGGATATCTGTCATCCTTGATTCATAGTGTATTTCACCACCCCGCTCAAGAACGTAGAGACGAATATTGCGTACGATCTTACACAGCACATCGGTTCCCAGATGGGGTTTGCTGATATATTCGATTTCCGCTGGTGCCCCAAACTGAACAAAGGTTTTCAAGACTCGGTTAACGGTGGATGTATTATTATTTCTTCTTGAAAAGAGCTTCCCGTCGGAATAGGAGCCAGCCCCTCCTTCCCCGAATTGAATATTTGATTCAGGGTTAAGCTTTCGCTCTTTTGTAAAGCGCTCAACATCGACGGAACGCTCTTCTATTTTCTTTCCCCGTTCAAATATTAGGGGTTTTAGTCCATAAGCAATCAGTTCTAGAGCTGCAAACATTCCTGCAGGCCCAAAGCCTACAATTATTGGCCTCTCCTGCATCTTCGCTGTTTTTTTCTCTGCGGTTTTCGGATTCCTGTATTGAGTGAAATTTTGTTTATTTGGAAAACTGTCAGCTGTGGATATCACTAGGGATAATTTATAATAGAACTGCTTCTGATCACGCAGGTCGAGATTCTTACTCAAAATTTTAGTGACGGAAATATCCGTAACAGCCAGCCCCATCTTTCGAGCGGCAAGACGTAGATACTCTTCCATCCCGTCATTTTCGATGGGAATTTGAATATTATTAATTACCAGATCCAAGATATTAGCCCTTCTTTAATTTTTCTAACAACTACGGTATTGATATGACGGATCCTCAAAGCATACTGTCCCACTTTCAATCACAATCCATAACAATCGTTTCACCATCCTCAGGAATACAAATTTTCCCGGATAACCCTTTTGTTTCCATTGTTTGCCCTAACTCTTTGCGGGTGACAGGGCAGTGATTTAGGGCCTGAAGGTGGTTGGCTATAACTTTTCCGGGCGCTGCCTCAACAAAGGAGACAACCTCTTCAACACTCATCAGAATGGGCCCGCCCATGTCCAGACTGGCACATCCAGCCGCTACCACAGAAATATCAGGTTTCAACTCATGCAGTGCCCGTTTCACATCCTCAGTGTACACAGTATCTCCACTAATATAGATGGAAGGCTCTCCTGGTAATTGCAAATAGAACCCAGCACCATTCGCCATAAGATAATGCATCCAGCTGTGACCATGCTGTGCCGGAATGGCTGTGATTTTTCCACCAAGCAGCGGTGTTGCCTTCCAGTATTCCAGTGCTGTATGCACATTCATGCCATATTTTTTCAGGTAGACAGCATCGTCCCTCGGGCAGACAACAGGAATATTTTTCTCCTTTAAGAATGACTCACCCGCACTGTCAAGATGATCGAGATGACTCAGTGGTTTCAATCCAAATCGCTGGGAATGGGTAAGCAGACAGTGGGAAATACGGTCAAGAATCTGGCTACTGTTTGATGTCAGAGAAACAATTGGATTTTTCCTGGCCCTATGACGAAATACTGAAAATGGTGGCAATGTCCCCTTTGCACCAAGCATGGGGTCAATAAGAATAGAATGAGCACCGGATTCAATAACAAAAGTGGCATTTCGTAAATGATGTATTTTCATAACGTTACCTCTTTTATATTCGCAAAGCGTTGCCTACTCAGCCACTGCCAATTGCACCGCGCGAGACGCATGAACTTCCGTTGTATCATAGAGCGGAACAGAACTATAGCTCTGCTGCACAAGCAGCGCAATCTCCGTGCATCCGAGAATAACAGCCTCGGCCCCCTTAGCATGCAGCGATTCGATAATACGAAGATATTCCTGCCGGGAATCATCTAAAACCTTCCCCAGACAGAGCTCCGAATAAATTACCCTGTGCACAGTATCAATATCATCGCGTTCGGGCACGATCACCTCGATATTGTACTTATCAGTAAGCCGGCCCTTATAGAAATCTTCTTCCATGGTGAACTTGGTTCCAAGCAGACCAACCCGTTTCACATTATCCGCCACAAGCACTTCTGCTGTAGCATCTGCAATATGCAGTAGGGGAATCGAAATTGCCGCCTCAACTTCAGGTGCCACCTTATGCATGGTGTTGGTGCAGATCAGCAGAAAGTCAGCTCCTCCCGCCTCAACCTTTTGCGCAGCATCGATTAAAATCTCAGCAGTTGCTGCCCAATCCCCCAGGTGCTGCAATCGTTCAATTTCTGCAAAATCAACGCTATACATACATATCTGGGCAGAATGGAGCCCACCAAGATCCTCTTTAACACCTGTATTCAGTGCGTTATAGTAACTAGCCGTCGACTCCCAGCTCATCCCGCCTATCATCCCAATTGTCTTCATATTTTGATCTATCCTTCAGGTAATATCCCCTGGCAAGTAGTGTAAATTCCTTAATCTGTTCCTTCTGCCAATACGCATTTTTTCCAAGTTCGGCAGTCAGAAGAACTCAAACAACGGCGGCCATTTCTACGGCTACTCGAGAAGCATGGTACTGTGGCCGCTTAATGCTTAAGCATTCCTTCACGTTTCATAGAACGCTCCAATAGCTGCGACAGAACAAATTAGTACCCCTTATAAAACTTGGATAAAAATAGCGTTCCGGTCACGCCCCAGATAGCCGAAAATAAAAATGTCCAAACCGGTGCAGCACCACCAAAGCCCAGACCAAAAAATCCAGCATCCATCTGCATTGGAAAAACGAAAAGAACACTTGAAAGCCATGGTAAAATACTGAGGAGTACGCCTTTTCGAACAGGGGATTTTTTATACATAGGTATTAAAAAAATAATCCCCCATAATCCACTGGCAAAAACCCGCCGGGCCACCCATTCGAAAGTGAGTTCCGGTGCCATGCTAAAAGCAAGTGCCGGGGTTATTCCCAATGCACCGAGCCCCCATACCACAATACTATTAATAAGCCCGCCTAGCGCACCGGCGACACATACTAAGAATAGTATTTTACTCGTTTTCATTCTCTTCCCAGTGAGTCAACTAACAATAAGCTTCGCACATTACACGTTGCGGCCAATCGGTTATGACCCCAACTCCCATACGCAGTAATTTCGGAGCCTGTTCCATATCATTTACCGTCCAGCTGTTGACCCGAAAACCACCACGCTGTATCCGTGAAATAAATTTCTCATCAGAGATATCAATAACATTAGGATGATAGGCACTAGCCGAAAAACCATGCAGATAGTTGATAATATCGGAAGGATGGTGTTTTCGAGTGAGAACAGCAATGGCAATATCTTTATTCAAGGCACGTACCTGGTGCAGATACTCATGCCGGAACGAGGAGAGAAGAACAAGATCAATGGTATCCGTTTCCCGCAGCATCTCGATGATTTTATCCACAATAAGAGAATCTCCGGGAACTGTTTTCAGATCTTTTATCTCAATATTTACCGGGAAAGCATGTTCCCTACTAAAGTCCAGAACTTCTCGAAGCAGTGGAATCTTCTGTCCCCGTATCAGCTTTTCTTCTCCTGACTCGACTTCGCCACTGGCGACAGTTCCAAAAGGGTCGGCCGCCAAAAACCAGGAACCGGCATCGAGCTGTCGTAATTCGCCAAGTGTAAAACGATCAACATGCAAATCCACTCGGTCCTGAAAAGCTGCGTAAGTAGCAATATCCGTAGTCCGTTCCAGGGTATCATCGTGGAAAACTATCAGCTCACCGTCACGACTCATCCGGACATCTGTTTCCCAGCAATGAGCACCGCACTCCCTCGCTTTGACCATAGCCAATAGCGTATTTTCCGGAGCAATGGAACGTGCACCGCGATGACCGCAGATAAATCCCTGCTGTGGTAAATGATCGAAAAACATTGTATAGCGTCTCCCCTCTTCCTTACTGAAATAAAAATTATCAGTAAAAGTACCCTTAAAAAAAGTCTACGTTCTCACAACATCTTCCATAACAGACTTCCACCGACGAAACAACTTCTTGATTCGTCATTTTTCGTGATCCATGCATACCTTGCTTTGCCCGCAGGGACGGGACTCCTACACACGTTATCAGCAAAATCTGAGTTTAGGTGGTAGTCAGGTTATTTTTTTCTAAAACAAATCCTATTCGTCTCTGCTCCCTACAACTACACTATGTAACAAGGTTATATAGCTCGTCTCCACCTATCCAGCGTCCGAGATTATCCGCAAAAAAGGCTGCAAACCGTTCACGCCAGTCAGCCACAGAATCACAGTAATGAGGAGAGATCAGAGCATTGTTCAATTGCCATAATTGACTTGATTGCGGTATTGGTTCTTCTCGAAACACGTCCAGATAGGCACCGGCAATTTCTCCATTCTGAAGTGCTGAAACAAGAGCATCTTCATTCACAATATTGCCGCGAGCACTATTCACAAAATATGCGCTCTGCTTCATCGCCCTAAACATCTTTGCATCAAAATAATGATGCGTTGTTGTATTATATGGAAGGTGTAGAGAGACAAAATCAGCGTCCGGTAAAAGATCGGGGACTTGATCAGGCGTGCAAACGACATCGGCCTCCGGAGACTCCTGGATCCTTGAACGAATAGCCGTCACATGCATACCAAAGTGGCGGGCATTCACAGCAACAGCCCTTCCGATATGTCCCATTCCGATAAGCAGCAGTTTTTGTCCTTCAAGCGAGCGCCATGGCAGTTTCAGATACTGTTTTTTTTGCTGCTGTAACTGGTAGCGGAAAAACCCAAAGTTAAGGTTGATCATGGCACCGATAACAGTTTCCGCCTGAAAGCGGCTCAGCACCCCCGCACAGTTAGTAACCCGACATGCTACGTTATCAAGTTCACCGAGATGATCATATCCAGCGCCTGCCACCTGTACCCATTTCACACAGGGATTTCCTACGGCTAGGGACTGCGTAGCACTGGAAATAGAATCACAACGAAAACTCAGCAGCACCTGCGGCTGTACATCAGTCATCAGCTGCATCACCTCCGCATCGCTTCCAGCAGAGTAAAAATGGAGCTGTGGAAATCTTTTGCACAGAGTCTCGAAATAACGCTCCGGCTCATGATGAATAATCAGAACATTGGTGTTTTCCGTCATATTAACCACCTTTGCGAAACTCAGGCTCATATCCCACGGTATATTCTGCTGCGACAGGATTGCGAATGGAGAGAAAATTTTTATTATTTTTGTCAAAGGGGCAGATGGGATTTGCACAGGGTTCAAAACCAAATTTCTTGTAAAACTTAGGCTTCCCAAGCACAAAGAGCGCCTGCTTCTTGATGCCCTCCTGCCGTAAAGCAAAGCGAAGAAGTTCTGAGCCTACTCCATGTTTTTGAAACTCCGGCTTTACCGCTAAAGAAGCCAGATGCAAACCGCACAAGACACTCCCATTGTAGGCATTGGAAAAGACGACATGAGCGATAACCTTATTAGTGTGGATACAAACCCAACTCTGGATATCACGTTTTTTGCTATAGAGCCGTTCCACCAGCTGTATTTCATCTTTGCTGCGCGGAAAGACATCCCGCAACATCGCCAAAGCCTTTAGCTGTAACTCTGTATCTACTTTACGAATTTTCATTTCTTACTCACCAGCTTAATTCCACTGCTGCGATCTATATCTATAAGCCGTTTTTTATAGAGTGCACCAATTGCTTGTTTAAACACTTTCTTACTGACACCAAAGAGGGCATATATTTCTTCGGGTGGACTTTTATCAGACAAAGAACTCATTCCCCCATTCTCTTTCAACACATCAAGGATTGCCTGGGAAACGCCATCAACCTTCTCATAACCAGGCAACTGCAGCCTCAGGTCAATTTTTGCATCCTCCCGAATGTGATAAATATACCCCTTCAGTTTCTGTCCGGTAAACAGCTTCTGAAACACCTCATTTTCATACAGCATTCCAACGTGTGACTGATTAATTACCGCCTGATAGCCAAGATCAGATTTATCATAGATAAGAAGATCCACCTCTTCATCGGCTGCGTACTCTGGCGGCTGAAGCCCAAGGTATTTCTCCAGTTTGGATGAAGCTGTAATGCGATTTGATATATCACTCATAAAGAGGTAGACAACGTAGGACTCCCCCTCTTTCATAGGAGTACGCTGTTCACTCATTGGAGCCAGCAGGTCTTTTTTCATCCCCCAGGACAAAAAGGCTCCGGCCGAAGATACCGCTGCGACACGAAGTTTAGCAAACTCTCCCACCTCGGCATAGGGTTTACCGGTGAAAGCAACCAGCTGGTCGTCCCCGTCGATATACACAAAAACTTCCACTTCCTGCCCGGGGTGATATCTTCCAAAAACAAACTTCTCATCAAGAACGATTTCTCCTGAGTCTCCCCCATCTAGCTGAACTCTGTGGCCCTGAGTGCTGAGCACTTTAAGACTATTCATTTTCCCAATATCTGCCATCTCTATTCCCTGTATGTATAGCGCAGCAATTTCTCCTGATCATCAGGATACTCAATTTATCTACGCCAGGAGCTTAATCCTGAATCCGTCTCCATTGTGAGTTTTTCAAGCAACTCTGGAGTATTAAATAATTTTTCACATAGTTCACATTTTCTATAACCGATTATATCCCGCGCCGGAAAACCAGCATAGGACGCAATGGCAGAAATCCCCATCGTTCGAATATGATTATACAAACTATTTGTTTCACTTTTCCTAAACATCTCTTCAAAACTTGTGTCTTTTAGATTACCAAGGTGGAAAAAATTTGTACGGTTAAAATGACTTCCAGCATCACAACAGGCGTACATATCAAGACTTGGTGCAAGATAGGGATTCATAGCACAACAGTTGTCCTGATAGTCGGTACGCAGTACAGAACGTTCAAAGGATTTTGCCCTGCCTGAAAAGATTACTGGCTCAGGGAAAAACCGTAATGTATTCTCACGGAGAAAGCTCTCAAAGCTATCATCTTCCTCTGAAAAATCAGTGACAAAGGAAACAAAATAATCCAGCCCACGTTTTTCGCAACTCCTGGCAACATTCACTATATTTTGCCTGGGAACATTCTCCTGATGCCAGCGGCTGTAGCTCAAACGCAGTTGCGATAAACCGTTTGTCTGAAGCCTGGCGACAGTTTTGTCGGCAAGATCAGGAGTTTTCGCCCAATAAGAATTGGTGACAACCCTGCTATAGATTTCATATCTACTGCACAGAGCTATGAGCTCGCAGATATCATCAACGTAGAGGAGCGGTTCACCAGCTGTAAAGCTTATCCCACGCACGCCGACTGCAGCAAGATCAGCAATCAGCTCCTTGGCACAGGCCAGCGCCATCTTTTCACTTTTTCTGGCATCATCCGCTGCCACACAGTGGGCACACCTGATATTACAGCGTGTTGAGTATCCAAAGGCAATTTTTCGCATATATATCTTCAAAATATTTATTATTCAAAACAGCAGAACCTACCCATTTTCGGAATATTGAGTTATAACAGAAAAACTGTATCACTGGTACGCGATAAATAAGAACAAAGAAAGCAACATGTCTCTTCGTGCAAATTAAACAGGAAAGAGACACCCAACGGCTTCTCTATATTTTGCAACATCAAGGATATCACACCATGTTCTCAAAAAACCTGGAGCGACCCGCTCCCCCTTTCACTGCCCTGTTTGCAGTTTTTATCTTCTCTCTACAGACCGCCACCATATTCCTTTCAGGAACTTCGGCACAGGCAGAGACGCGCTACGTAAAGCCAAGTGCAGAAGTTGTTGTCCGTCGGGGCCAGGGAAATGATTATAAAGTTATCGCCATGGTAAAAGATGGCACAGCAGTTGAATTTATTGAAGAGGGTACTGATTATACAAAAGTACTGCTTACAAATGGCAAAGAAGGCTGGATATTAAAACGATTTCTTGGAGTTGAGCCCCCTTTGAATGAGCTGGTTGATTCACTTCGCGCTCAAAAAGAGGACATGCTGAAGCAGGAGGCTGAGACCAAACAGAAGCTGGACACACTAGAAGCAGATCTTGCCCGAACTGAGGAAGAACGTGATACCATCAAAGATGGTTATAGTATGCTTCAGGCTAGCTACGACAAACTGAAACAAGAAACCGCAGATGTTGTTCAGATTAACGCCAATATGCTAAAAACCTCCAAAAAGAACACGATGATCACTCAACAATTAGCTCTTCTGGAACAGAGCAATAAAACACTGAGCAATAACTATACTCTTAAGTGGTTTCTTGCCGGTGGCGGGGTTCTTTTTTTTGGGATGATTCTTGGGAGCATCTTCCGAGGTGGACGAAGAAAGAAGCCGTCCCTTCTTTAGTAAAAGAAACGAACCTATTCAGCGTAATAATACAGACACTGGATTTTATGCTTTTTTGACTAAAACTTAGTCTCTCAGATAACCAAGTTAAAGCCCTCTTGTATACTGCACATTTGTTGCAGGATAAATACTCTCTTTTAATTCCTCTGCTGCACCTGATCTACCCACGAGAAGACCTTCAAAAAGTTCCACAAGTTCTGCAGTACTGCCTGCCACTCTGGTCTCAGTTTCTATTCTTCTCACATCTATCAAAAAACTGGAGAACAAATCTGGAATATCCGCCACGATATCCGTATTTAAATAGTGCTCTGATCCATAGAGCGTATGGTGATTGCCCTTTGTTTTCTTTACCAGCAGTGATGTTTTTTTAAGATTCACAATTGCTGCCGATTTCTCACACCGTTGAATACAGTTTTCATCAATTCGATCTTTGAGGCAACCGGTGACCTGATGCAGCAAACATTGCCGGCTCGTCATCAACAGAATCGGATGATAGATACTATAATAGAGTTGAAAATCACCGGATCGTTTCAGAGCTTTTAGCTGACCCCTTTTAATCTCATTTGAAATAAATGCTCCACGGCAGTTAAATGTTTCTTGCAGACACAACAGACTGAACGAATTTACACTATTCAGGTATGGACCTGCGATCCAGTCAATCCCCCGCTTGTAACATTCATAAGCAATGCCACTATTATTGGTGACAACACGTGCTGGTTGAACCCTTTGCAGAAACTCCACCGCAGCCTCATAATCATCTCCGATTATAACAGATGAAAACCATGGAATTAGGCGACGTTCACGAATAAAGAGGTCCCCAAAAAAAGAGCTCTCCTCACCAAGACTGTCCGGGAGCTGAAAAAACAGATCGCCGGAACATTTGCCACAAAGAGGCAGTTCATCTTCTGAGGAAAGTAGCAGGGAGAGAGTCGGCCGGATAAGCTCTTTTTTCTGTCCTTTTATTTGCGGTACATCAATGGCAGCAACAAAATCCTTTGAACCATTCAAGATATACAGAATCTTTTTTTTTATTGAAGCCAGCTCCTTAAAAGGAAGGAACAGACCTGGGCTCAGACTCTCAATATTCAGTGATTCGACAAAGAACTCCGTCTCGTTGATCTTTTCGAATCTTTTTGACAGCAGTTCAACATCAAGAGAGGCCCCATTATTTTTCTTACTCCCTGTCTCGAAGTTCCTGTTTTTCACCAGATTGACCTCTGACATAACAACAAATTCCCTATCAGATGTCCGCAACACAACTTCCAAAGGAGAATCGATTGCACCGGATACCAATATCTGTAGAGCCTCCCTCCTGCTCCTTAACGGTTCTATCTTACTTCTCACCTCGGCTATAATATCCGTTTTCAGATCGTAGAGTTCTTTTTTTGCCGCCTCTACATTCTTGGTCGTTACCCCTCCCTTAATCTCTGCAAGATGAGTCGCAGAGTGATCCCGCGGGCTATCAGCAAACATCTCTTGAGCAATATTGCCCCTCAAAAAACCATTTGAGAAACCACGGTTAAACACCCGGTGGAGCGCATCGTTCTCAGTAGATAAATTATGATAATCATAGAATCGCTGTAGTTCCTCTCTCCAGGATTTGACCACGCTATAAACGTAATGAGACTTCTTGATTCGTCCCTCGATTTTAAGGGAATCAACCCCTGCGGCAGCCAGTTCTTTCAAATCAAAAAATGCGGAGTTGTCTTTAATATTCAGAGGAAAATCCTTTCCTGCTGCTGTTGTTTCATACTTATCTCTGCATGGCTGACTGCACCTGCCCCGATTTCCGGAATTTCCGCTATGCACTGAACTTAAATAACAGATTCCGGAAAAAGAGAGACAGTTAGAACCATGGACAAAAACTTCAGTTAAAAGTTTATTTTTATGCGCCGTTTCAGTAAGGGATTCTATTTCAGGAAGGGAAAGTTCCCGTGACAGATTCACCCGACTGACTTGCAATTTGTTTAAAAATTCTATCTGTCCGCGATTATGTGTTGTCAACTGGGTTGATGCATGGATTGAAAGATTAGGGAAATAACGTGAGAGAAGATAAAACATCCCAAAATCCTGGACAATCAGCCCATCGATCCGGGTATTCACTAATTTATTCAGCAAAGCGATAAGGGCAGGAATCTCACTCTCTACGATTATGACATTAAGGGTTAGAAAAAGCCTGCACCCATTTTTACGGGCAAGTCGTATCAGTCCGCATAAATCACTAATGAGTATATTTTTCGCACGGTTGCGTGCATTAAATCTATCCAGCCCGCAATATATGGCATTGGCTCCGGCCACAATTGCAGCTTTTATAGCATCAATGTCACCACCTGGCGCCAGAAGTTCCATTTCTTTTTTCATATTCGTACTATTGTGCTACCTGTAAAAAATGGACAATTGACATCTTCATCATTGTAACGGATACTCAACAGACACCTTTTTTTTTAACACCTGAGACAACGTTACTACCTTGTCGGGTTGTAGAAAAACAAAACTAATCGTAACCAGAGGAAGAACTATGTCTACTCTCAAGACAGAAATAATTATTCTGACCAAGGATTTCCGCATTGAAGGGGCAATCGATCTTGTCCCTGGAGCAAGGTTAACAGACTTCATGAACGAGACCAATCAGTTTATGGTAGTCACCGATGCCACGATAACTGATCATTATAAAAAGGAAATCCTAAAAAGCTCCTTTATCAATTTACTTACCAGCAATATCCAAATCATACTTCCTGCTAAAAATGTTCTCTAACCGTCTACATACTCACGGGAGGCAAGCCCATGGCAGTATTGGATAAAATTTTTAAAGGGGCCCTGGAAATGCGGGCCTCCGATGTACACATTATCCCCGGTGAACCTTTTATGGTTCGCCATATGGGAAAGCTGGTTCGTTTAAAAAGTAAAATACTCACTCCTGAAAACACGGTGCGACTGGTTGAAGAGCTCCTGAGTCAAGAGCAGCGTGACACCCTGACCCGTGCCCGCCAGCTTGACTTTGCCTATGAGCTTGAAGGTGTGGGACGTTTCAGAGGCAGTGCAATGCTGCATAACAACGGAATGAGCGGCATCTTTCGCATTATCCCTCCTCAGATTCCAACACTCGCCCAACTCGGCCTCCCCGAAGTCGCTTGTAAGGCGCTCGACAATCACCAAGGAATCATACTGGTAACCGGAGCCACCGGACATGGCAAGACCACCACTCTTGCTGCCATGGTGGATTATATCAATTCCAGACGTTCCCACCATATCCTCACCGTTGAGGATCCCATAGAGTTTATCCACCCCTTCAAAAAAGGGGTTGTGAATCAGAGACAACTTGGGAAAAACACACTCTCCTACAGTAACGCCCTGAAAGGCGCGCTGCGTCAGGACCCGGACGTGATTATTATCGGAGAGCTAAGGGACTTGGATACCATTTCTCTTGCCATTTCTGCCTCGGAGACAGGACATCTTGTTATCGGCACCCTCTCCACCTCGAACGCAGCAAAAACCGTTGATAGAATCATTGATTCCTTTCCGCCGGGCGAACAGAATCAGATCAGAGCCATGCTCAGCGAATCTCTTAAGGCTGTTATCACCCAGCGCCTTATTCCAGCCACCGACGGCAAAACCATGCAGCTCGCACTCGAAATTCTGATTGGAAATTTATCCGTTGCCAACCTTATTCGTGATAACAAAACCTATCAGATTCACTCCACCATGCAGATGGGCAAGAAATTGGGAATGCGCCTGATGGATGATTCCATCGTTGAATTGCTGGAAGCTGGTAAGATTTCTCTTCCCTCTGCTCTAGCGAATATTGACAACAAAAGCATGCTGAAACGTTTTCTGCCAGCTGAAGCAGAAGAAGGGTCCGAAGATGCTAAGTAAGTTTCAGCGATACCGTTCTAATGACAATATGATATTGCAACTACTGATTTAACAGGAAAATCATGGCCCAGATAGATACTTTTTTCGGACAGGTGAAGGAGCGAGGCGCCAGTGATCTTCATATGGTGATAGGTTTTCCACCACTGCTGCGTCTACGCGGAGAGCTTGTTCCACTCGATGCCCCCGTACTCACAGCAGAATCCAACATGGAAATCCTCTTTGAGATACTCGATCCCAAACAGCAGGAAAAGCTGAAAATCAATAAGGATTTTGACAAGGCCTATGAGCTTGAAGGTATTGGTCGATTCCGCTGCAACTTCCTGTTTCAGCATCGGGGAGTTGGGGCTGTCTTTCGCCTTATCCCAACCAAAATCCTCACACTCGACCAGCTGGGGATGCCCGATGTGGTTAAGAAAATAGCCAATTATGAACGGGGTCTGGTCCTGGTTACCGGGCCAACCGGCAGTGGTAAATCAACAACCATGGCTGCCATTATCGACATGATCAACGACAGTTCAGCCAAGCATATCATTACCATCGAAGATCCACTTGAGTTTGTTCACCCCAATAAAAAATGTATCTTTTCCCAAAGAGAGATCGGTACCCACGCCGACACCTTTGGCACAGCCCTGATGGTAGCCAACCGTGAAGATCCAGATGTTATTCTGGTGGGTGAAATGCGTGATCTCGAAACCATATCCCTTGCGCTCACCTGTGCCGAACTCGGAATTCTGGTCTTCGGAACTCTTCACACCAACAGTGCAGCTAAAACAATCGACCGAATTATCAATGCCTTTCCTGCAGAACAGCAGGCCCAGAGCAGAACCATGCTTTCGGAATCACTAAAGGCGGTCATCGCCCAGCAGCTTTTAAAAACGAGTGATGGAAAAGGACGGTGTGCTGCTATTGAAGTATTAATCGGCTCCTCTGCCCTGGCATCCATTATCCGGGAGAGTAAAATCACCCAGATAGATTCGCTGATTCAGACTGGAAAATCGCTAGGAATGCAGACGATGGATGCACATCTCAAAGAACTCGTGAATGCGAACCGAATCACACTGGAAGCAGCAAGAGAAAAAGCCATGGACAAAAACCTCTTTATGGATGAAGACGAGTAAACCAGCGTAGCCAGATAACTCCATACCCACAAGCCAAACAACTACACTTTTCGGACAGGCAAAAACAGGCTGCCGAGTGCCCCAGTACCCATCAGCAATCCAGCCAGAATATAGGCACCGGAAAAGTCACCACTCCTCTCTGCCATAATTCCCGCAAGAGCAGGACCTGTTATTTGGCCCACACTGAAGAACAGAGTAAGTGTGGCAAATCCCACAGCGGCCTTTAAAGGCCCCAGATAATCACCTATGGCAGCAGCCATAATAGAGGGAACACTCCAAGCACAGAGAGCAAAAAGAGCAACGGAGAGATACACGCTCCCAGGAAATGGATTCATAGCAAGCAGCAGAAGCGATATCCCCTGCAGACTATACACAAGAGCCAGAGTGTATGACCTGCCAACAATATCGGACAAAGAACCAAAAATTGGCCCTGAAAACATCCCTAACAGGCCAAACCACAGCCAGAAGCGTCCTGCAACCGCCTCGCTAAAACCATACTCATTAATCAGGCTGGTGATAACAAAGGTTACGTAGATCACGACGGAAAAACCGAAGCAAAAATAGATGCTCCCCAGATGAACAAGTGTTCGATTCCCAGTCGCCAAAGGTTTGTCTGAGGAGGGTTTTGACTTTTTGCCGTCAGCTCTTTTTCCAGTTCTCTCAACAAGCTGCAATCCCATTTCTTCGGGCCTGTTTCGAATTAAAAAAGAGCAGAGAACAGCAATTCCAAGAACAATCATCCCCAAAACCATCCAGTTTGTCCGCCATCCCGGCCCGGCCCCTGCCCAGTTGTTAATGGCTGGAATCAAAAGACCGGTAATCATTATGCCCAACCCGATTCCGGAGACCATAATCCCCGCTGCCCTGCCGCGCAGTGTGGAGCCAAACCACTGGGAAACCAGTCCCATAACGGGGACATTTGCAAGACCGCTACCGATACCTGTAAAGAGGAAACAAATCAGCACCAGCCAGAACCCGTTTGCCTGTCCGACAAAGATCATTGAGGTACCTACCAGAAAAATACCACTGCTGATAACGGCCCTGTAGTCGAAACGTTTTACAAGCCTGCTGCTCAAGAGCACTCCCAGCAGATAACCAAAGAAATTCCCGGTACCGACAAAGCCCATTTTACTGTATCCAAGACCGAGATCAGCTCCCATGGAAGGCAAAAGCATCCCCAGAGAAAATCGACCAAGCCCAAGTACGGCAACAATGGTTAACGTTCCAGCCAGTACTACAAACCAGCCATAATGTATATTTCGCAATAACTTCATCTAATTACACTTTCGGTGGGCTAGGGGATTGACCGAGAACAGGCATTTCAGAGTCTCGTACCTCACATACCTGTTCAAAATCGATACATTTTCAAAAAATAAGCACAGCCATACGGTTACTATTGCGAGCATTATTTTTTGAAAATTCTGAAGAATTTGGAAAAAAGGGAATTCTTGGACAGCCTTCTAGCCCATGGGATAGAGGATATCACTATGCACTTCGTCACATTTACGTAGTACATCTTCTGATAACTCAAGATTAAGTGCTGCCAGGGAATCATCGAGTTGGGCAAGAGTTGTCACTCCGATAATCGTTGAGGCCACAAAATCAAACTGCTTACTCCAGGCAACGGCCATTGTAGCCGGAGAAATACCTGCTTCACGTGCTATGTCCATATAGCGAGCAGTCGAGGCAAGTGTTTTGCTATTCACAAAACGTCCGGCCATTGACCGAACGCGTGGATCGCTATCCTTTGCATAGAGGCTAAATCGCCCAGCAACATCCTCTCTGGTATTATATTTTCCTGTTAAGACTCCACCTGCAATGGGTGAGTAGGGAAGCAGAGAAACCTTTTCCACTCGGCACATTTCAACCATCTCATCAAGAAACCTGCGATTGAGTAAGGAAAAGTTATTCTGGATAGATTGAAATCGTTTATAGCCACGACACTTTGAGATCATATTGGATTTAGTTGTTCCATAGGCCGTATCGTTGGAAGTCCCAAGATAACGAACCTTTCCTGAACGTACCAGAGTGTCAAAAGCCTCCATGGATTCTTCCCTTGGAACTACGGAATCTGGCCAGTGCATCTGATACAGGTCAATATAGTCACATTTTAAACGACGCAGGCTCCCCTCCACCCCCTTTACAATATGATGAGCATCGATGGCGGTAAGACCTGCACGTACCGGCGGCACAAACCAGCCGGATGCAGCACCTGCAACCTTTGTCGCAATAATTACTGAATCCCTGTTTTTTCCCTGCAGCCACTCACCAACAATCTCTTCGGTTATACCTATGGTTTCTGCACGTGGTGGGACAGGGTACACCTCGGCTGTATCGAAGAAGTTAATCCCAGCATCATATGCCTTATCCATAATGGCAAAGGCTGTTTTCTTATCACACATGGAACCAAAGGTCATGGTGCCTAGACAAACGGGGCTCACGCGCAAACCACTTTGACCTATATATCTGTACTCCATAGAGAACTCCTTACTTTTTGGGTAGTTTGATAATTTCTTTCCACGGAATGGTACTACAGAGTGTTTTGATGTTCAATTAAAGTATGTAAAAGTGACTCCACTTAAAAAAGAAAAGATACTGTTCAAACAAAGGGTTGTAATCACATCCTAAAGTAAATAAAAAAACCGATTCAAATAACCCACGATCTGAACCGGTTTTCCTTCAAGCTGCAACTCTCTATTTTTAAAAACGTACATCCATCAGGAAATAATAATTTTCCAGAGTCGCGTTTGATTCTCTGGGGGCTCCAATATGCTGCCCGCTACCGGTGTAGTCATAATCCACATACATATATCCAGCCCGGAAGAACAGATGTTTGTTTACGGGTTGAATATAATAGGCATCGTAAACATTTCCTCTGGTCGCCAGCTTATTAAAAATATCAGGAGTACCCATGGTCATGCTGAACCAGTATTGGGAGCCTTGATTATACTCAAAACCAACTCTCGGCATATTGAGTGATTCCAATGGTAGGGTATAACGTAAACCGGTATAAATAGAATAGCCTGAATGATCAGACTGACCATCCGATGATAACAGTCCAAAAAGTCCCATGGGGGCGTTCCCATTGGCTTTACTTTTATTCCCGCCATACGACAGGAATAAATCAAGTCCACTAGATGCAATATCTGACGCCTGCAGGTGCACACCCCAGATTTCCATATCGCCTACATCGGTATTGGCCATACCGGTCTCATACAATTTGGGGCCTGAAAAATAAAACGGCAGATCCCATATTTTTGCATAACTAAACACAACAAGACTGTTTTCCATTCCAGGAATTTCTGTCTCAAAAAAAGTGGCAGCCATGGTTGAATCTGCAGCTTCCTCATCATCCAGGAATGGAAAGGGAGACCCTGTATTATTATCATCATCTGAATGATACACTTTTCCATAGGCAAACCGCCAGCCGGATTCTTTCAGCCCCGTATAACGATCGAGACCAAAAGTAACAACAACACCATCATTTTCGCCATCAAAGAGCAAGGCGGGATAGGTGGATTGGCGCAAGCGATTTTCACGCAGTTCAAATGGAGGCCCCTCAGTGGACGGATGACGACCAATTGTGATTGCCACGGGGACTGGCGATCCCTCCGGAACCCAGTCTACATAGGCTCTGTCGACCCAGAGATTGCTACTTCCAGGTCGATGGGATCGATTAAAATCGTTTAACAGATCAGAGGACGTCCCGTCGTCACTGTCACCCCAATTTTTATACATGGCCAATCGACCATGAAATTGGAGGGAATCGGTGATTTGTGCCTGCATATTAATGCGGAAACGATTGGTCCAGTTGTTGGGATCGTTTATCTTGTCATGATGAGTCATCGCCGCACCCATCGCTTGAGAAGGTGCCATGCCGGTCAGCAGATTATTTTGAAAGTTTGTCATGTTGATGGTATTAAAGTTTTTCCCACTATAGCCATCAACCCTGACCCGAAGTTCTGCGCCAAAATTAATCTTGTTCTTGATACTTTTTGTCTCCAGAGCATCTAGACTGTCATAGATATGATCAATATCCTTTGTCACCTTGTCATATTTTACCTCAGTAGCAGGGAGTGTTTTCTGAGGGGATGACTCCAACGTCTCAACTCTCTGCTGTAGAGCATCAAGCCTGTTCATAATTGCTCTATAATCTTCCAGAGGTATTGTTACGGTTTCATCTCCGGCATATACACTGGTTGCCATAGCTAGTATCACGCCTACACTTAGCAAGGTTTTTTTCATCTTTTTCCTCCTGATGCGCTGCTGTTTTGAGGAATTTGGATTGTCCACAAATTTGTCCATACATTCCTTTCTCATTTTGGAATAACCGCAGCAACGGGATGATCGCTATCTGCCGCATGATTTTTCAGAAACGTCAGGACATCAGCAAGTTCAACAGCACTGATACTTGAATGTAAATTTCCGGGATGACGATCTCGTTTAAAATATTTTTCCCAGACCAGTCCAGCTTTATCGGCTGGTTCAACTGGAGGAGCTTCTGCCCCTTCTTTGTGACAGGAACCACATTTTTCCAGGAATATATTCAGGTTACTGGCATTTACCATTGTCGAAAAACCAACAATGAGAAAAAGTACTCCTCCAGCCCAGATAACTCTCTTGTTCATTCACTCCCCCCTCTCTAATTGCTTCTTTTGGATCTCACAAAAAATCTCTCGGAACCTGTGCTTAGCAGTTTTTTACAAGATTCCTACAAATAAGAATTAATACGATGCGTCTTCCCACATATCTGCCTTAAAGACCTCTACTCGATTGCGCCCCTTATCCTTGGCACTGTACAGAGCAACATCAGCAAACTTAATAGCCTCCCAGATTCCCTGACTTTCAGAGGCGGGGAATTCAGTGACACCAATACTTGTTGTTTTCTGTATGACTTGCCCGGTAGCTTGAAATTTATAGTTTTCCACAGCCTCACGAATATTCTCGGCAATATTAGCGGCGGTACCCTTTTCACAATCCATCAGTAAAATAATAAACTCCTCACCTCCAAAACGAATCACCAGATCGGAACTGCGAACGGCGTTAAGAAGAACCTGAGCGAGTTGTGTAAGAACAGCATCACCGGCATCATGCCCATACTTGTCATTGACCTGTTTGAAAAAATCCAGATCACACATCAAAACACCCAGATTAGTGCCTCGGCGACGGACGCCGGCAACTATCTGATCCAGAGATGATTCCAGGTAACGTCGGTTAAAGAGACCGGTGAGCTGATCCTTTGTCGCCATCTCTTCAAGTTCTCCAGCCAGATGTTTACTCTGTAAAACGGGTAAGGTCTCAGCAATAAAATTCTGCGCCTCGGCAATATGATCACGGGCAGAACTCTGCTCCTCTTTACTCATATCTTTGGAAAAAAGAAATTGCACTACCCCTATGACGTGACCACCCACAATCATAGGCACACAATAATGATCAAGGGAATCCTGAAAGGGGAAGATATTGCAGATGTGCTGATCGTCGTAAGAAGTTATAATTGCACCGGTACGCTTTGCCCGGCAATTATTGGCCGTACCAAATTCAGGCAACTCATCTTTCAGTTCAGGGGGATGACTAAAAACATGCTCCATTGAGGCCTGACCACGTAATTTTTCATAAATAACAAATTGAGTTAACCCCAGTTTTTGAATAAAGATGCGGGCCAGGCGTTCATAAATTTCCCTGGTACTCTCGTCAGCCTCGATGGTTTTACGAAAAAAAGAAATAGACTGCATATTTGTCAGCATATCTCTAATGGCATGGGCAACTTCACCAATTTCATCACGTCGATTTTTGATAAATCCTGAAAGCTGAACCATACGTGCGGCATCTGAGCTGCCATTTTCATGCTGCCCGGCCATCATCCGACCAAGATTTCTCAACAAAGAAACAAATTCTACCAAAGGAGCGACCATATTTTTACTGATAATTAAACTGATACCAGTAAAAAGAAGGGCAAGAAAAGCTAGCGTCGCCACAAGATAAAGAATACTTTTCTTTGCCATCACCATGCCTTTTTGCATGAGAGTAAACGACGACGCATTCTTCGACAAGGAATCCTCAGCAACGGCATTTTTTAGCAATTCAACGGTGCTAATAATCTCCAGTTCTGTTTCCATGGCAACGAGACGAATAGCAGTAACAGTGCTGCTTGCATCATCCAGAGAATAAAATGCTTCCATCAGGTCGCCTACGGTCTTTTTCTCAATAGCTGAAAGACTACCACCGATCGAATCCAGTTTATTTTCAATATCTGTCAGGTTTTCAGCAATGGCAGACTGACTCGCCTTAATATCACTCATCTGCCCAGCCATAACAGTGGAGACATAGAGCTCCTGATGACGTGATTTAGCTTTGTTGACAATGGGGATAAGCTTATAGGCGAGTTTCTGTGGAATTTTTTGTAAGTTTTGGGCCAGAGCGTTTGAAATATCCCTATCTGCCTGAAAAACCTTTTCATTGTTTTCCTGCAGGCTCTTCATCCGGATAGCAAGGACATCTATAATTTCTTGTAAATGAGCAAGATCTTGCTCTAGCGCTACAGGCAGTGTGTTTTGCAGTGTTTTCGCGTCATTACGGATAGATGCCAGCACAGCGTCATCTGCCGATTGCATATACAGACGTAGATTCGAATGAATAGAAGCAAGGAGACGGGAAACATTGAAGTTTTGCTGCAGATTTTGCTGAAGCTGACCAGATGATGTTTGAATATCTACATAATAATTATCAAATTGACGAATTTTCCAAGCACCAAATCCCACTACCGACAAAACAATGGCAATAGAAAAAATGATTAGGCCCCGCATCCGCCCCTGCATTGTCAGGGCAAGCCAACTCTTGTTCATCACAACTCCTAGTAAAAATGATAGCTTTTGTAGCCCAGTACTATACGTAAAAGTGCAATTGCCAATAATAATTTATTGGCCCGGTTAAACAACTGGCAGAGTCCCCGAAATCACAGCTTCTTACATAAGCAAACATGTTCCCTAAGCAATTGCTGGATTATAGAATAAAAGAAGGAAATTGACAAGAAATGTAAAATTTCACATTTTTAGGAGCTAAGCATTTCAACAGGCACAGCAATCCAGACAAGAAATTGCTGTAACTGGAGCAGGTAGTTTTTAACCGTATGGAAAAAGTAATTTTTCCTCTTCAAATACAGCCTGCAACAGAAAATTGATTCGATTCGATTCACGACATCCTCCCTTTTTATGATGGCAATCACTTTGAGATATCCAGCCTTTCTTGTCACATGGTGGTTTTCTCTTGGCTTACGGGATAGCCGCTTTGTACTTTTGCAACACGGCACTTTTTTCTATGTAAGAAGGGAATTTGCCACGTATACTCTCTTGCCAGACCATCCTGATCTCTTTACCTTTTAATTGTGAAAACAGGACATTACAACGACACACTTTCGATTTTGTTTTTGTTACGTATAATCAGGAAGAAGATTAAATTACTGTCATTTTTATTCGGTTAATCTTTCCACCGAGTTACTTTTGAAATGTTTTTAAAAAAATACTACAAAGTAGTACTTTTTCTCTTGCAATAATGGTTCTCACTGCGTTATGCTAATAATTACCAAGAGAGGATACCAAACCTGTTGAGAAACAGGGACGGAAAACTACGGGTCTGAAAAGATAGCTGAGTTGTCTACATAAAGGGTAACTCGACTTTTTTTATATGTTGAACCTCCTGAATTCAAGTGATAAGTGCATAGCCCATTATTTTTTGGACATTAACGCCTGTTAAGCCTTCAAACGCTTCATAGGGCGTTTTGAAGTTAAGACATTTTCTTGGTCTGTTGTTCAACTTATCCAC
>Ga0208901_1000135_pt1 | contig 51468 bp, 34 predicted proteins | sample AntAceMetag02UKF_FD_184764 | JGI IMG/M metagenome (GOLD analysis project Ga0208901, IMG submission 184764) | Saline lake microbial communities from Ace Lake, Antarctica - Antarctic Ace Lake Metagenome 02UKF (SPAdes) (version 2) | ecosystem: Environmental > Aquatic > Non-marine Saline and...
ATCTATTTTATTCCCTATATAATCAATAAATATTACTTTATCTTGAACCCCTTCTTTGTCAGAAGAAATATATATTCATATATTAACTATTGATTCTTCCTTAAAATCATCAGATTCTGACTCAAAAATTTCTACAGCGATATCCAGTCATCCCATAAATACAATAGAAATTAACAATTCTAACTTTCTTTTCTCTTTTATATTTGAATCTTTCAATGTTGATATAATAATTTGTTTACCTCTTTCTCAACCAAATTTTATAAGTAAATCTATTTCCTTTTTATATAGATTATTTCCATAATCATCTTCTATAATTTGATCTACTGAAAGATCTTCGTTAAGTACTTCTTCTTTTTCATTAAGGGAATCATTGGAACTATCTTCTTCTATTATTTGAGTTAATGAAAATTTTTGATTTTTTCATAATTCTTCACATAGATATTTTACCAAAAAATATTCACTAAAACTTTCATGTATAAAACAATATTCTCATTCATCATTTTTTTTGAAAACCATATTCAATGAATCTAAATCTCTTATTAAATCTCCATTATTAGTTTCTCTAGAAACGGCAGATGTATAATTACCATTATCTATTATATCATTTACTGTTTTTTCATCTATTAGTCATTCATTATGATATGAACTATATGCTATATAAGATAATAGTTCCTTCCTAATCTCTAATTTTTCTAAGGCATTTCTTAATTTTGATTTCTCCCATTCTAATAATCTTTTATCTACTATCTTATCATAAAGATCTTTTATATTTTCTATCTTATCGGAAAGATCTTTTTTATTTTCTATCCTACTTATACCCTTTCCATCTGCTAATAAATTACAAATAATAGAAAGCATCAATGGATTTGATTCTATACCTTGAATAAATTCTTGTTCCTTCCATTTTTTCCAAGTTTCTTGTTGTTCTTCTCAAAGATGACTACTCACATATTCATCTATTTGTTTTTTATCTAAAGGTTTCAAACTTAGTTTTTCAAATCATATCTCATCTTTATTTATATTGTTTGGTCTACTGGTGATTATCACTGTTCAAGATAGTTCTTTTATATATTTCATAAATTGTTTTCTTTCTTCGTCGGTCCATTTTGCTTCATCTAATGCATCAAAAAGATATATAAACTTATATTTTCAGTCTCACAACAAACCTTTAGTTTCTGCTGTTATATTTTTCTCAATCGCCTTAAGTGTCTTTCCTCATAATGAAACATATATAGGAAATAAAATATTTTTATCATTAGGTCTCAAATATTCCATTATCTCTAATAATTTTGTAGACTTTCCAGCTCATGCCTCTCACTCTATCACAATTGTTCAATTTCAATTTACTAATTTTTCTATTGTATTATATTTATCTCTCTCAAATCACAATGGAATTACTACATCTTCTCATCTCATTATTCTTTTATCCAAAGTCTTTTTTCTTATCTCTTCTATATTATCTAATGTAAATTCTCTATAGTTCAAATAAAATTCCAATTTCTTTTTCTTTACTTCCTCATTCAACCAACTTCAAACCTTATTGTATCAAGCTAAAGCATCAATAAATTTTTTAATTTGAGCATCATCAAATATTTGAAATAAAGAATCTACTAATTTTATCAAACTAGTTTCACTTTCTTTATTCAATAAATTTCTAAAATTATTTTTTACTACTTCAAACTCACCATTTTTGACTAAATTTGCTATACAGAATACTCTTAAATCGTGACTATCTGATGGAAAATATTTTTTGTATAATAATCCTGGTTTACTTTTGAAATAGGCGTTTATATAATTTTGTAATTCCCAGATTTGAAGATCTTGTGAATAAAATTGATCTATTATTGGTTTTAGTTCTTCCTCTTCTTCAAATTGATCTAATATTCCTTTATAATTTATATTATTTATAAATAATATATCTTTTCTAACTATAGGACTAATTGTCTCATTATTTATTCATAAATCTATTTCTCTAATCTCCAGATTTTTCATCTTATTACTTCTCACCACTGTAGGTCAAACACTATCTTGTAAAAATACTTGTTCTATACCTCCTATATTACCCCTATGTATTGAAAAAATTATATTAAAATTAGCCTGTCTTTCTAGGTCATCTTTAAAATCTACAATAAAATCAACCGTATCACTTGCAGCCCTAATTTTTGCTTGTTTTTTATGTCCTAATTTTTTATTACTTGTCTTTAAACCATCTTTAACTGATTTAATTAAATCACAGGAAATTCACATACTTTCTCATAAGAGTATTCATGTTTCCTTTGTTCTAACTGTATTATCATCATATAATATACAACAATCTCACTCTCATAAGATAGCATTTAATTCTTTTCACTTATCTTTTATTTCTTTTTTTGAATCTTCCGTTAACTCTGCATCAGATGTTTGCATTTCTTTATTTTCTTCTTTAGCTTCTACAGTTTCTCAATGTCTCATAAAATACAATCTTCACTTTACAGCATCTTCTCATAAATATTCAAGCACAAATTCCTCATATTTAAAAACTTCCTCTATAGAATTAACTAAATCCCTAGAAGCCTTTTCAATAAGGATATCACACCTACTATTTTTTTTGTTTTGTCTTTCTTTTTGTTTCTCCATTTTTATTTTTTTAATAAATTCAATATTCTTTTTGTAATTGTTTTATTATTTTAATAGCAGTTTTATATTTATTAGATTGTTTCCATGTTTTTGGGTCTTTATGTCAAAAAAAACTTCCATCTCATTCTAATTTTTCAATTAACTCTTTAGAAGATAAAATCTCTATAGCTTCTATTTCATCCTCTTCAAAGTTAGTTATTTCTCAACTAAATTCAAAAGCATAAATTCATATATGTTCATTATTTTTTTCTACCACTTGCCTTCAATCCTTAAATTCCTCTTTTACTGCTTGATAACGAATTTTATCTATTAAAACTCTAAATTTAGAATTTTCTTCCAAAATTTCTCAAGTTTCTTTATCTACTATCTCTCAATTCTTCTTAAGCTTTAGTCATAATTCTTCCATCACTTCTCTTATAGCCGTTTCTTCTAAGATTTGTTTCCTTATATCTTCTTCTTCTCAATTCATTTTCCAGTCACTTGTAACCCCTACATGTCAACCAGCAGTTCTAAATTGATAATATCATCATGATTTCTTTTTTGCTTTTTTAGCTATATATATACCTATATCATCTGTATACTTTTTTGTATTTACTACCCAAATATGAACAGAATAATGTGGTAATCACTCCTTATGCGAAAGACTTCTTTTTCATGTTTCTCATGTAAAAAATCAATTCTCATCAGTCAAGATTAAAAACTCTTCTTCTTGTAATTTCTGGATCATTTTTCCAGTTTTTGAGTTTTTTTGAACTCAGTTTGACAATACTTTTTTATCAACTGTAGTTGCAGAATGCATTTCTTTTTTATCATTCATAGTTGAAATGTTTATAAAATAAAAGTATTGTTTATATATTGATTCTTATTTAGAAAAAAACTGAAAAAAGTAAGAAAAATTACTCTTATATTATACTGAAAATATATTATTTGGCAAAAAAATTGCTATTTTAGTGTTTTTATAACTCATATTTCTATATCTTTCTCTTGGAGAATCATATAAAATTCTATCAAACTTCCTTTACATATTATATCTATTTCCTTATCAAAATATTTTTTTGTTAATTTTGTAAGAGGTATTACTATCTTTCAAATCATATCGTTTTTATTTTTACTATAACTAGAAACCTCGAATTTATTATTAGAAACTTCTTTACCAATATTAACTATCAAGAGGCTTAGAACCTCTACTGTAGTAGCCTGTGAAGGAATGTCTTTAGATGTTAATTTTCTACCGTTTACATATACTTTTCTAGCTATTTGATCTATTATTATTCATTCTTTTATTTCTCACATTAGATCTTCATGATCTCACAGCATTTTTCTTCCTTTATTTGTCTCTAAAATTAATTTATTTTCATCAAAATATTTGCTATAAAATCACTCTGAAGCATACTGTTTTAATAAAACTCCTGAAGTTTCATTTCAATCTAACCATGACGAATATTCTAATCTAGAATTAGGGTATTGATTTTGAGTATATCTAAGAGTTTTAGTTATTGTTTCCCTACTTTGAAATTGTTTAGAAACAATTAAATATCATCATCAAATTTTACCTGAATATATAGGCATTATTCATATCTGTTCATCATAACTAGATCTATTTTTTCTAAAGAAATAATTAAATTCACTTACAAAATTATTCTTTTTTTCTATCAAAGATAATGTATTTCAAAAATTATTAATATTGTCTATCAATTCCTCTACAAGCTTATTATCATATCAAACTTCATAAATATCTATCAATAATTTTATTAATTTAATAGTTAATATAATAGCATTATCATTTAAATGATTATATATACTATCCTTTTCAATAAATTTACTGGAGTATATTCAAGAATTCTCTAAATTATCAATAACGTCATTCCAAAATAATTCATAATTATTGAATTTTTTAATATCAAATTTTTTCAATTCTTTAACTCTATGAGCCTCACTAGGCATTCAAGAATATATGATACAATAATCTAAGGGCATTTCAGAACTAACAACATCAGAAGCAAATTTATCTATAAGATCATAAAAATCATAATTTATTTCTTCTAATGTCTTTTTTCACGATATATTCTCGCTAGAAAAGAAAGTTGGATTTTTAAAAGGACTAAGTGTAGTAAGTGAATTACTTAAAGTAGTATTTTTATTTTTCAAAATATTTACCATATTCCAAGACAACAATGATATGTTTTTAAAAACTTCATCATTTATAAAATTATCACTATCTTGCAGTAATTTATTATCTAATTTTTCTGTTAGTAAAAACATTCAAACAGCTAATGTTGCAGCAAAGGTTCAAGAAAAACCAAAACCATGTCATCTGCTAACCTCAGATAATACAGATATTTCTAATCAGAAATTAATTTCATCATTATCTAAAAATAATTCAACAAAATCAGATAATTTTCAGCATTCTTTATTTATATCTAAAAAATTATTAGTATGAAAATTATTTTCTACTATATCAAAACTAGTTACATTTCAAAAGCTTACACCTCTTTTTTCTGTTTTATTTATTCAAATATATAATCTCATAGGAAGTTTAGATTTTACACGTATATGATCCAACCTATTACCTATACCAGATGGACTCCAGGCCAGCGAAAAACACCCACTCACCACCAAATCATGATTCACAAAAAAATCTTCATACACATCTGGAAATTCCTTTTGTAGGCTCTCTGTATTCATCTTTATCCTGTCTTGCATAATTTTATTGTTATTTTTATAAAACAAACCGCCCTACCAAAAACACCTAAGTACTTTAAATCACTAGTATAAATAGTATTTATTTTCCCAAAAAATGCAAATTTAAAGTAATTTTTCTATTTCAGAGATAAAAAGATACATCAAAATTTGTTTTATCACAACATTAAGACTGCGTTTTTCTTCTTTTCTAAAAATAATAATCCCCTACATCTAAATCATATTTCTCTATTATTCTTCTAAATTCCTCTACCCATTCTCTATCACAATCTTCGCTACATTTAGCAAAAGGAATAAGTTGTCTTTTCTTCTTTTTCATCATTTCTTTTTGTTTTTTAGTTGGTTTTCTTTTTTCTGGTTCTATGCTACAATGTTTTTTTATACAACAATCTGGATAAGAAAATAATCTACCACTAATTCTTTCTCATTCTATAGTAGCATCATTATCATGATTCAATACATATAAGTCTACATCATTTTTTTTATCCTTTCTATGAATCAAATATATATGTCTTTGATATAAAGTTATCATATAATCTGGATAACATTTTTCTAATAATTTTTCAAATTGAAATATTCTTACTCCATCTGATGGATAATCTTCCTTTTTTTCTCTATATTTCTCAAAATATTCATCATCTAAGTCTTCATATGTGTTTATTCTAAAATGTCATACTGGTCTAAATCACTCCAACACTGAAAAAACACAACATATTTGTTCTACATCATAAGCTAATATGCTATTTATAAAATCAATTTCCTCTTTGATCATAAGCTCCTTGTAAATAAAATATATAAAGAATATTACTACCTAATAATACAAATTATCAAAACAAATACAATATTTTCCTAACTTTTTCCATTTTTTTCTTAACACCAAATAAATATAACACCATTGCAGCACAGGATACCTTGAATATATCAAGGTAAATAGAAACCTTTTATAGGAGTTCATTATGAGTAACTCATCAAGAGAGCAACGAAAAGAGGACTATCAAAAAGCAAAAGGTAATATCAAAGAAGATTCCTGGTGTGGAAAATGCAGTAAGTCCGTAAGAATGGTAAAAATTGGTCCTATGAAGTGGCAATGTCCAAACGGACATATTCAAACCAAACCGTAAATTTCTACCTGAGGAGGGGATGCCCCTCCTCTTTTTCTATAAAAAAAATCTAATCATAAATTATGAAATGACTCTCTATAGTATACTTTCCTAATTTCAAATCATATTTTTTCACAATTCTCCTATACTCCTCCACCCATTTCTTATCACAATCCATAGTACATTTCCCAAAAGGAACTATCCATCTTATTTTCTGAGCCTCCATTTGTTTTTTTTTTCAGGTGAAATTCTTTTATCTGACTCTACACTACAATGTTTTTCTACACAACATTTAGGATAAGAAAACAACAATCCTAACCCTTTTTCCCGATCTAAACTCCATCTATCTTCCCTAGATAGAAATTCTTTTATATCATCTAATGAATCTTTCTTACATAAAAAATATAATTTCCCACCCCAAGCAGGAGTAACCATATAATCTGGATAATATTTTTCCAATAATTTCTCAAATTTAGAAATTTGGACAGCATCTGGTGGATAATCTTCTCTTTTTTCTCCATATTTTTCAAAAAAATCATCTCATAATCATTCATTACTAACCAAAGGAAAATGACCTACAGGTCTAAATCATTCAAGTACAGAGAAAATATCACATAATCCACTTGCGTCACTCCCTACCAATTCCGCTACAAAATCAAGTTCCTCTTCTGTCATAAATTAAATTTCACTATATAAAAATTATAGATAAAAAATTCTAAACAAGTTTACCATAAGAAAATATAAACTATCATAAAAAAATAATACTCCACTTATTTTTAACTTAAATCTTTCTTTTTTTCTTCAAATTCTTTTCTATCAATCTCACCCTTAGCATAACGTTCTTTGATAATTTCCAAAGCAGATTTATCATTCTTGTTTCCAATTCCATATTGATCAAATACTCATTTTATCAAAGTAATAATTCCAATAATTCCGAAAAACCAGAAGAAAAATATGAAAATCCAACCAAAAGTCCCAAAACCGAAATCCATAATAGACATATGATTATCGAAACTTTTTATTCTAGATATATTTGACCTTTCATCCATCATACCTCCATCCATCATATTTTGAGAAATTACTTCATTCGACTCGCAGTTACTAATTCTTTTTCCCATAGCAATATACATTTCTTCTTCACCGTCTTCTCCCATCATCTGAATCATCATATTATTCATGGCCTCATAAGAATCTTCAGTCATCTGACCCATAAAGTATCCACCAAGTAATCCAAAATTTTCATCAGATAAATCTTTACATTTAGATTCACCATCTTGAAGTTTAGCCCAAATCTCTTTTCATTCAGTTTTTCAACGGATAGTATATTCATTATTAGTTTCTGATATTGTACTAATTCATTGGACAAAGAAAAATGAAAAAAAACTAAAAATTAAAAGAAAAATAGAAATTTTTCATAAAAGTAATTTTTTCATAAAATTTGTAATTAAAAGGTAAAAAAACTATTTATTTATTTCCTTGATTAATAACAAATTTATCTAAGTAAGAGTTTTTTTAAGTTTATTTTTTTATATGTTACTATCAAATCCTTTCTATTATATAAAATTCATACAATAATACAACACAAAACATATTGACATATATATTAAAATAAGTATAACAACACAAAACTCTAATAAAAAAACAAAAAATCTATGAGGAATATTGTTTTTTTATTTGTCTGATATTTGATTATACCTATGATGGAATGATGAAGCTTTGAACCAGAGTACGATGGGTCTGAATATGGTAACCATTGAGAAAAAAAACTTGCAAAAGAGGCCTACCATTTTCAAGAACCTGACATCTCTATAGTATGAGATAATTTTCAACCATACAACAAAAAACTAATAGGGTACCCTGGTAGAGAGTGAAAATTGGAAGCTATAGAAAAGCTAGATATGACAGAATTATGGAAAAATCTAAGAGGAGTAAGAAATGAATTTGATAAATATGTATGAACCGAAGGTAATTCTATAGAAGCTGTAAAGAAACTGAATAAAGAGATATGAAAAGCTATACTTTTTCATATTCCTGATCTAACTATAGCTCTTGGAATGAAAGAAATCTCATGATTAACAATATATGCACATAATTTTCGTATAGTTGGAGATTGAGAACTTTATTTTAGCCTAGGGATAAGCACTAGTAAAAGAGAACTAGAAACATTTTTATGTAAATATTTTGACAATTGAAATATTTTATCGTATCATTCAGAAGGAGATCTTAGTATACATTCTATGCCCTGCAATGAGCCTTTAGTTACAGAATATGTTTCTAATATTGTTTATAGCTATAAACAACTTTTAAAGTTCAAAATCCATAAATATTACTACAATAGTGATAATTACAATGATAAAATACACCATACTATAGACATAAAAAAATTAGGTAAAAATAATCGAGAAAAAAATAAAGAAATCTTAGATTTATATTTGAGAAAAAATAACCCTGATTTAAATATATCTACTTTTAGATATTATATATGAAAAGAAAGTTATTTTAAATTAGAAATATCAAATAATAAGCTACAAATATCATTTAATAATACACCTTTTGAATTAGCAGAGTATTGGTATGACAAAGTGGTAAAGGAGGTGAAACAAGTAGAAAAAATCATATTGGAGAAATATAAACTAATTGAGGCTATTGAGAAAACAAGCGATGAACTTATTAAGGTATTAAGTAAAAACGAATATACTAAAGAAGAAAAACAGCTAAAAAAAGACGCAATCATCACACATATATTACAGAAGTTTCAGAAATATAAAAAACAATGAGACTATATAGAAAGTGATGTTTATATAACATTTTTAGAAGATTTACTAGAAGATACTCGTTATTTGACTCCTAACGATTTACAGAATTTAAATCTATTATGAGGAGATAATTATAAAACTATTATAAGATACTATACTAACCTTATAAAAAGAGAAATAACGGAGGATAGTTCTATATCTACTAATAATAGTAATCATAAGTCTATATTTGAGGAAAAATATACAAGCCCTTGAGAACAAGAAAATTATATAAACTATATATTGAATTTATTAGAAGAAATAGACAGTATATATCCTAAAATAAAGTGATTAAAGTGATTTTTAGAGGATTTTAGCTATATTCGTAAGCAGGATATTCAAAATATTAAAAATTACCGTATTATAGGAAAATATATCATAAAATGGCTGGATGAAAAGGAAGAAGATTGTATGGATTTCACCATTAAGTTTACAGAAATTCTTATTAAGACTAATGATATACCTTATCTTTTTAAGATAATAAGTAAATGAAATGGAAAGGATATTCAAACATGTATAGACAAGTGCTTGGATAATTACAAAGATACTTTTCCTACAAAATTAATCGCTCTAATAGAGCAAATATTGTGGCAGTATAGTTTTATGACTACCATATTTTTTCAATATACAATGCTAGAAAGGGATAATATGGAAAACCTGGATTTTTCACTATTTGACCACTTCGCAAACAAACCCATATATCCAGAGAACCTGACTATTGACCATGTTCGAGAGGGACGAAATGAATATGAAACCTCATGACAGATATATTATAATATAAATAAGATTCTATCTACAGGAAAACAATCAATAGAATTTCAAGCTCTAGATATAGAAACTCTAAAAACCAATATCATAAGACAATATTATAATCTTTTCAAAGAAAAATATGAAAAGATGGATGAAAAATATGCAGAGATGTTTATGCCTTATTTTAGTGATGAACAGAAAATAGAGCTAGAAAAAATAATTTTAAAAGATAGATGGATGGATATAATAAAAAGGTTTGAAACTAATGAAACTCCATTTGAAGTGTATGATAAATTAATTGAAGATATGAAATTATGTTTTTCTTCAGAAGGAATGAAAAAACATAGTGAAGACTTCCAGGATATTTTGAAAAAAAATATTTTGAAAAAACATCTTCAGAAAGTTAGAAACAACAAAGCCACTACAATATGAGAAAATCAAATGATAAAAATTCTTTCTTACCTATCTGAAAAACAGATAAAGGATTTTCAAGAAATAGAAATAGAATCTAGACTAGAGGGTTGGTTAAAGAGTGATATTGCAGAACTAAAACAGTGAATACCTACTATAGACGCAAGTAAATACCAATGATATGATATAACAAATAAAAATATAAAAAAACAAATATTGGAAATGATAAAATTAAAACAGAAAAATGATAAAAAATATATAATCGAAAACAAAGAAAGTGATATGAATATAGACTCTATCATTGCATGGTACGATATATTGAAAGAATATTTCCCTAAACTTACAAAAGAAACACAAGATATATTGAGAAAAGTTTACGAAGAATGAGACAAGAATAGATGACTATTGGAAAGTTTTCAAGATATAGAGACTGCGCTAAAAGATGATGAATTTGATTCCAAAAGTATAGATAATTTTATAAAAGCATTAGATTATTATATAGATATTTCATATATAGATATAAACGATGTAACAGCTAAAGAAAAGAAAATCTTAAAAAAATCTATAGTAATTATATTCTCTCATATCTTTACAGAAGATAATAAAATCAGAGATGTAAGAAAAATAGCGAAATTCTTAAGTAAATTGAAATGAGAAGCAAAAGATTTGTTACTATTAGGCTATATATCAGAACTATACGACCTTGAAAACCTATATCCTAAATACAATCTAAAACATATACATATTCTTATAGGAATTATGAATAAGATACTAGAAGTGAAATTCACTAAAGATAAGGGGAATATTATAAGACATACACTAATAAACCATTTGATCAAACTAGTAAATAATCTAGAAAAAAATGATGAATTATCATACGATCAAACTAAAGATCTGGTAGATAGAGTAAAAAGTGGAGAGATAAAAAATGATCTGGAAAGTATATCTAATTTGAAAAATTCTGAGTTTGTGATGATGCTAAAGTACTTCTAACTTTAGAGGTAAACGTCATTCTGAGTTTAACTTGTAGAACTACGATGGCGATAGCTATCGTCATTCTGAGCGATAGCGAAGAATCTCCATTAGACGGAAGAAACTATCTTCATTCCTATCTCACCTCATAGAGCTAAGATGGTGTGGAGCCGAAGAATCTCCATAACAAACGACAAAAGAAAGAATTCACAACTCACAATAACTATTATATCTTATAAAAATATTTTAGAAAATTAACAATTCGATTTATGTATAATGGAGAGCCTTGATATGATGATGATAATATTTGAGGGTTTTATAACTCAGAAGAATCTAGTAACTCAACAGAGTCTGGTTACCATTTTCAAGAACCTGATATTTCTATCGTAGGTGATGATTTTCAACCTATCAATAAAAAATATTTAGGATACCCTGGTAGAGATTGAAAACTAGAAAATCTGGAAAAGATGGATTTATCTACTCTACGGACAAATCTTAGAAAAGTAAGAGATGGTTTTGATAAAGCCTTAGCCACTGAAGGGAATAATCAAGATGCTATATATAGCTTGAATCATACTGAAGAAAGAAATATGCTCCTTCAAACACCTGATTTCAAAGTAGGACTCAGTACAATAAAAATTTCTGGACTTTCTATCTATGCCAGTAATTTTCATATAAAAAATGATTCTGATTTATATTTTACTTTAATAATTTGAATTGATCCTACTACTTGACCAGTAAATATCAACTCTCTATATAATTATTTCGATTTCAGCAAAATAGCTTGTATAAACAAAGATACTGATACTATACATATAAACAACGTTCCATGTAATGAGCCTATTGTCACTGAATATGCTTCTGCTTTTTTCTATAGTTACAAACAATTAGTAAAATTCCTTAGTCACAAATATTGATATCAAAAAAAAGATAAAGAAAATACCAATAGTTGAATGAAAAATAAAATAGAAATACAAAATATAGAAGATAATGAAAATTTATTTTTAGAAACTATGGATGCTTACTTACTAAAAAATAACCCTGGGTTAAAAAGCAAAAGAAACACTAAATATAGTATATGAGTTTGTTGATTATGAGAAATAAAAAATATTAGTTTTTTTGAGCTGAAAGCAGAATTTCGTAAATTAACGATTATATTTCATAATACTCCTTTTGAGATAGCTGAATATTGGTATGGAAAAATATTGGAAAGTACGGGGCAAGTAAATAAAATCATACATAGTAAATTTAATTTAGATAAAATGATTAAAAAAACTAAAGAAAACTTACTATCTAATTTAGTAGGTAATGGGGGGAATGATGGTAAGCTAACTACAAAAACTATGGAACTTGTAGATATAAAAATCAAAAGACATCAAGAAAATTGAGACAATATTGAAAGCCCTATATTTATTCAATATATAAAAGATGCTTTGAAATTCAAAAGACATATAGAGCTTAATGATATTCTTAATATAGAAAATGATAGTTATTATAAAATAATAGACTTCTATAAAAATCTTTTCAAGGATTTGATTATAGATAGAGAAGGTTGAGAGAGTTTAGAAAAAATAAGTCCTAATAAGGAAGAACAAAAAATATATATCATCAGAATGCTAGATTTAATAAATGAAATAAGTATTATCAAACCTAATGAAGATGGAATTCGAAAAATACTTAGTTTTTTTGGAAGAGCTGACAAAAATGACTTTGAAAATATCCAGACTTATAAACTAGTTTATAAAACTATTATAAAATGGTTAGAGAATTCAAACCATGAAGAATTTCTATTAGGAATAACATGTAACTTTGCAAAGAATGTCTTATATAGAGAAGATATGCCTTATCTTTTTAATCTTATAAGTAAAGGAAATTGAGATAATATAGAAAAACATATTAACAAATGTATAAATTATTTCATATGATTGTTACCTGCTAAATTAGTTGATTTGATAGAAAACATACTATGGCAATATTGTTTTACCACTACTGTACAGTATCTAAATATTACTTTGAAAGAAAATATTGAAGATATAGATCTTTCACTTCTAGATCAGTTTGCATATAAAGATGTATATACAGATAAAATACGTATAGATAATAATCTGGATATAAATAAAAATGAATATCGAACTAACTCTCGACCATATCATCGTAATATGATAGATTCTATGAAAAGGATATTAGAGGAAAAGGAAACATTCGAATTAAGAAGTTTAGCTCATGAAGAACTAAAAAAACAAGTTATATGATTACTTTATACTAGCTTTTTGAGTAAATATAGACAAGAAAATATATCTCCAGAATATTCTACTATATTTATGAATTATTTCAGCGATGAACAGAAAATAGAGTTAGAAAAAGAGAAATTGAAAAATCAATTTAGAAAATGTAAAGAAATTATTAAAGAAATTATTAATACATGAATTAGTGAAGATAAAAAGATGTTTGAAAATGAGTCAGAGATATTTGAATTTGATAAACTATCTGAAATATTGGAGGATGAAGATATTAGCCAAAATAAGTTAAATAGTAAAAGTAAAAAATCTCATGTCACAAAATCTATATTAGAAAAGATTTCTTTTTATGAAGTAGATCAAAGATTTGAAGAATTGGAAAAATATTGTGATGAAAAAGAAATAAGTGAATATAAACGAGATTTTCAAAACTTTATTATAGATTTTGTATTGAAAACATACTATGATGAAATCCTAGAAAATGTAGATATAGAAATAGATGAAGAGAAACTAAATAAAATACTATCTTTTATAAGTGAAAAAGAAAAAGCACAATTTATAAAAACCGTAGAGGCAATCAAGGTGAAAATCTGGGTAGAAAAAGATAGTGAAGCTATCAAATCCGGAGAAATAGATATAGATACAAGTAAATATCAATGAATAAACATAGAAAATAAAAAAAATAAAGAAAAAATAAAGGAATTAGTTATTATAAAACAAAAACAGGATAAGAAATATATTATAGAAAATAAAGAAGTAGATATAGAAAGCATAATAAATTGGTATAATATCTGGAAAGGAAAATTTCCTGATTTAGTAGAAAAAATTATTACGAACCTAGAGAATATTCATACTAAATGAGATAAAACTCAACGATTATTTACTTCATTTGATGAAATAGAAAAAGCTATAAAAGAAAAAGAATTACAAGATTTTCATATAAATGAATTTATAAAAGCATTTGAATATTATATAGATAGTTTATGTATAGATATAGAAAACTTGTGAGAAAAAGAAAGGAAAATTCTGCAAAAAAGTTTAGGTTTTATATTTTATTCTATATACACAAAAGAAAATAAGCTTAAAGATTTAAGAAAAATCATTAATTTTCTAAGTAATGCAAAATCTATATCATGAAAAGAGAAAAAACTACTAAAAAATTTATTGGAATTATACGATTTAGAAAAAAATTTCTCTGAAAAAGATTTGAAATATATACATGTACTAATTGGTATTACAAACAATCTAATAAATATAGATACTAATATGTCCGATGCTATATCAGATAATATATTAAAACATATAATAGAAATTGTAGAAATATTAGATAAAAACAATGAGTTATCCTATGAACAAATGGAAAAAATTGTAGATAAAATTAAAAATTGACCTATGTGAAAACATATAGAACCTATGGAAGATTTAGAAAATAGTAAGTTTGTTATGATGCTGAAATATGTATAATTGTATATTTAGAAGTTTTATAAAGACTTTAGAAGTTTTGACTTGAAATCTAAGTAAAATCTATTGACTTATATTAAATATTGTGTATACACAATATTGTAAGACTTATTTATTTTATTAACCAAATATTAGCAACCCAAACATCTATAAAGGAGATGAACTATGGCTAAGAAAACAGGATTTTCAAAATTCTTGAAATCAATTGGGATTGATGATGTAGCTCAGGAAAAACTGCGAAAGAATACTGATGAAGCTGGTGAAATCATTGGAAATGTAGGAGATAAAATCCTCGGTACCATGGCTGACACCATCGAAACCAGTAAACCCTTAGCAAAAAAGGCCTATAAAAAAGCCGGTGAAGGTCTGGACAAAGCAGGAGTTTTCGTAGATGATGTAATGAAAGACTTCTCAAAACCTGATTCCGTCGAAGAAAAAGGTTCAGAAGCTGACTCTACCAAAGAAGAAGTTTCCGAAACCGATTCCAGCGATGAAAAGGCTCCAGAAAAAGCGGAAAAGACAGTTCCTGATGAGGAAATTCCGGAAGAGGAAGTCGAAGTGAAAGTCGAAGTGAAGATCAAAACAAACGTCGACACAAACGTCCGAACTCCAGAACAACTCAAAAGTATTCAGGATATCACTGCCGGACTGGACTACTTTAGTTCTGCTGTCCAAGAATGCAAAATAAAGGATGGGCGTTGTAGTAATATCTTGAGGCTTACAAGTCTTGTCAAACAAGTATTGAACAACTCTGTCGAACCCTTTGATGAGCTTATGGAAAAAGGGCAAAATGTCTTGGATAATCTGAAAAGAATGGTATCCGCTATGGCTGAAACAGCTGAAAGCGAAGAGGAAATTGCTTCAATTCAAAATCTAAGCAATAGCTTGGCCGGCCTTAGCGCTCTATTAAAAATCTCTATGGTTCCGGAAGAAAAAGCAGAGGTTGATGATGATACCGACCAGGTAATCGAAGGTTTTAATGAACTTTTCAGCGGAGTCTTCTCTATACTAGGAGAAGCGGCAGAAACTTTGAATGAAACAGTGAATCCAAAGGAGGCAACTCAAGCTAAAGATTCTGAATCCAGCTCCGAAAAAAGCATAAATTCTGAATCCGGAACTGACTCCAAACCGAAAACATCTGCCAAACCCCTTGACGAAAGAGGTGAAGAAGTTTTTGACTCTCTGAAAAAATGGTTCGAAACAGAAGTGATTCCCAACGTAGAAAATGCCAGCAAAGAAGTCACCAGTAAAATGGGTGATTTGATGGAAGAAATGGGTAAAAAAATCAAGGAAAAAACAGACGGTAAAAAATAGATCTCTGTTGACTCTGCGAAAAAACAATAAATAAGTAACTATTATTAATCTTAACCGGAGCTGGGTACCCCAGCTCTTTTTTTTATTTGAAAATTACTATTATTAGATGTTTTAATATTGATTTATTAGAATATATATATATAAGTTATTTGAAAAGATTTATTTATTTTTTAACCCAAAAACAACTTACACAAAACCTATAAGGGGGATTACTATGAAAGAACAAAGCGGATTGAGTAGATTATTACAGTCTATTGGGATAGATTTAGATACCCAAAACGAACTGAGCAAAGAGATATGTGAAGCTGAAGAATCTCTAAATACTTTAGGGAATAACATCCTAGGTAATATAGCTGACACTATAGAAGCCGGCAAGCCTTTAGCTAAAGATGCTTTTGAATTAGCCAGTGAAACCGCTGATAAAGCAAGTAATCTTTTAATATCCACAATGGATGATATTCTTGAAACTTTTTGTTCTGATGAAGAACAACATATGGGATTCAAAAGATCCTATGATTCATGCTCTAAAGTCAGTAGACCCAATGATGAAGCAAAGTTGATTCAGGATATCACTGCAGGATTAGACTATATACTGAACTCCATGAAAGGAAACAGTATTAATCATAGGTCTATAGAATCTATAACTACAGTAGTTATAGTAACTAAACAAATGCTAAAAAATTCTAATGAGCCCTTTGAAGTTTTGATGAGAAAGGTTCTGGTAGCATTGGATAGTATAGATACATCCCTCAATACTCTTTCTACCAATATTCTGGTAAAATTCTATGCTATAATAGACCTCCAAAATAGCGTAAGACATATCCGAATGATGGTGAAAGATGCACTGAAAGAAAGAGAAATACCTTTCACCAATCTTATGGAAGAATTTGTAAATCTTCTGGATAATTTGAAGATTGAAATATCCGATTTTGAAAGGGAACGACTACTGAAGAAAAAACCCGAAGAATCGGAATCTGTTTCCGGAAATAAATCTCCTAAAGAAGAATCTTCTCAAACAGATAAAATCCCGAGGAATGAAGAGGAGTCACACAAACAAGAGGATAATTCAGAAGAAAGTTCTTCTCAAAAAGTTACTTCTCCTGATGAGGAAGATAGCATCATAAATGATGTAAAAGATTTCTTCAATGATGCTATTGTTGAAGATTTAGAATCTGCTTCCAATAGCCTTGCCTATAAATTAGGTCAAATGCTGGAAGAACTTGGCAAGGAAATCCAAGACAAAAGTGGAAAACAAAGAAAGAAATAAAGAACATTATTAATATTGAAAATATGTTCATAATCTTAACCGAAGCTGGGTCTTTCCCAGCTTCTTTTTTTATAGAAAAACTAAAAATTATTGATTAGAATAATATTGATTTATATAAAAAAATATATATAAGTTATATTGTATTACTTATTTAGTTTTTAACCCAAAAGCAATTACCCAAAACCCACAAAGGAGATAGATATGAGTAAAAAAAGTGGAGCTTCCAGACTTCTTGAGACGTTTGGAATAGATAGAGAAACACAGGAGGGAATCTCTAAAACAACTAATGAAGGTATAGAGACCCTAGCAATTGTAGGAGATAGTATCTTCGGCACTATGGCAGACATTATTGAAGCTGGAAAACCCTGGGCAAAAAAAGCCTATGAAAACGCTGGTGATGCTTGCGAAATGGTAAGTGAAACTCTAAATGTTTTGATGGATGATATTGAAGAGTCCACAAGTTCAGAGGAAGAAGAATCTACTTCTAGCCCGAAAATATCATGGTCAGAAGAAGAAACCGAACGGAGCCAAGACTTGATTTCAGGTCTCAAAATCATTGAGAATACTGTCAAAGCTACTGGTATTGGAAGCCCTATCAATAATGCTGTTATTATTAATCTTTCCACTGTCACTCAGGGAATACTGAAAAAAGCAGACGAACCTTTTGACAAGGTAATGACAAAAACTCTTCAATCATTACGCAGTATACATGTACGTTTATATTCTATCAAAAATCCCCTACAAAAAGGGATTATAAATAAGCTTCAAGGACTTGTAAATAATTTGCAAGCTATAGCTAACATTACTACCTTAAGTCCTATAGACAATATATTCCAAATGGATCCTATCACCGAAAAACTCTTTGAGTCTGTAGAAAGCTTGATAGACGAGATAGAGAAAATTGAACTAAATCGGAAAAGATATCAATCCAAAAAAGGTAAATCTATATCTGTAGATAAAGAGGTGATAAAAGCTTTTTTGATAGAAGGTATGGAAACAATTCAGTTAGATTTACAGAATTTGTCTAACTACTCCAATTCAGATGTTCGAGAAATGTTCAAAACAGCTTCTAATATGAGGCAAACTCTATACTCCGCTTCTGAGATTGATAACAACTTGATATTTATCGTCAACTTGGCTTTACTTCACATTGAAGAGATTCTTCAGAAAGCAGCTATCCAATCTTTAAATCAAATGGTCTTAACAAACCTTTACAAGACTATTAATGACATGAAAAAACTTGCTTTATCTGCTGTTGATAGAGAAAAGGAAGACCCAATTGTACAAAAAATAAGGGATTTTTTTGAAAAGAACGAAGGTTCCTTAGGTACAGAAATTAATGGAATTGATGAAATTGCCAATATACTCTTCAAACAACTTGGAGAAATAAGAATCGATATAGAAAAAAACATACAGGAACAGCAAAAATAGGGTGAACCTGTCACCAAAATTTGAAAAAATAATTCATTATTAATCTTAACCTGAGCTGGGTCTCCCCAGCTCTTTTTTTATATAAAGAAATGCCTTTATGCCTACTATATATAGTGCGCAACCAACTCGTATTTCATTTTATAGACCCATTATCTCCCCTCAGTAAAATACTTATTAAAAACAAGCAAAGACCCATATCCCAAACAAATCAACATACAAAAAATAGCAATAATCTTAAATCCAAAAGATATACTATCCGTATAATCCAAAACCCCCATTTCTATAAACATATAATTCCAATCATGAATACTATCCTTTCCAAACAATCCAAACAAAGGCAAATCTAATCTAATAGAATCTCAAGCATATATAGCTATATAAAAGAAATTGACACCTAACCAACCAAAACAAAAAGCTATTCCAAACCAGTCCCTTTGGCGTAAAAAACTTATTATCACAATAAAAGGAATCATAAGTTGCATAAGTGTTCCCCCTGCTGCTATAATAAACTGATTCCCTGTAAAAATAAAGAAAACATGCCCAAATTCATGTATCCAAAAATTCACCATATCCAGATAACTAAAATATACTGGGTCTATCATATGTTGATAAAAAAGCCAACCAAAATAAGCCAATACTGGTAAAGTTATAAATATAGGATGTTCTGTTGTTGTTTTTAGCATTTTTTAGATATTTTGTTTCTAAATAACTTCTTTAAAGTATGTTAAGGATAATCTTTTTCAAAAGAAAAACAAGAAAAAAACAATTATATTATAAAAATAGTTATATTATTATTGCAATAATATCATAAAACTGAATTGAAAAAATATAATAAATAATTATCATATATGATATATATTTTATAATTTATAAAAATACAATATGCCTTTAACAAAAAAAAGAATTGCTAATGGAGGATATGCAATTAGAGCAAAGCAAGTAGAAAAAGAAGAAAGTGAAAGTATGAAAGAATCTGAAAATACAGAAAGCTTAGATACAGAAAATAGTAAAGAAGCTAGTTAAATTTAAAAAATGTTTTTATTTTTAATAAAAAATGTCTTAGATTATTTTATAAGACACCTTTTTTGTTACAAAAATTAAGTTATTTACCAGAAATTAGATTAAACCACTTTGGATTGAATAAAATCAAAACCCCGAACAAAATAGGAATCAATCACACTAGCTGTCAGGTATTAGGATATACTTGAAAAAATATAGAACTATAAATTATAGTAAATACAGGATACAAAACTAAAAATGAACTAGCTCTAGGTACCGTTATAGTATGAAGGGCCTCTACCCATAAATATTTAGAAAATCAAAACAATATAAATCAAGTAAAAACAATATAAGCCCATATATTGAAATCTATAGATATTGTGGAAGGTCAAACTAATATAATATATAATACAAACAGAAAAATGCTAGATATTACAGATCTTACTAACATCAAGAAATTAGATGAAAAATATTTTAATGATTTCTTGGCAAAAGAATTTCCTGTAGTAGCAAATAATCAAGCTATAATAATAAATATATCTCCATAATTTGCTTCAAATTTACCTGGAAACAATATCACCAATCAACCAAACAACATAAGCGCAGTTCCTACTAACTCATTCCAACTACTCTTTTTATCAGTAAATAATATACCAAAAAGAAGGTAACTAAAAAATATCTCAGATAATGCAAATATACTTGCATTGATAGAGGTTGTATATTTGATACCATAAAATATAATAAGATAAAAAAATACACCTAAGCAAAATATACTAGTTAATAAATACTTCCATCAAATGGAAGCTTGAAAATATTTCCATTCCTTATTCTTTACAAAGAAAATCAAAAACCAAAAAATAGCAAAAAAAGATATAAAAGCTAAAGATAAAATAGGATTTATATCTACCAATATGGTTTTAGCAATAAGAGGGAAAAATCCCCACAAAGCTAAACTAGAAACTATAAACAACTCTCCCTTATACTTCATAGAGTTTCCAAAAAAATAAACAACGCTGAGGGAATATATGTATCTCTCAAATAAAATACTAAGTACGGGGCGCAGATCTGCGCCACCCTTCTGTATTCTTATATTTGCGATATATATTATCTCTACCCTCAGCAAATACATATCTCAACCGCCAATATAAAACTGTCATTTCGAGCGATTTATAGAAAAAAATAAACTTAAGTCGAGAAATCCCTTCTCAAAACAAAAACGAAATACTTAAATGATTGCCCCATCAATTTTACACCCGCCTCGTAGGACTACTATGGTTTTCAATTCTACATTTTACATTGATTTCAGAAAAAAACTAACATATAGAATTATCTTTTTATCATCTTTATAAATATATCATTAGGCACACTCACCTTTCCTATATCCTTCATTCTCTTTTTTCATTCTTTTTGATTTTTCAAAAGTTTTTTCTTCCTTGAAATATCTCATCCATAACACTTTGCAATTACATCTTTTTTCATAGCTGAGATAGTTTCTCTAGCAATAGGTTTGCTTCATATCACTGCTTGTATAGGTACGGTAAACATATGCCTAGGTATAAGTTCTTTCAATCTTTTGGTGATATCTCTTCATCTATAAAAGGCATTGTCTCTATGTACTACTGTAGAGAACGCTTCTACATGTTCTTTGTTGATATGTACATCCAGTCTAACTAAATCTTCTACCTTATATCATATAGGGTCATAACCCATAGAAGCATATCCTTTACTTACTCATTTTAATTTATCATGAAAATCTACTATTATTTCTCATAATGGCATTTCATATTTCCATAATATTCTTTCATCATCTAGATAATCCATAGTCTTCAAATTCCCACGATAATCTTGAGCTAATTCCATAATATTTCCACTAAATTCAGTATTTCCTACTATCTCCACATTTACATATGGTTCATAAATTTTGTCTATATATCATAAATCAGGCATATCTCAACCTGATCTAACTACCAAGTAGCTTCTCAATGCAATAGTTTCAAGTTTTCATTCTCTATCTACTATTTTTCATTCTATCAATTCAAATCTCTCTTCCATTTGGTCACTATTTAGCTTCAACTTACTGTTATTTATCTTTACTACTTCCTGCCAAAGTCCTGTTTTTTCTAATTCTACTACATTTTCTCCAGTCCTTACTCTGTCATGACTAAACCCTTTTAGTTTCAGTATATAAATTACATTAGGTATAGTAAATATAGTCTCCATATTAAACTCTCTTGATAATCTTTCCTTTACTATATCCATATGAAGCATACCCAAAAATCCTGTTCTAAAACCAAATCCAAAAGCCTTACTACTCTCATAATCGTAGGTAATAGCACTATCATTGATAGCTAATTTTTCCAAACTATCTCTAAGTTTTTCATATTCATCAGTTTGCATAGGATATACTCCTGAATATACCATAGGTTGCATAGTTTGAAACCCTGGTATCAAATATTTTTTCAATTCATCTGTAGTAGGTTTTTCTCAACCCTTACCAGTTCCTCTACTTGTTTCTATATTGATTATAGTATCTCATATTTTAGCATCTCTCACCGATTTCAATCCTGTAATAATATATCATATTTCCCCTGAACCTAAAGACTTAGCCTTAGTATAATTAGGATAAAAATATCATGTCTGATTTGCAAGCAATTCCTTTTCACTATGTATTAGATGAACTTTTTTTCCTGTTTGAATCTCTCATTGTATAGATTTCACATATATCACTACACCTTTGTATGGATCATATACACTATCAAATATCAATGCTCTAGGTATATCATCTTCTATTCCAAACTTATCCATAGAAAAACTTGGATCCGGTATATTGTCTATAATAGTATCTAATACTTGTTCCACATTTTCTCAAGTTTTTGCAGATACTTGAATAATACTTTCTTTTGGAACCCCGATAAGTTTTTCTATCTCTGCACCCACTCTTTCTGGGTCAGCAGCAGGTAAGTCGATTTTATTCATTACAGGTATTATTTCCAAATCATAATCCAAAGCCATATATAGTGTAGACAATGTCTGAGCTTGAATCCCTTGTGTTGCGTCCACCAACAAAATAACTCCTTCCACAGCTGCTAAAGAACGAGATACTTCATATTGAAAATCCACATGTCATGGAGTATCTATCAAATTGAATTGATAATCTTTCCAAAACATTCTTACAGGAGCTAATTTTATAGTAATTCCTCTTTCTTGCTCTAGTTCCATACTATCTAAAACTTGTCATTTTTCAGATGGATCTATCACTCCAGAAATTTCCATCATCCTATCTGCTAAGGTAGATTTACCGTGATCTATATGAGCTATTATACAAAAATTTCTAATATTTTTCATTGAATTTGTTTAAACTAAAATAGTATTAGATGATTATAGTCAAATTTTATTATTTTTCAATTAAATCGTAAGTTTTTTAAAAGCAATTTTCTAGGGAAATTTACTTGTATAATGATATATTAAAAAACTTTATAACAAAAGAAATTATTTAACTTCTAAAAACCATATCAATAGAGATTTCCCTTTATTATAAGACACTTTCACACATACTTAGCACACAATTTTTGTCTTTACCACAATACTTTCATATATAGTTAAAATCAATGTATTTTTTTTATAATAGAAATTTTTAATCTAAACAAGTTGTTAGATAATTTTTTCTTAATAGAATATTTTCACATATTAAAAATAGTTTCAGAATTATATGTTATAAAGGACTTATTTAGATAATCTAATCTATAAAAAGAACCTCTACTTTCTTTTCTTTTTATCATAGAAATAATAAATGATATTGCAATATGTTTATATGAATTATCTGATAATAAATAAAGTTGTTTCAATGTTTCCTGAAATTTGCTTTCCTCTCATCCATATATTAATTCAAAAGTAAATAATTTTTTAATTTTATCTTTTGTTTCCTGAATTTGATATATATCATAATTTTGATTGTTTGGCATATCGTAGGAAATAGATGATTCTTTGTAATTATTCAAATAACTATTTATTCATAATGAAGCTTGTTTATGAAAACTTATAATTTCAGAAAGAGCAATACCTCAAACCCTTGAAGCTCAAGATATTCAGCATGATATTTCTCAAAGAGCGAAAACTCCTTTTACATTACTCATAAAATCTTTATTTATCTTGATTCATCATATAGTATAATGTACTAATGGTGATTTTTTCTCTCCTCATATAAATAGCTCTTTATTCTTATAAAAGATTTTTAATATTGCAGTGAAATTTTGATGAGCATTGTGAGCGTTCAAAAAACTTTCTAATTCAACTATTCTTTTACCATTTTTATCAACAACGTCTTTTCCCGCTAAACGATCTGTTTTTGCAATATATCAATTTACAGATTTGGATTCTCAACTATTACCAAATGGATGTAACATAATAAATTCTAAATTCTTAACTACTACTCCATTTTCGATTGCAACTCAAATAGGAGTAAACATATAATTATCCGAAATATAGTCGTTGAAGTTAAATAAATTACCAAATCATCATGTAGCAAAAAGTAAACTTTTGGTAGCTATATTGTGAGTGTTTTCTCAATCAAAATATTCTATCCCATGTATCTTATTAAAATCTATATGAAGATTTGAAATTTCTCATTCTAGAAAATCACAATATTTTTTTATTTCATTTTCTAAGTCTAGTAAAACCTTTCATATATGGATATGTCATCACAAAAAAGATGTTTGAATATCATATTTTAAAGACAGGGCTGTCATTGCCTCTTCAATATTTTCTAAAAACAATTTCAAAAATCATATATCATTTAGATATTCTCCATTTTCTATAATTGTATCAAAAAGACTTTTCTGTTTTAATCATCTTGTGGACAACTCTCATCAAGATATTTTAGAATTGGATAATTCTCATTTAGAAATTATAAGAATATTATGAGTTTTATATAATTTAGAAGCTACTAATAACCCTGCAAGTCATTTACCATATATCACAAGATCATATTTTTTTTCTCACATTTATTCTAACACTTATTTATTAAATCTTTTATCGGTTTTTACAAATGTTTTAATATTTTAGTAAATTAAAACATATAACTTATAATCATAATTATCCAAAAATCCAATTGTTTTTTAAAAAAATCCATTGAAATTTAAAGACAAAACATTATAAAGAAAGTAAATTCCTAATAAAATATAAATAAATTTTCTAAAAAATAAATTTTCTCTACTGACTAAACTAGTCTTTATTTTTTCTAAAATATCAATCATATGGAACTATCCCATCTAATCTCTACTCAACAAGTACTTTCTAAAGAATTTCTAAAAAAACTATTCGAGTTATCTGACCAAATGGCAGCTATGAACCAAAAATGAGAAACTTCTGATATTCTCAAAGGAAAAATCTTAGCATCTTTATTTTATGAACCAAGTACTAGAACTAGATTTTCTTTTGAATCTGCTATGCTCAAACTAGGAGGAAACATTATAACAACTGAAAATGCTGTAAAATTCTCCTCTGCTATAAAATGAGAAATCCTAGAAGATACTATCAAAATATTATGAGGATATACTGATATTATAGTTTTGAGACATTTCCTAAAAGGTTCTGCAAAAACTGCATCAGAAGTATCTCCTGTTCCAGTAGTAAATGCAGGAGACGGTGACGGAGAACATCCTACGCAAGCATTATTGGATATTTATACCATATACAAAGAATGTAAACAAATAGAGGGATTGAATGTAGCTCTTATAGGGGATTTGAGATATGGTAGGACAATACACTCTCTTATTCCATTTTTATGACTATTTGAATGAATTACTATATCATTAGTAGCCCCTAAACAACTAGCATTACCTGAAATTTACAAAAAATATTTAGATGAAAACAATATTTCATACAAAGAATTTTCATCTATAGATGAAATAACCGCAAATACTGATGTGTTTTATGTAACTAGAGTACAAAGAGAAAGATTTGATAATATGCAGGATTATGAATTATTGAGAGATAGTTATGTAATAAATAGTGATACTTTAGAAAAAATGAAAAAAGATGCTATCATAATGCATCCTCTACCAAGAGTTACAGAAATAGCTGTAGAAGTAGACAAAGACCCAAGAGCTGCGTATTTTAGGCAAGCATTAAATGGTCTTTATGTAAGAATGGCATTACTTCAAATGATATTGAAACCATAAAACCTTGACTAAAAAATGCTAAAAAGAATTTAGATCAAGCAGACACTATCAAAGAATTAAAACCAGATAGAATATAATATTGTAGAAATATGGGGGAATTATACTTAAAACTGCTATAAATATAGCAGTTTTTTTAAATAAAAAAACGACAGGGGCAATCCCCTGTCGCTGTTAATGATTAATCTTATGCAGTTTTTTTGAGGGATTCCCTCACTACAGTAGATAAAGTTTTGAGTTCAAAAGGTTTCATCAGAAAACTTTTTACTCCCATGTTTTTTGCCTGTTTTTCATCTATAATACTACTATATCCTGTAGAAAGAATAATAGGCATATCAGATCTTACAGCAAGAATCTCTTTGATAAGTTCTTCTCCTGTAAGGTGAGGCATTGATTGATCTGTAATTAACAAATCAAATCCTTTTGGATCTTCTACAAAAGCAGATAAAGCTTCCAAAGGATTATTGAAAACGACAACCTCATAACCTAGATTCTTCAAGAGTGAGTCCGCAACATCTGCCACCATTGGCTCATCATCTACCAAGAGAATTCTTTCATTCCCTGGAGATACTGATGTCTCTACATCAGAAATTTCAGCAACATTTTCTTCTGTAATAGGAAGATAAATATGAAAGGTACTACCTACGTCTTCTTGTGTTTCTACATACACAACACCTTTCATACCTTCAACTATACCATGAACAACAGATAATCCCATACCCGTACCTTTACCAACCTTTTTCGTTGTATAAAAAGGATCAAATATACGATTTTTTACTTTATCTGTCATTCCACATCCAGTATCAGAAACCGATAAGTACACATAATCACCTGAGATTTTTAACTTCTCAGATAATTCTCCAGATACATTTATATTTTCTAGAGATATATGTAATTTACCTTTTTCATTCATTGCATGCATTGCATTGGTTACAAGATTGGTAAGAAGTTGATGAATCTTAGTGGGCTCCGCAAGAACAGACTTTATATCAACAGATATATTCTGAGTTATTTCAATAGATTTAGGAAGCGAAGATCTAATCATCTTGATGGTTTCTTTGATAGAAGTATCAATATACATAGGTTTCATTTCCTGCGCAGAATATCTACTGAAAGTAAGAATTTGTTTCACCAAATCTTTTGCTCTAATGCCAGCTTTTATAATTTGACTAGAGTTATCGTAAAACTTGGTATTCTTATCTGAATTCATCTTAATCAGTTCTGCATTTCCCAGCATTACTGCTAATACATTGTTAAAATCATGTGCAATTCCTCCAGCTAATGTTCCAATCGCCTCCATTTTACGAGACTGATAAAGTTCTTTTTCCATATCAAGTTTTTCTTCTTGCATTTTCAAAGAATCTGTAATATCTTTGAGTATATGGACTAAGCTTCGAATACCTCCTTCATCATCCCATATAGGGTAACAAGACATACTATAATGACAACCATTTATTTCTATATCATCTACCATAGTAGCCTTTCCACTTTTAAGAAACTGATCATGAAAACACCAATTTGGTTTATCGTCATGACTTGTCTTATGTACTAATTTATAACACTTACTATTTATTGGATTTTTTCCAAAAAAGTTATAAGCTTGCTTATTTGCCTTGATAATATTGAAATCTCCATCTACAACAAAGACAATATCACCTATGGAATCAAATGTATCTTTCCATATTTCACTAGCAACTTCCAATTCTGTCTGTGCATTTACAAACTCTGTAATATCTCTTCCTTCAGCAACCAAATAAATAATCTCTCCTTTGTCATCTCTAAAAGGACTAAGAGAAAAATCTACAATTATACTCTTTCCATCTGAATCTATATGATTAGTTTCAAAACGAGCAAGTTGACCTTGTTTACAGTCTTGAATAGACTTTTTTAATCGATTTTGCTCTTCCTCTGAATGATTCCACCAAGGACAATCCCAGAAAAACTTACCTATTACCTCTGTGTTAGATATACCTACACAATCCAAAGCTGTCTGATTGGCTCTTAAAAGACAACCATCCAAGTCAAGAAGACCTATAAATTGAAAACTATGATGAAACATAGCTTCTAGTTTATATTCAGTATTTATATGCTCTTTTTTAAGTTTATGGAAATATACAACCAATAAACCTAATGCGGACATAATCTGCAAGATTGTACTTAATGTAAATCCCCAAGGTGCAAACCACTCTACTGGTCTCAAAAATGGATAATCTATCTTATGAAGTCCCCATAAGATAAATGAAATAGAAGTAATAATTACAAACAAATCTTTAGTTTTGGAAAAACGATAAATCATATATCCTATCCAGATATTTACTGAACCTATAAAACAATAAATAGGAAATCTAGACCAAAATACAGAAATTTCTCCATAATAACTATAAAAAAGTTGTCCTAAAACTAAAATTGAAAGGAAATAAAATAAAGAAGGAAATTTCTTTTCAAAGTAAAGGTATATACCAAACAAAAGTAGTATAGTACTTAACAATGCTGTAATATTCCCTATCAGTATAAATAACGACCCATAACCATTGTAACTGTTTTCAATAAACAACAATTGGAAAAGAAATCTGATAGAATATATAGCCCAAGCAATACTCCAAACACCTATATATCTTTTTCTTGCTGATAAATAAGCAGCTACATAAGTTAATGTAAGCAACACGGTTGCTACAAGTATAGAAAGAACACCTAAAGATAAAAAATTATTCATAATAATCTCCTTACAATAAAGCGGCGCCTTTTGAGGCTTTGCTAATTGTTGTTTCTAAATTCTTGAATTTCCTGAATATTATTATAAATATCAGGATAATCTCGTTTCAATGCTGACAAAGCCCATACTGAATATGCTTTATCTTTAAATCCACATTTTTCAGCTGTTTTCTGTGCTCCATTAGGTTTTTCATTTGCTTCTACAATTTCTATAAGAAACTCCTCAGCAAAAGCTAATTTAGCCCTTACCATCAATTCTGCAGGTGTATGCATTGTTCTTTCTCTCAATGTTATTACCTCTTGGTTAAGTTAATAAATTCCTATAGACAGTGTTATACTTCCTCCTCTAAGTTAAATTTTGTTTGTTATAGTTGTTTTAAGAAATAATGTAACAACTACCAAATCACAACTGTTAAAGACCCTTCTTTATTGATACTATAAAGATATATATTAGCATGTCAAGACTAAAAAAAAACGCCTCAATTTAGAGGATTTTAAAGATAAATTTTTATAATTAAAATTATAAGGTTTATGATAATATCTGTATTAAAAAAACGGCAGGGGAAATCCCCTACCGTCTGTTATGGTTAATAAATTATATAGTACAAAGACATTCTCTGACTACTGAAGACAAAGTGTTGAATTCAAAAGGTTTCATCAGAAACTTTTTAGCACCAAGTTCTTTAGCCTTCAATTCATCAATCTTGTTACTATATCCCGTAGCAATTACAACTGGTATATCAGATCTTAAGGAAAGAATCTCCCTTATAAGCTCATCACCTGTCATGTTTGGCATTATCTGATCTGTAATAACTAGATCAAAAGCTTTTGGATTACTAATAAAAGCATCTAAAGCTTTGACTGAATCATTAAATACCTCAACCGTATAACCAAGCAGCGACAATATTCCATGAGCAGTATCTGCTACCATAGGATCATCATCAACCAACATGATTTTTTCAGTACCTGAAATGCTAACTAATACTTCTTCAACAACTTCAACTACTTTTTCTTCTTTGACAGGAAAGTAAAGATGGAATATACTTCCCTCTCCTATCTTAGTGTCTACATCTATCAGACCATTCATTTCTGTAACTATTCCATGAATAACAGACAGACCTAAGCCAGTCCCTTTACCTACTGCTTTTGTGGTATAAAAGGGATCAAATATACGACTTTTGACATCCTCAGACATTCCGCTACCTGTATCAGAAACAGATAAATGCACATAATCACCAGTAATTCCTAGATTGGTAGCTAAATCTCCAGAGATATTTAGATTTTCTAAGGAAATTTTTAATCTACCTTTCTCATCCATGGCATGCATTGCATTTGTCGCCAAATTGGTAACAATCTGATGAATATAAGTAAGATCTGCATGTATTGGTTTTATATCAGAGGAAACCTTCTGTTGAATTTCTATCGAAGTCGGAATAAAAGACTTCAACAGCTTGATGGTTTCCCTGACCGATGTATCAATATGCAATGATTCCATCTTATGGTCTGAACTACGACTAAAAGTCAGGATTTGTTTAACCAAATCTTTGGCCCTATTACCAGCCTTACGAATTTGTTCAACACTTTCATAAAATTCATCCCCTTCTTTCATTTGGTATTTCATCAATTCTGCGTTACCCAATATAGCGGCTAACACATTATTGAAATCATGAGCGATTCCTCCAGCCAATGTGCCAATAGCCTCCATTTTTGAAGCCTGATAAAGCTCTTTCTCTACTCGGATTTTGTCTTCTTGTAAGTTAACAATATCCGTAATATCCCGAACTTCAGGAATTAAATAGAGAAATTTACCATTTTCATCCACAAAAGGAGTGATGGAAAAATCTACAAATATAGTTTCACCATCGTTATTCTTAATTGTAGTTTCAAAACGAACAAATTCTCCCTTGATAGCATTTTGAACAGCTTCTTTGACTTGGGTTTGAACTTCCTCTGAATGACTCCACCAGGGACAGTTCCAAAACGAATTTCCAGAAACTTCTGAAACACTTTCTTCATCGATAGAACCTAAAGCAGTTTTATTAGCTCTAAGAAGTTTTCCTTCTAGATCCAACAAGAAAACAAACTGAAAACTACTATGAAACATAGCCGCCAATTTATGTTCTGTATCAAGATTTTCTCTTTTTACAAAGTGAAAATAGATAACTAACAAGCCTAAACCAGCCCCAATTTCTACAAAAACACTAAGCAAATACCAGAGACAAATATATAATTCTTTTGTTATAAATGGAGTAAGAAAACTATGAAGTCCCCAAACCATAAAAATTAAAGAAACTATGTATTCATAGGAAGTTGTACTTTTCTTATAAAGTTTTATTCCTATATAGATATTTACTATAGCTATAAAAATGTAAGGAAGGTAATTGACATAAGCTGGAATAAACAGATAACAAACATAAAGCAAAGTTAGGATAGCAATAATCAACAAATAATAATAATGAGTTGAATTCTTTCCAAGATAAGAACTGACTCCTTTTAACAAAAAGAATGATCCTATCATAGAAATTGAATTAGCAATAATAATAAACTCTAGAGAAAACCCCGTTAAAATTATAGTATTAATCACCTTAAAAGACAAGCCTACAGCCATCAAAGCCCATGCTATAGTCCATACAGCTATATATGACCTTTTACTAGCCAAATAACCAGACAAAAAAGTGAAAGCTAACAAGATTGTTACAATACAACTAGATAAAACACCCAATATCATTAAATCGTTCATAAAACCCCCTTATAGCGATGCCTTTTGAGGCTGTGCTATTTTAATTTTCTTAAATTTTGTACTTCCTGAAGATCGTTATAATCATCAGAATAGTCTCTCTTCAGTGCAGCTAAAGCCCATACTGAATATGCTTTTTCTTTGAATCCACATTGTACAGCTGTTTTCTGAGCTCCATTAGGTTTTTTATTAGCCTCTACAATATCTATAAGAGAGTCTTCTTTAAGAGCCATTTTAGCCCTCACCATCAATTCAGCTAAAGAGTGTTTCGTTCTAACATTCATGAGTACCTCCATTAATTTTGAATAGTTTAGAATAAGTAAGTTTATCCTATGAATTATAGCATTTAAACAAAATATAGTAACTTTTAAAGATCAACCACAATAATGGTTATATATATAATATATAATATGTCAATAGAAAATGATAGAAATCTACAATCTAAAGATATGATTTTGAAAACAATATAAAAATCCTTAAGAATTTCCCATTATAAAGCTCTTTTAGAGCTAATTTTTAGAAGATAATATAATAATTATATTAATAATATTCCTCCTATAATTACCTATAGAAAACATAAACAATTATCTTTTTTATTATATTTTTTTTATTAGTATAGAAGCATTATGTCATCCAAATCAAAACGCATTTATTAAAATAAGTTCTAAATCTCTTTTAGTATTTTCTGAAATTATATTTATTCATTCTGGAATTCAATCCATTCTAGTTTTATCACTATAATGTAAGGTTCCAGGGATAATGTTTTCCTCAAAAGATTTTAGAGCTATAGCTAATGATTGCGCAGAAGACCCGCCCAAAGAATGTCCTATTACACCTTTGAGTGCTGTTATATTGATTCAATTTCAAAAAACATTATGAATTGATTTAGCTTCTGTAGTATCACCAGATTCAGTTGAAGTTCAATGAGCAAAAACAACTCATCATTTTTCTTTAAATTCTTCTGCTGTTATTCATGCACTATTTAGTGCTTTTTTCATTGATAATGACTGTCCTTGAATAGTTCCTGATGAAAGAGGTAAATTTTCTCTTACGGGATTACAATTACTCAATCATATACTCAAAATTTCTCATAATATATCAGCTCAACGAGATTTAGCACTATCTAATTCTTCTAAAGTAAACATTCATCCCCCATCTCCAAACACAAAACCTTTAGTTGTATCATCATTTAATTTATTGGAAAAAGGACGAGATGCTAAATTTGGCATATCCTCATATCATCTAGCTAAAGCTCACATACGACCAAATGCTGTCAAAGTAAAAAGAATACCTGAAGTATTATCACAACCACCAGTTAATGCAATTTTAGTTCTTCATAATAAAATTTGATCTACTGCTCAAGCAATAGCAAATCATGCAGAAGCACAAGCATTATAATCAGAAGTTGCCAATCCTCTAGTTCCTAATACATTTGCTACTACTGATGATGTCATATTTGGACATGATGCTACTAAATATCTAGGTCACATAGTTCTTTTATTTCAAATAACAAGTCAATTAAGTACTCATCTTCGTTCTATATTTTTTAATCATGCTAATCAATGTCCAAAATTTATAGTCATTTCATTATCCATAACTCAAGTTTCTCATAACAATTTAGCTTTATTTAAGGCAGTTATGGACATATATATAGACTGCAAAATAGAAGTATCAAAGCATCATTTTTTCACTAAAGATAATATTTTTTTAATATATTTTGAACTAAATGAGGTATTTATTATCTCTTTTTCTATTTCTTCTATTAAATCATTATCACTTATTAAATTTCATCATTTTGAAAGCGCTCCTATTATTTTTACAGGTAAATATCATTTTCCATTTATCAATTCTTTAATTTTTTCTATTGCTTCTTCACTAGTTAATCCATTTTTAAAAAATGGATGATATTTTTTACTAGTCAAAACTTTTTCTATTTGTTGTGAAAAAACAAATGACATTTCATTTATTTTTTTAAAAGCTGGCTTTTTATTAATTTGATTTTTCCATATCTCATCAATTGTCATTCAAGTGGAAGCAATCGATGACATTGAAGTGATAGCAATTCTAGTATTAGTTTTCATAATATTTATATTTTTATAATTTGAAATTTTTAGTATGAGTTAAGGGTATTTACTTATTAAGAATATTTTTTGCTTTTTCAAGGAATAAACATTCAAAATGTTTATAAAAAAACGATGGGCAAACCCACCATTTTAAAAAAATTAATAATTGATTAAATAATAGCATTCTTATTACTTTGCTTATCAATTAACCGTTTCATCATTCTCAAATCCTTTTGTCTAAGAGATAGAGCTGTATCAACCCACAAATGAACAGTCTGCAGTAAATCTTCATAAGAAATATTATTGTATCTATCTCTTATTTGTCGTATAGCTGCATATCCAGTAGGACTCCTATCAGCCCTCTTTATATAACTATATACAGCTGACTTACCCTCACCTTTTTCAGCCAATATATCAATTATACCCATTTGAGATAAATGTTCAGCTGAATATCGCTGACCACTAAGAATAATACGTTCTGCATTTACACATCCAGCTCTAGCAGTCAAAAGATTGTAAGCTCCCATTCCTGGAAATAGATTGAACAATATTTCTGGAAAACCCATACTAACACCATTTTCAGCAATAACAACATTTGCTGAAAGGGCTCCTTCAAAACCTCCTCCCAAAGCTTCTCCTTGAACAAGAGAAATTGTAGTAAGATTTGACTCTAAATGAGTCATAGATGTATATAATACATCTATACAAGTAATAGCATAATTCAGAAGACCTTCTTGATTGCCTTCTGTAATAAATTTGTAAAATAAATCAAGATCCCCTCCTAAATTAAAAATACCTTTCTCTTTGGAAGCAATAATAGCATAACGAACTTCAGGTCCTAAATTATTTTGCTTTTGTCTCTTTATATCATTAAGACAAAGTAGAATAGATTGTAACATCTGTAAAGTAAAACACTGACGAGGACTAGCATTCATATAAATCCAAACAATTTTATGTTTTTCCTCATATTCCACCGTAATATCAAGATAAGCATCATTCCTTAAGACTGGTCCACCAAATTTTTTCATAAAATCACCCTCTTTTTTTATTATTGAGTTTTTATTACTTGAAAATGACTATGCCTTGCAGTATAGTTATATATTTTAGCATGTCAATAATATCTTAACAAAAAAACATTGACAAACCCTATAATAAGCTTATATTCTCTCCTTCTATATCTTCAAATTCTAATTTAAATGCTGTAAGTTGCATATCCATATCTTCCTTGAAACCATATAATTTATCTCCTAATACAGGTAATCCAGCCTCTGATAAATGAGATCTTATCTGATGAGTTCTCCCAGTAAGAATTTCTAATTCCAACTCTGCTGTTTCCAATAATTCTTCTTTATTTTCTTTTTCTCCACTAATCTCTTCTACTCAATCTTGTGCTTCATCAGCATCATTCTGTACTATTTTTTCAACAGAAAGAATCTTAGTAATACCCATTTTAGCATCTCCATAAGGAATTTTTGCTTCTACCAATTCTTCTATATAATAAGGAAATTCTTCTATTTTTTCTAAAAATTTTCTACCTTTTTCTGTGATATTTACTTTAGCTCTATAGAATTTCCTCAAAGGAATTGCCTCTTTCTCTTCTATAGTATCTACCAATGATTTTTTCTGAAATAATTTTTTGAAATAATTTAGTCATTTCTCTGTTTTTACTACTATCATAAACCCATCTGTATCTTTATCTAATCTATGGATAATACCAGCTCTTATAAAATTTCATATAGAAGGTAATTCTCTAAATTTATTATACAAAAATCATACTACCGAAGGATTTCTTAGATCCCATACACTATTAGGATGAGCAAGAACTCATTTAGGTTTGTATATTACCATATAATCTTCTTTTTCTAACTTTACTTCCATGTCTACAAAAGGTAAATCTTTCAATATATCGCTAGAAAGAAATCTTTGCAAATCATCTATTTCTATAGTATCTCCATCTTTCAATTTATATGATTTCTTTGCTTTATTTCCATTTACCAAAATTCATCATCTTTTTATAATATGATGAAAAAAATTTCTAGAATAATTATAATGTGTAACTAGAAAAACATCTAATCTCTCTTTTCTTCAAGTGAAGTTTATTTCTTCCATAATCTATTTATAGTGAATATTAAAATATTTTTCTGTAGATAATTTAATTTTTGTCTTTGAAACAATAGAAATATAATGCCAGGCACTAGGAGAATAATAACAAGAAAATTAATACTAATTCATTAAAAAAGAATTAAAAATCTATTTAAAAAAGAATTTTCTATAAATGATTTCTATTAATATTTTAATAGCGTTAGAATTTTTTTGTCATTTTTCTAAACTATAATCTGTATAAACTATATTTACTGGAACTTCTTTTTTCTCTACATTTAATCTCTTAATTTCTGATAATAATTCTGACGCATATGTCATTCCATCTGAATATATTTTTATTTTTTCAAATAAACTTATATGCAAGACTCTATACCCATTATGAGGATCAGTAGTTATTAATCAATCAAAAATAAAAGTAATAATTCTAGACCCAAACAATAATAATCTTCTTATCAAAGGCATATTATCAACTGTAGCTGTTTTAATAAATCTAGATCACAAAAACACTTTTTTATCTGGATTTGAATCAATTTCATTCATAAAAGTATCCATATCATTTATATTCATCTGGCAATCAGCATCATAAGTTACTATCCAATCCACTCACAATAAGTCTGAATTTCTTTTTATAAATTCAAAACCTGTTTTGTTTGCAGCTCATCATCCACGATTTATAGTATGACTCAAAATAAATAAATCATTTTCTTTATATTTTTTTTGTTTTTCTTCTAGTATATCTAAACTACCATCTACAGACCCATCGTTTACTACTAAAATTTTACGAAATCATTTTTCATATATTTCATCTATTACTTTTCAAGCAGTATTGACTTCATTATAAAGTCTTATCAAAAATAGAAAATTATCTTTAGAATCATTATTTTTTATCTTAGATTTACATTTCCCAAATCTAAGTATAGCATCAAAAGTAATAAGTTTTGTAAGTTTGTTAGTATCTTTTGTTTGATTGTTAAGAAGATCAAAATAAAACCATCCAAAAAATATAATAGATATATATACTATCAAATCTGCACCTCTTGCAATACCAAAAAAGCTACCAAATTGATTTAGTAAGTCTACATTTATAGAAAATAATCATATCAAAAAAGAACCTCATATAAATACTATAAAGTGTATAAATGTAAGCTTTCTTCTTTGATAAGCATCTAAAGCAAAAAGAAGAAAAAGTACAGATGATATAACTAATATAAATTGAAATAAAGACATTCTATTTTATTTAATTTTAAATTTATTTTGCTGCACCACTCATCAACTTAGCTTGGTCTGCTATTATAAGTCATTCTATAATAGAGTCTATTTCTCAATCTAATATCCCTGGTAAATTTGGCCAAGATTGTTTGATACGATGATCTGTTAATCTATCTTGAGGATAATTATAGGTTCTTATTTTTTCTGACCTATCTCCAGTTCATAATTGATATAAACGCTCTTCTCTAAGTTCTTTTGTTTGTTCTTCTATTTCCATTTGATAAAGCTTAGCTTTCAATACACTAAAAGCTTTTTCTTTATTTTTCAATTGAGATCTACCATCACAACAAGTAATAATAATACCTGTAGGTAAATGACGCAATCTTACTCAAGATTCATTTTTGTTAGCATGCTGCCCTCAAGCACTACTTGCAGCATAAGTATCTATTTCTACTTCATTCATATCTAATTTGAAATCTATATCATCTATCTCCGGTAATACAGCTATAGTAGCAGTAGATGTATGTATTCTTCCAGTTGATTCTGTAACAGGTATTCTCTGTACTCTATGAACTCCAGATTCATATTTCAATTTAGAGTAAACCTTATCTCCCATTACTTTCAAAAGTGCGAATTTCAATCATCAATTTCCTGTAATTTGTTCTTCTTCTACTACTGGTTTCCATCCTTTCATTTCTGCATATCTAAGGTACATTCTAAGTAATTCAGCAGCAAAAAGTCCAGCTTCATCACCACCAGCTGCAGGTCTTATTTCCATGAAAATATTTTTATCATCATTTGGATCTTTTGGTAGTAGGGCAATTTTCAATTTATCTTCTAAATCTTCTTTAGATGAACTAGCTTCATCTAATTGTTCTTTAGCTAATTCTAACATTTCTTCGTCTTTTTCTGTAGAAATCACTTCTTTTGCATCTTTGATTTCATTATCTGCCTCTAACCAAGATATATAAAGATTGTATACTTCCTCCATATTGTTGATATCTTTTTGAACCTGTATTGATTTTTTTCTATCAGAAAAAACCTCTTCTTTACAAAGATCTTTCTGTAATTGTTCATATTTTTCTTTGATAGCACCTAATTTATTGAACATATATGTTTCAAATGTAAAATGTAAAATTGAAAATTAAGTTGATTTTTTATAAGAATATTATAAAAAAACTAATAATTCACTAATATGATAATATATTAATATATTAGTTTAATTTTATACTTAATTATAGGTAAATTTCAATAGACTTATGTAGTTATATTATAGAGTTATAGTTTGAAACAATAGATTAGAAAAACTCAACACTAGCTTTAGTATTTAATTTTTCTTTTTAAAGTCAATATCAACTAAATATTATAAATCTAATATCTAATACTTTTCAAACAATATATTCTCTCTATCTATTCCCTTCTCTACCAATTTTTCTATAGCTTCTTCTACCATAGCAGGTTTCCCACACATAAATACCTTTATATCCTTAGAATCTATGAATTTCAAAGCATTATCTATTTCTTTTTGTACATATCATTTATGATAAATCAAATTACCATTCTTCTCTCCATTCTCAGAGATATCTTCCTTAGAAAAACATACAACTCATTGATAATTTTCTATATCTACATCATACAAATCTCTAAGTTCACTAACTATATTAGAAAAATATCTTTCTCCAAAAATACTATATACTTTATTGTATTTTTTCTTTTCAAACAAGATATTTCTAATTAAAGGTATATTGCATGCACGACCACTTCCCATAGCCATAAATAAATAATTATCTTTACTATAATCATTGGTCATATGCCCAAATGGTCACATCATATTCAACTCATCTCCTATTTCTATATGTCTAGTAAGATAATCTGACATACCTTTTTCCGAAACCCTTTTTACAAAAAAAGTTATTTCTTGATTCTTTTTAGATTCCGAATAGGTAGACACTATACTATAAGCTCTCCTTGTTACAGTACCATAAATCTCTTTTTCTAACATCATAAACTGTCATTCCTGAAACTTAATTTCTTCTTCCAAAGAAAAAACAAGATATGACACCTCTCCAGATTCTGATAAATATTTATTTTTTAACTTTATCTTCATAAAATACTAAACTATTAATTATAAAACTCCTTAATTATACTAATAATTTCTTACTTTTCAATCGAAAACAAAAGGCAGCAGAAACTGTAGACCATAATAGTCAATAAAAATATAGATTAACAAATACCAATAGCTAAATTTTAAAAAAAGCAGCGGATAAACCGCCGCTCCCAAGAAAACAATAAATCAAGCTTGTTTTCCAAAGAAAAAAAAGCTGAGGGAATATAGAAAATATCGCAAATATAAGAATATAGTACGGGTCGCAGATCTGCGACCCCTTCTTGAAAATTATATTTGCGATATATATTATCTCTCCCTCAGCAAATACATATCTCAAACGCAAAACCTATCAGCGCTAAAAGTTTCTAAATTTAAATTTACTTTATAAACTTATTCACTCTCCCAATAAACTCTTGCATATTTTCTAACTCTCCTCATTCTGCCAATACAGCTTGTTCATAACTATACATAACCAAATCCTTCAATTTTTCAGATTCTTTATCCTTTGCAAATTCTTTTTGCATCATCTTTACAATCTTACTATTAGGATTCAACTCAAATATTCTCTTTGCAGGTGGCATAGGTTGCCCCATAGATTTCATCATTTTTTCCATCTGAGGAGATATTCCTCCAGCCTTTGTAGCCAATGCTCACACACTATCTTTCAATCTATTAGTTAATTTCACCTCTTCCAATTTATCTTCTCCTATAGTAGCTTTTACAAAATCTAATATATCTTTCATTTCTTCCTGTTTGTCCTCATTTTCTTTCTTAGTTTCCTCTGTTTCTTCCTCTAGTTCTAAGTCGGAGTTTGTAATAGACACTAGTTTATATTTCTTATACTCTACAAGTGCCTGTGTAGCAAATTCATCTATTGATTCAGACATAAGCAACACATCTATCCCCTTTTCTCTAAACATATCAAGATAAGGACTAGACAACACCTCTCACTTAGATTTTCCAGCTATATAATAGATTTCTTTTTTAGTTCCTTTTAGATTACTTATATAATCATCCAACGTAATTCTTTTCCCACTCTCTAACGATTCAAATTTGATAAGTTCAGCTATTTTTTCCTTGTTCTCCATATCATAATAGATTCCTTCTTTCAATATATATCCGTAGTTATCAAGAAATTCTTCATATTTTTCATCTGTCATCATAAATTTCAATGCTTCTATAACTTTTTTTGTAAGCCCTGATTGTATTTTACTAAGAACCACATTATTTTGTAGCATCTCACGAGATACATTCAATGGTAAGTCGTTAGTTTCTACTACTCATTTTACAAACCTCAACCATACAGGTAATAATTCTTTAGCATTATCTAAAATCATAACATTTTGAACATACAACTTAGGCCCATATTCCTCGTTTGGTTGTCCCATAGCCATAGGTTTTTTCAAAGGAATATAAAGTAAACTTTTGTAAGTTACTACTCCTTCCAAATTCAAATGTATCCAATCCATAGGATCATTGAAATCATAACTTATAGATCTATAAAATTCCTTATATTCAGTTTCTTGAACTTCTGTCTTATTTTTATTCCATATAGATATAGTTTCATTTACTTGTTCATATTTTCTTTCTGTTTCTGCATTATCATCACTTAGTATCTCTTTCATCATAATAGAAACTGGTACATAGTTAGAATATTTTCTTACCAATTCTTTCAAAGTATAATCTATAAGATAAACTTCATTTTCTTTATTCAAAAAGATTTTTACAGAACTACCTCTAGCTGTTCTAGTTCATTCTTTGATTTCATAACTTCATTTTCCATCTGATATCCAAATAGAAGATTTTTTAGAATCGTTACTTTTAGTTTCCAACTCTACTTTGTAAGCTACCATAAAGGCACTATAAAAACCTATACCAAACTGCCCTATAAGCTTATTTTCAGACGCTTCTTTCTGTTTTTTCATCTCTTCTAGAAACTTTTTAGTTCCAGAGTTTGCTATAGTTCAGATATTCTTTTTTAGCTCATCTTCTGTCATACCTATACCATTATCTGATATAGTGATAGTTTTTTCATCTTTATCTATATCTATAACAATTTTCAAATCTGTATCATCTCATAGATATTTAGTATCACTAACTGATTTCATCTTTGCCTTGTGTATTGCATCTGCAGAATTTGAAATCAACTCTCTTACGAATATTTCTTTGTTAGAATATATACTATGAGTCAATAATTCTAAAAGTTGTGATGTTTCTGCTTCAAAATTGAATGTATTTTTCTTTGCCATGATAAATCTTTGTAAATTATAAAATAATATTCCAGCGGCTGTCTATGTTTCAATATACTATATAACTAAAATATAGCACTTAAAATCAATAAGTGCTATATTATGTTTTTTTATATAAATTTCAAGTGAAAGTTTATTTTAGTATGGTGAAGTTGGTCTTGTGAAATTCTCTACCTGTGATACTCCTCCTTTATTTATATGAAATTCATCTATATAACCTTTATGATAATTTCAAGAAAAAAAGATGTTACCCTCACATTGTAACATCTTTTTTTTTATATATACTCAATTCAAATCTATTTCTCTAAACCTGTTTAGTCTCTTCTTCTGAATTAGTTCATTCATCTACATAATCATCTACTATTTCTTCATCTTCTATTATTTCATCATCATATTCTTCATCTTCATCTCACTTTCTTCTATTTCTAGCTTTGACAACAAATACTATCATAAGTCATATAAATGCAACTATCAGAAATAATGCTACATAAATTAATATTTTGAATATAGTCTTCACCATACTTGTTTCTTCTCCTCATCATACTACTATTTCTTCTTCTCATGTTCCACAGGCTTCAGAAGCTATATCATAATAACTCAATATATCACAGATATCAGCTTTTATTATATTCATAGTATCTTCGTCTATATCTCCATTATCATTTCATCCTTTCACTATATTCATAATATCCTGCAATATAGCTTTGATCTGATCTTTATCTCAAGATGCTATTTCTAGCTCCTCAAATTTAGTTCTTATAGAGTCCTCATAACTTTCTGGAACTAAAATTAATATATCTTCTTTTGCTTGATAATATTCATTTTGATCTAAAGCCATAGTTACTGCTTTATCTTGTAGTGCTATCACTATTTTTTTCACCTTTTTTTCTGTAATTACATCTAATTCTCATGGATTTTCATCTAACCAATCTTGAAGTTGGAATATCAAAGAATCACTTTCTATCTTATCTCCTAAACTATTTTGCAAATTAAGAAGCAATGCTTTCAAATATTTTACAGAATCAGAACTTGAAGAATTTAATTCAATAACTAATTCGTTTATATCTTCATATATTTCTTCATATTTTGGAGACACAGCTACATCTGCCTCTAATAAATTTACATAAAAATCTTTTGTTTCTTCTCCATAATAAACTCTTCATATAATCGTTTGTTTATTTGATGTATAATCAATTTTTAACATCATATTACAAGGGAAATCATGATCATTAGTTATATCTCCATCTTGATCTGAATCATATGAAATATCCTTATCTATATAACATTCATCTGAATAATCTTCTAAATATAAAAGAAATGATGTTTCCAAAGCTCATCCTACATCCAACGTATAAGAGTCTCCTTCTTCTTCTGCTCTAGGTATAGACATAAATTTCATATCTGAACCTGTACTAATTGTATCTACACTAATTTTATATCTTTCACTTTCATTATTTCCATATTTATCTTCAAAATAATAAGACATTTGTTTAGATCAAGTAGTCACATGAGTTATTAAACCATATGGATCTTCTGTCACATTATAAAGGGTTATTTCCTTATTTCTACATTTTCTCATATCAAAACAAAGAGTTTTTTTGTCTATATCTCCATATGATAAATCCCAATACAAAAGTTTATTATCAAACTGTTCTGTAATAACTAATGGTTTAAGTCCATTTTTTACTATCAAAGGAATAGATATATATCATATACCTCCATATCATCTATATATTACTTTAGCTTTTATTCTATATTTACCTGTTTCTCTAAATACATATTCTATTTTCTCCTTCTTTGTAGTCATATCATATTCTCCATCTCCATCAAAATCTACTTTTATAATCATATTTTCCCTAAAGTCTTTTCTATCTGAAAGAATTTTTGGAATTACATTTACATAAACTTTATCTCCCACATTTACTTCTCATAAACCTTCAGTTTCATCGTTATCTACTCTTATTGCTACTATTGGTATATCTGGATTTTGTGCACTTGATGGAAATACTACTACAGGCCCTCATCACAATCCTCCATCACTTATAGAATCTGTTGTAGATACACATGCATCATCTACATCACATACTTCTACTCCAAACATATATTCTCATGGAATTTTTGGCATAGAAAATACCGTAGAAGGCACATTATAAGGCGTAACTTTGGCTTGAAGAATATTGTTTTGATCTTTGATATTATAATAATACCATCTGAAATATGTTATCATACTTCCATCTGGATCATGAGCATTCAAAGCATTCAATCTCACTAACAATGGATCTATTCCATCTGTAAATATATCTGAAGGTATATTCTGATTGTTTTCTATTGAAGGAGAAAATCAAGCTGCTCCTATTTGTTCTCAACCATATTGTGGAAAAAACATAACTACATTATCTATTTTAGGCTTTGCATTTTTCACATTGAACCAAATTTCTTGAGTATCTTCTTTACCTGTTTCTTTATCTATTACTGTAAGATTTATATTCTGGCAACCAATCTCATCAAATTTATAAGATAATGTTTGTCATATAATATTTTTATCATCCGCAGGCATAGAATAATATGTTTTCAAGCTCCTTTTTTCTCATTTTGCATTTACTGATGGGTCAGCATTTATCATAAATTTTTCCTGTCTTTCAACTTTATATGCTCTTACATAAACTTCTTCTTTATTTTTTATAATTTTACAACTATCTACAGAAACTTTTTCATCATCTCATTTGTATACATCATATATAGCTATAGGATATCATTTTTGTCATATAAAAACTTTTTCTGTAATACTATTGAAATCTCCATCTATAGCCTCTGACTTCAAAACTAAATTATATACTCAAGCTTTTTGATATTTATGAGAAACCATATTATTTAAAGTTTTCTTTACTATTCCATCTCCGAAATCCCACTCATAATAATTTGTCGTCTTATTGCTTTTGGCTTTCATATTAATATCTGTATCTATAAGTGTATAGTTAGGATTTATTATAGCTTCAGGTCTCAAAACTGATTCTACTTTTAGTTCTTCTGTTATACTTGATACTTTACCGAACTTATCACTTACTGTAAGAGTTATCTTATAAGTTCAAATTTTATCAAATTGAACTAGCATTTTCTGCCCTTCATATATAGATTGAGATTGAACAAATTTATTATTTGAAAAATTCCAATCATAAGAAAGTTCATCTCCATTTTTTACATCAGGATCATAACTTGAACTAGCATCCAAAATAAAAGCAGATGGAGTTTCCCGATTTCTATGATCTGTTATAGTAAATTTAGGTATAGGATATGCTGATTCTACAAAAATTTTATAAATATCTGTATTTTTATTATCTAAATCATCGGCTACCTCTAATTTGATATTATAAAAACCAGGCTCTTTGAAGCTTTGTTGAAATTTTTTTGATTCAAAAGAATCTATTTTTTTCCCAGTAGGATCTGTCAAAGTCCATTTATAATTTATAATTCTTCATTTAGATGAATATGATGTACTTGCATCAAATGAAAATTTTGTATTAGTATTTCCTTCTATAGGATTAGCTTTTATTATAGCAACAGGATCTGAAACCATAAGTTTAAAAGTTTTCTCTACTGTTTTTCCTGTATTATCTTCTATATTTATTTCTATAGAATAACGACCATCTTCCATCAGCCTTTCTGATACTATTCATGGAAATCCATCTATAGACTCATTAAATATTTCTTTATTTTCGTACGATATGCTCCATGTACTATTTTTAATATCAGTAGCACCTGCTGCAACAGTAGGAGAAGCATCAAACTTTATACCAGCTTGTGCATCTTCTGAGGTTATTTTTATATATTTGTCTGTATATGCCATTTTACCATTTATATAAAGCACTACATTCGCAATAGGAGGCTTTACATCTACATTTACAGATGAACTACCATCTAATATTCATTCTTCTTCATTATTTACACTTTTTGCAGTAAGATGAACCACATAATTTCAAGAATTTTGGAAAGTATATCTTGTTACTATTCACTTACCTATAAATACTTCTTGTCACTTATCATCTTTGAAATACCAATAATAATTTCCATTAGGAATAGTGTCTCCTGATGGATCAGAACTACTATTAGCATCAAAAGTAACAGTCAAAGGACTATTTCAGCTACTAGGAACTGCATTAATTACAGACTGTACAGCATAATCAACCAATATTTCTTTACTATCTTCCTTATAAGGATTCATACATTGTGTTCTGAAAGTAGAATACTTATTACTATCAAAACCTGTAGATAATTCTTTAGTAATTTCATAACACTTATTATAAGTTAATTGAAATTCAAGAATTTGTGGTAATCTATCTTTCAAAATAGAAAAATCTTTATACAAAGATTTAAAATGATCTACATCTATTTCATTAGAAACCTTTGATTGAGCTTCTATTTGTATAAATCTATAATTCACATCAGTTACATATGAATCTATATCATCATTTGGATGATAATAAGCAGAAAAAGCTATATTATTTCATAAAAATAATATAACATACAATAGTATAAATCAAATAATTCTTCTCATAATACTAGATTACTTTCTAAAACAAGCCATTCAGGCGAAAATATCAACTGGGTTGTTTTATCCTCCCGTTCTAGGTGACGTAGTGAGATAATTATTTTCTATAATATCAAACCACGACCTTAAGATAATTTTTTTACGGATCCTATAGTTACAACTCTATATCAGATAAACTATTGGCTATATATTAAGAAAAAACATCAAAATGTCAAAACATAAATATCGTAAATGATAACCATAAGTTAACTATTAATTAGTAACTTATTGTATAAAAAAAATAAAACTTATTTATTAGCAATAATTAACTTTTTTATATCTTTCAATACTGCTGCTATACTTTGATCTGCATTTACTTCAAGCAATCTTCATTCTTGTCTTTGTTGTTCAACTACAGGTAATGTAGTTCCCACAAAACTATTTATTCTTGTCATAATAGATTCTTCATTATCATCTTTCCTTTTTATCAATTTATCTCAAGTTTTTGGATCTATCTCTATTCCAGATGGAAAAGTTTCCCCAGTATTAGAATTATACATTCTACCTAAAAGTCTTTCTACTGCTTTTTCTTTTGATAAATTGAAGAATAAAACCTTATAATTAGGTACTATTCTTTCTAATGCTTCTTTATTTCATTGATTTCTTACAAAACCATCCAAAATTAATTTATAATTAGTTTGTCTTCAAATCACCTCTTTCATAATTTCTTCTACTATATCTGGAGTTACAAGATTTCATCCATCTATGGTTTTCTTTACCTTTATCCCCAGAGGAGTTTCTTCGGCTGATATATTTCTAAGTTCTTGGCCCATTTCCAACAATGTAAAACCATGTTGTTCTACCAAAAATCTAGCCTGAGTTCCTTTTCCACATCATTGTATTCACGTAAATACCAATATCATTTATTTTTTATAATTAATATATATAAATAACCCACTATCGCTCGTAGAAAAATAGTATAAGAGAAATACAAATATTCTATCAAATCACAAGATAGTAAAGTTTTCTACTCTTGCACTATTCTAGTATGGTAGTTTTATAGTATATCCCTACCAATGGGACCTATCATTACCAAAAAGGATGGTGAGTATAAAATTATACTTCTATAATCTCTATTTCTTCTTCTTCTTGTTTCTGTTTACAGTTAGTAGCTACACACCAACCTGCTGCACCTAATACTAACATCATAGATCATAATACATACAATATATCTTGTAAATATACATGATTAGCGGGATTATCTTTTAATCCACTATATCCTGCGAAAAAAATAATAACAAATCAAAGTATTATTTGCATTATTTTTGGTTTTTTGACACAAATCATAAATATTCACATTGCTAAAATAGCTAAAGCTAAAATCGCAACTATAGATAATAACATCTTTGAATTGTTATCTACAGATACTATAGCGTTTGTATTATATAATACAGCTACATAAGCAAATAATCCTCATCATAAAAATAGTCTAGCAAGCCTGATAATTGAATCTTTTTTCATTATAAAATAATATTATTTAATTAATTAAAAACCTATCTTTTCTAAATAAGTAGAATTTATATTCTCTTTTACAAAAGAAAGAAATCATCCAAACGAAAGAGCTTTTACATCAAATTGTGATGTATGCATTAACCTTATATCTGATATTGGAGATTTTCTATTGTACATAACTCATAGATTTCAACCGAAATCTAAATTATAACTTTTGTCTACATATATTTTTTGAATTTTCTTTCATAAAAAGAATAATGGTATTTCTTTTTTGTAAATCTGTTGTATCTCTTTGTATATCTTTCATCTAGTAACATTATCTGATGTATAATATTGTCTTATCAAATAAGCAAAATTATCATTTGTGAACCTAGAATGATTTTGCAAAGGAGAATCTGAAGCAAATATAGGAGAAATATCAGGAGTATTTGACACATTAATATTACTCAAAACTATATCATAACTACCAGTTTCTAATATTTCTTTGAATTCCTCTTTGGTGGATATTTCTTTAGCTTGAACGTATCAAGTACCAAATATTACTCATAGTTCATTAGTGATAGTATCTCATAAAGTCTCTATAGTAGAATTATCTTCCATATACAATATATTTATTTTAGGATTTTCTACATAAGGTCTTTTTTCTTCTAAAAATGTATCTGCATTTTTATAATAGAAAGTCACAACTCATAGAGTTTCTTCTTCCTGATTTTTTCTAGAGATTATTTCATATGTGTTCTTTCATTCTACTACGTTATTCCAACCAGGTTTTATAGTATAATTAAAGTTAGCATCTCCTGAAAGATAAGATGTTAACCAGTATTTTCATTTATCATTAGCGTTTATTCCTATCTCTGTATGTCATGTACCAATTTCTCATTCCAATATTAATTCACTAGTTCATATACTTTTTGGTGTATAATAAAGATTGTTTCAAGTTAATGAAAAAACTATTTTATCATTTGTAAGCCAAACTAATTCTGAAAGAATATTTTTATCTATTGTTTTATCAATACCCTCTACATAACTTTTTTTAAGTTCATCCAGATTATAATCTTTATCTTCCAATTCAAATAAATATCATGTAAAATTTACATCTTTTATGTCAGAATTTTCTCTAAGACTTTTATTCAAATAAAGAGAAAGTATCTCCTTTTGATTTACAGTCAGAGCTCATTCATGATTATAAAAAAGTACATAATAATCATTTATAAAAACCTTATGTTCTTGGAACTTATTTTCATCTATATTAGATAATCCTTTATAAACATCTATTTGTACGCTACCTGAAATATAATCTAATATTTCAGATACACTAGATAAATTTTTGAATTGATAATTTTTTATAAGATAATCATCACAATAACTAAAATCTAATATAAAATTTTCCTTCATATCAGACTTATCCAATATTTTTGTACAAGTTGAATTAGTGAAATCTGTTAGATACTTAGAAGAATACCAAAGCCTATCTGCATACTGTAATTTAGCAAAAGGCAATATAGGAGAAACAAAGAAGTATTCATTGTTTTTTGTTGCTACAGGAAATTTTACTTCTATATAACCATTCTTTCTTTCTATTTCTAATCAATTATAATTAGTAAGACTATCCAACTCAAATTTATTATCTTTTATAATATCATGATACGTAAAATATACATCATCAAGAGTAATCGGAGTATCATCTGACCAGCTTCAAGTAAGCATAGAAATATTAAATGTTTTATAATCTTTTGTGGTTACAGAACAAATATTGTTACCTAATTCCATATCTAAACATCATTTGAACAAAAAACTTTGAACATATTTTGATATATCATTATTTCACAAATAAGGCAAAGGATTAATTGGTTGATTCAAAACTCATTCTATAAAAGTTCAACCCTTTATATAGACTTTTTTTCCTGTAGTTTGCATATACATATATGATATATGTATAGTCAATAAAGCCCACAAAAAAAACAACAAAAAGTAAAGATATTTTTTTATATCATTGTATCATAAAAACATTTTAATAATTTAGACTATTATAAAATTAACTATTATATATACTCACCCCATAAGAAGTAAGCCCAATAATACATAAACAAAGTTTCTTTTCAAGGCATTTAATGTTTCTTCATCATCCGGCTTCATAAGTAGCGTATAAGCCTGATATATTATAAATACCGTAATCAATAAGGCAAGAAATCATAGAAAATAATTTATTATATTAAGTAACCATCCTATATCTCTTGTTTCTAAAGATCCATCGGCACTAACCCCTCATAAATCCAATGCTGTTTTTTCTGCTTCTCATCAATATACTAATTTCACTAAAGAAGACGCTGATAATATAACTAATATACCAAATATATTCCATATTATAATAGTTTTAGCGCTAGTTACGGTTTCTTCTTTATCAGGAGCACTAAGTATTTTCATAACTGATAACAAAAGAATTATGAATAGTATTCATATCATAAGATACATAAATATAGAAACAAAAGGTTTCAATATCTCACCATATATACTACTCGCAATATTTCATCAACTCCTTGCAGCAACCTGATCTTCACCTATAATACCACCTAGTCCGCTAACTCATACTAGTGCTTCTCAAATATACATAGCTGAAAACATCAACAAAACACCAAAAAGACCCCAAGTGAAAAATCATAAAGCCTTTTTTCTTTCTGCTTCATCCTCAGTAAACATAACCTTGTAAATAGCTATAATTCATAGCAAAAGTCATATAACTAATATAATGGGCATCATAACTTTTTTTCATAAATCAACTATAAGTGCACTTATTCAATATCATCCAGCTGACCCTATTCCCTCTGTATTTTTTGATATATATTCTCAAGCTGTGCCTTGAAGTTTTTCTGGGGTAACTGAGTCAAGTGCCTCACTAGCAACTGAAGCATTAACATAAAACACACCTGAAAACAATGTGATTATGAAAAATAATATAGTTATTATAAATTTCATACAACACTAATATAAATTAGTAAAAGCATAACATTAAATATACTATTTTTTATAATTTTTTCAATAGAAAAATAAAATTATAGAGTCATAGATTTTTAGATATACCAATTTTAATATATCTAGGATAAAAGAGGTTAAACAACCTTATTTAAAATAATTACTTATTACAAGTAATTTCCTTAACTAATATTAAGAAGCACGTTGATATAATTATAATTTTTTTATAAAATCATCTATTCACTACTCAATTTAGAAAATATATTTAATAACTAAAAACTCTGTAATATAAGTAACAAGAAGCAATGGAACAATAATTAGAAAAAAGAATTTAAAAATTCCTTTGATTTCATGTATTATTTTAATGTCTGTATTTTTGAATATTTTTTCATACAAAGAGATAGTTAACTTCAAAGATAAAGCTAATGTTAAGAATATAACTGGTAAAGAAAAAAACATATGAGCTAAAAGTAAATATAATTGATCCATATAATCATATTGAATAAATCTTGCTAATGAAAGTCCAAACAAAGATATCTTATAAAAGATATAAAATATAGCTCATACAGAAAAAACAAATCCTAATACTAATATAATTAATAATAATAATACATTAATAAAATAATTATATATTAAAAAATCTAAACCTACAGAATCCATAAATAGTTTTCGATTTCATACCTTATCTAATATTCAAGATTCTCCAGGCACTTGAGTTGGATAAAATAAAAAAAGTACAAAACAAAACAACAATAATACGAAATAAATTATAGATATTGTTATAATATAAACTTTATTTTCTTGAACATAATCTATAGCTCGTTTTTTTAATTTTTCTATTTTTTTCATAATTAGATTACTATAAAAATAAAGTAGTTCTTTATTTTAGTTTATAATTATAAATTACAAAAACAGTATAGGAAAACTTTAATTTTCAAGCAAAATGCACCACTTTTTTAAATTACCTAGTTAAAATAAGGTCAATTCAGTGATAAACTTCATAAGGGGTTCTATAATTTAGGCATTTTCTAGGTTTATGATTAAGTTTATTC